>Ga0209475_10000630_pt1 | contig 61874 bp, 56 predicted proteins | sample tdDd471_FD_187128 | JGI IMG/M metagenome (GOLD analysis project Ga0209475, IMG submission 187128) | Marine sediment microbial communities from the Atlantic coast under amendment with organic carbon and nitrate - tdDd47.1 (SPAdes)... | ecosystem: Environmental > Aquatic > Marine > Coastal >... | reverse complement strand
CTGCAGGGTGCGGACATTGCGGGTCCGCTCACCGGGCACCAGGCGTTCCCGCAGCACGACGTCGGAAACGGGCGGCGCCGTGTCGTATTCCACGCGGACGGCGTAATCGTCCAGGACTTCCAGAGCCGCTTCACCGTTGACCATGACCTTGCGTACGGGATAGACCGTGACGGCCAGGAGTTGATTGCCACGCCAGACATGGTTGCCGCCGAACTCGCCCCACACCGCTGGGAACTGTCCGTCAACTTCGGCCAGTCGATTCACGGAATGGAACTCCCCACTGTCGACGACATGGTCGCCGGACACGGCCAGGGGTCCCTTCAGTTTGACGAGATGCGTCGCCAGGGGTTCAATCCAGGCGGACGCCACGCGGGTTCCCGCGGGCATCATGAGCAGAAGATCATCGACCGGCAGGGCGGGCAGCCCGGGCTCGGTCAGGGTACGGGTACCGTTCACCACGGGCAGGGACTGCCCTTTGGCGTCCGCATCCCACTGGAGTGAATTGGCTCCGTAACTGCCCTCGAAAACGACCTGTCCTTCCGGCGCTGCGGAGGCCAGATTGGCGGTCATGAGGATCAGAATCAGGCTGAACAGGAAAACACCGGGGCGAGTCCGAATGGGAAACATACAGAGCCTCCAAAAAAACGAACCAGGTGGGGTCACCCGAATTCGTACCTCTTGTACTGGATGAGGATAAATCCTCAGGGTCCTTCAAAGCTGTCTGATCGTTCCGTGCGCCGCGCGGCTAGTCTATGCGGCCCGAAAATGTTGTCGTTAACTTCGGTTTCAGATGGACCTCCCGGTCAAACCGTGACCCTGATTCAAGGGGAATCGTGGATATGACTATAGCACAAACCCTCGAAACCGTCAACGGTCTACGCTTTTGTCGCAAACGCTTCCTGAATAGATAACCCGCTCATCGACAACGTGTTAACTTAATCAGGGGTTCAAATGTCTGATTATGAGTAAAAATTCATAAAATGAGGGTTTGTCCGGGGCCCAGCAGAAGGAAGGTCGGCGCTCCGGCGCTGGCCGTCGGCTCGGTGGGAGTCCCCAGGACCGGACTGACGACCTTGGCACTGCGGGTCCCGTTGCGCAGAATGAGGTGCGCCCCCCGCCGGGACACGCTGATCCCACGCCGGGCCAACTGGGCCACTTCCGTGTCGGTCAGGAAGACCGGTAAGGGATCTCCGTCGCGGGTAATGGCCGCCAGGAAGGCCGCCAGCGCCGCCTGTCCGGTCCTCACCACCGCCGGATCCGTGTGGGCGAAATTGATGCGGTGGGTTTCCACGATGGCGGGCTGCCCCCGCTCCCAGGCCTGGCGTGCGTCGGCCACGCAGCGGGCCACCGCCTGATCCGGATCCGGGGCCTGTACAGGCTCGAGCCGGCAGTTCCGTTCCAGATAACACCGGGCGGCGTGACGTCGGCGATCCAGCGCCCGGAACCAGACCTTGGCCAGGCGTCCGGTCAGGCCGGCCCCCAGTTCGGGATTGCGCTGCTCGCGTTTCGCCTGGATGACGGTCAGGCCCCGGCTCTCCCAAATCGCTTCGTTGCGGGCGGTCCAGGTATAGTCGGGCGCAATAATGGAGCCGACGGGCCGACCAAAGGCCCGGACGAAGGCCGCCATTGACAGATCCAGTTCCTGACCGAGATCCTGCGCGTCCCGCCAGGGGCCCAGTTCACGGGCCGCTTCACTGCCCGGAAAGAGCATGATGCCCCGCCGGGTGGCGCGGGTGGCGGTGTCCCCGTCGAGGGCGGCGCTCAGACGAAGCGCCGGATCGTAGTGCAGGGAAGCGTGGAACTCCGGGTACCAGACACCCGCGGCCTGGCCGTTGGCCACGGCCGATTGCAGGCCTGGCCGCTGATAGGCGGTGGGCAGTTCGGGATAGTAGAGCCGTCGCCACTGAGCCTCCGGGCTTTCGGACAGGGGCTCCAGCGAGCCCATGACATAATTGGGTTGAAACACCGCCGGTTGGCCATCGCGGCCGCGAACGGAGGCCAGCACGGCACAGAGGTCCGCCACCATGGTGCTGTCCTCCAAGGTGCTCTCCCAGTACACGGGCGGAAACCGACCCGGCGCCAGGTCGGACGGATCCAGGCCTTCCCAGGCGCCCGCCGCAGGCACGAATCCGGGCAGGCCCCAGTCGTCGCTCTCCAGGACCACGGCCCGCAGGCCGGTCCAATCCACCTGGCTGGGGGCGTCACTGAAGACAAGGCCCGCCACCGACAGGACCAGCAGGCCGCCCATCAAAAATACCCTGGCCAGATGTCCCTTCATGACTGCCCGTCCTCAATTTCAGCCGCCCCGTACCAGAAATTCCCGTAACTCAATCCGTCGCGGCGAATGTCCTCGCACAGGGCCTCCACCTCGCCGCCGGCCTCCACCTGACCGGCCTCCAGAAACGCCAACACCGCCTGTGGGTCTGCGGGAACGCGGTTCTTCATTTTTCCGAACCGCCAGACCACGCCGGGTGCCGCGGCGGTCAGCCGCTGCCGGGCGTCGCTCAGCGCCACCAGGGGCGTGCGGCGTCCCAGGGCCAATCGGCTGAGCAGATCCTGCACCCGCCGGTAGTGGGCCTGCGCCCGGGTCCCGCCGCCCGGTTCATCTTCCAAAATAAAAAGGCGGCCGCTGGGTTTCAGCAAGCGGCCCCAGGCGGCCACGAAGTCCCAGGTTCCCAGTTGACCCGCCACATGTCGCAGGACATTGCCGGCCAACAGGAGATCCACGCTGCCGGCCTTCAGGGGTGGCTGAGCGGCGTCCCCCACCAGGTCGGCGGACGATCCGGCCCGGGGCGAGACCCGGTCCAGGCCCCAGACCGGCATTCCGAAAGGGTGAAGCAGCCGGGCCAGAGCCCCGTCCCCACAGCCCAGATCCACCACCACGGCGGACGGCTGGACAGACAGCGCCTGCAAATGGGTCATCAGGGGATCGGGCAGGGGGTCAAAGGCCATGGGGATCCAGGCTTCCGAAAGGGTCGGTGCTGACTCAGGCGTCCGGACGGTTGGGGCCGCCCACCTCGGTGCCCTCGTCGGTGGTGCCGTCACGCAGTCCCTCCGGGGCCATTTTCTGTCGGGCGGCCTGGATATCGATGATGTCGGCCACGTGGTGATCGTCCAGACCGGTCAGTTTGTCGAGCCGGTCGTCAATACCCAGGGCATAGAAAAGTTCGGTGAAGAGATCCAGCCCGTTCTTCCGGTTCTGCATGTGGCGCAGGGCCCCCAGCTGGGCGGCCCACATCCAGGCGCCCATGGCGGGCAGGCCCAGCCAGGCCAAGCCCAGGAAGTCGCTCATGGCGAACAGGATGGACCCGGTGGTCACCAGCAGCAGGCAGAGCACCGTGGCGCGGGGGGTAAAACCCAGCCGCAAAAGACGGTGATGAAGATGGAAATCATCGGCCTGAAAAATGGACGTCCGGCGACGGTAGCGCCGCACGATGGTGGTGCCCGTATCCCAGATGGGAACCACCATGGGAGCCAGCAGGATGGGCAGGGAGATGCCGACCTTCTGGCTGAGATTGAGAATCAGCGTGCCCAGGACCAGCCCCATCCACATGCTGCCCGAGTCACCCAGGAAGATCTTGCGGCTACTGATGTTCCAGTAGAAGAAGGCGGTGGTGGTTCCGCAGATGGTGGCGGCGAACAGGGTGCTGTACAGCTCACCCACGGCCAGGGACATGACCACCAGGGCCAGGCTGGCCAGGATGCTGATGCCGCTGGCCAGACCGTCGAGGCCGTCGATCAGGTTCATGGAGTTGATGAAACCCAGATACCAGAACAGGGTGAAGGGCCAGGCCCAGCCGCCCAGTTCAATGGTGCCGAACAGCGGCAGCATTATGGTGTCGAACCGCTGACCGAAGAGCATGAGCGCCACGATGACCAGGAGCTGTCCGTAGAGTTTCTTTTCAGCATGGATGCCGAAGCGGTCGTCGCCCACGCCCAGAGCCAGGATGGCCAGACCGGCGCCGATGAGGATGCCCAGCCATGACCAGGGCAACGGCGTGCCCAGCAGGACGTTCTCCAGAAAGAAAAGGGCGCAGAAAAAGGAGATGAAGATGGCCATGCCGCCGGTTCGGGGCACGAGTTCGCGATGGGGACGGCGGTACCCGGGGTGATCAACGATATCGGTAAGGAATCCCAGATTCCTGAAATGAGGCTGGACCAGCCATGACATCAGAAATGCCACGACAAACCCCAGCAGCGCCATAATCCCCAGGTCCACGGTTCCTCCTTGAAAGTCCGTTACCCCTAATAAAGACCCTGCTCAGCTGTAGCAAGCTATCGCATGACCCTCTAATGGGCAATCATTATTTCCCGGTCTTCGGGTCCAGAATATTGCGGTACACCTCAACGGTGGCGGCGGCTGCCCGCTCCCAGGACCACCTCAATGTGTTCTCGGCCCCGCGGACCGCAAGCGCTTGGCGCAGCGTCTCATCGAAGGCAATTTGTTCCATTCCTGATACGAGTTCGGCCATATTCTCAGGGTCCACCGCCAGCACCGCGGTTCCCCCCACTTCCAGCATGGCGCCCCGGTTCGCCGTCAAAACAGGCGTACCGGCCGCCTGGGCTTCCAGAATGGGAAACCCGAATCCTTCGTGAAGAGACGGAAACAGCAAAGCATGTGCCGAAGTGTAAAACTCCCATAGCTTATCAATATCGCAATAGTCCACCACCGTCAAACGGCCCCCAGGCAGCAGCGCCTGGATTTTCTGCTGCAGGTTGGAGTCCCGCCAGCCCTTGCCGCCCACCAGAACGAGATCCGGGATGACGTGGGCGCCCCGCCCCTTGGCTTCAGCCTGTTGCAGGAACACCTCATAGGCCGTCAGCAATCCCTCCAGGTTCTTGCGGGGCTCCAGGGTGCCCACGAAGAGGAAGAAGGGCCGGTCCCGAACCTCACCGCTCTGTTCGCCGCAGGCCGCCGCCCGCTCCCGCGCCCACGACGGGGTCCCGAACGGGGTCACAGCCAAACGCGGGGCGGTCGCCGGATACCAGCGCGCCACGTCGGCGGCCGTGGCCTCGGAATTGGTCACAATGGCCGTGGCCGCCTGCAGGGTCCGGGGCACGAAAAAACGGTAGTAAGCCTGTCGGGTCCGTTCCACGGTTTCCGGATGGGACAGCCAGGCCAGATCGTGCACGGTGACAACGGTGGGACAGGGGCACCGCAGGGGGGCCACAAACTGGAAGGCGTGAAGCAGGTCGGCCCCCAGGCGCCGACACAGGCCCGGCAACTTCACCTGGGTAAACCAGCTCTTGCGCAGATTGCCCCCCGCCGCCTCCGGACACGCCAGCACCTCGCAATGATCGGCGGCCGCCAGGTCGGTGAACAGGTCTGGGGCCGTGGCCAGCAGGGTGAAACGAAGTCCGTGATCCGACCGGGCCAGTTCGCGGGTCAGTTCCAGGATGGACCGTCCCACTCCCGTGGGGCGGGACCGCACCAGCAGGGCGTCCAGGACCACATGACGGCGCGACATCAGTCCCCCTCCCGAACAGTTTTATCACACAGGGCCGCCACCAGCAGGCCCAGGGCCAACCAGATGTGCGCCAGGTTGTACTGCGAAAAAGTCAGCAACTGGATCCACACCCCAACCAATGACAGGGCCCCCGCCAAAACGGGCGACGGCACACGCACCCCCTGAAGTGCTTGTAAGGTCCGCCGTCCCAACCACAGGCTGAAGCCCAGGAACACGCCGAACCCGACCCCGCCCATTTCGCAGAGAATCTTCAGGGGCATGTTGTTCACCACGGGCCAACTGAATTGGCTTTGCAACCCCATGGGATCCACCAGGAGTGGGAAGTGAAAGGCGAACTGCCCCCACCCCACCCCCACCAGGGGACTGAGCAGGAAGGCGCGCCAGGCGGCCTGCATGCTGTAGAGGCGGGTCAGGGTGGACCAGTCGTGCCGGCTGAAGGCCTGAAGCAGTCGCTCCCAGGGCAAGAGCAGTTTGTCGCCCCCGCCGAAGACGCCCACCAGGAGGATCAGGAGACCGAGGCCGCCAAGAACCGGAAGGACGGTCCGCTTCAGGGAAAGGCCGGCGGCGGAACCGCCGCGAGCCCGCCAGTGCCAGAGGCCCCACAGGGCGGCTTGCCCCAGGGCCGCCAGCCAGGCGCCGCGCGCCCAGGTCCCCAGCAGCAGAAGTCCCATCCCAACGGCCAGCCAGGAAACCCACCGCCGCCGAAGCAACCCGCTGCACATCAGCCAGGGCCAGAGGAATATCAGGTAGTTCCCCAGGAAAAGCGGCTCACACATGGTGCCGCGCAAACGCGGGATGGGCAGGAAGCCATCGCCCACATAAAGTTCTGCGGAACCGGATAAAATGGCAGGATTGGAGGTGAAAAATATCTCCAGCCAGGCCAGCAGACCCACCGGATGAAAATACTCCACCGCCTGCAACAGACCGTACCCCAACTGGAATATCAAACCTGCGGTGAGCCAGCGCAGAGTGAAGCGCCAACGCCCGGGACCGCGGGTCCAGACCGCCGGGCACACCACGAAGGCCAGCATGACGGCCAACTGCACCACCTGTTTGACCCAACGGAGCCCGACGGTTTTGGCCTCCACCCCGGACGGGGCCAGGGACAACCCCAGGGCCGACACGATCACCGCGGCCAAGGCCACCAGAAGCCACAGACCCCAGGGACGGCCCACACCGGGCGTCCGCAGGACGGAAACTCCCCCGGCCACATGGATCAGTCGCGCGCGCGACAGGCCAAGGAGGCAACCCAGGGCCAGCAGAAGCCAGGCGGGCTGCAGACCGGCGCCCAGGTCCCGACCGGTGACCAGGGTCATCACCCCCATACCCACCCAGGGCAGGGTGAACAGGGCGGCGGCGTAGATGAAGCGGATGAGGCGGTCCAACATGAGACCGCTACCGGTCCCGTTTGAGAATGCGGCGGGCCCGGCGCATGAGCACCAGGATCAGGAGCATGATGCCGGCCAGGAGAAGGAGATTGGCCCGGGGGTCCTTTTTCTCGAAGTTGGGCGCCCGGTACCGAAGGCGGTCGCCCTTGATTTCCAGTTCGCCGCGGGACAGGTACATGCGCACCGTGCCGTCGGACAGCATGACGGGTTCGGAAATGGTATAGCGCCCGTCGGCCAGGGAGAGATTGCCGCTGGACCCGGTGCCGCCGAAGTCGGCGGTCACGGGGAATCCCAGATCCGTTTCCAGGAAAGGTTCGGGTTCCAGGTCGTCAGGAATAGTCAGAACCCCACCGTTCCACACCAGTGAGCGCGATCCCGGTTCGGACCCGGCCTGCCAGGTGAATCCTGCGGAACTGTCACGGGCGGCGGTCACCACCAGGTATCCGGACCGGCCAAGGACGGATCGAACATCCGCCGGGTCTTGCGCCCGGACGGCGCCGATCCCGCACAGCAGGATCATCAATAGCACTGGAACCTGACGCATGGCACCCCGTTGCTGGTCGTTGAAAAAGGCCGTAAATCGTCCCGCTCGAGGGGATAACCCTAAATGGGCCCGTGCCGGGGGTCCACTTTTATTTCAGGACCGGGCGGCCAACCCGGCCGGGGGCTGGCCGGACAGTCGCTGGGCAATTTCCAGGTAGCGGGCCCCGCCAGGCTGGGCCGAATCGGTGGGATCGGTCCGCAACAAGGTGAGATGAACCGGCAAGGGGGCCAGAAGATGATCCAGGGTTTCCCGGTAGCTGGCCAAGGTCTCCTCCGTGCGGGCCAGGCCGCCCGGCACCCTCCGTTTTACCCAGGACCGTTGGGAGGCCTGCCCATTACCCGGCGTCAGGATCACTTCCAGGCCATCGGGGTTGAGCAGATCCACGAGGCGTCCTAACATCAGGGCCTGCCCCAGTGAGGCCAGGGCCTCCGTATCCAGACACCAGACAAGGCGCGTGCCGGTGGCGGGAATCCCCGGTAGCAGATCCGGGCGGTCCCGCAACTGCTCCCAAGCCGTCAGCGCCACTTCGGGCACGTGGATGAGGTTCCGGAGCTGGAAGCATCGGCAGTCCCCGGCGGACGCCCCCCGTGAGGGCGGGAGCCTGTATCCCTGCAGGGAGGCAGGCCCCAATCCGCCCGGCCAGCTGCGGGAATCTTCGGACAGCGGGAGCAGGTCCTCCCCCGTCAGGTCCCGGACCGACGGAGCAGCCGACACGGGCTCGAAGAAGGTCACCTCGGCGCCGGGACAGGACGCCACCAGGGTCCGCCCCAGGCCCAGCATATGACGGGTGGGCAAAGCCGATGGCCCAAGGCCGGCCAACAGGACGAGCGGGCAGGGGGCGGTCCGACCGTCGGTCGCGTCGCCCCCGCCGCCCAGGAAATGATGGGCAATGGTGGATATGTGATGGGAGGCGCGGCCGCCGCGGCCGGCCCCACCTCCTGTCGACTTGGCGGAGGCCATGCGATGTCACTCCAGGCTGCGGGTCATCAAACCGATCAGGGCACCGTCACCAGACTGTTGGCGCCGCCGAACTCATTGGCCGCCATCCGGGAATTATGCGGATCCGGCAGCCAGGCGTTGTCCACGATGAATCGGTACTCGTGCTCACCCGACTCCAGGTCCAGCTGGCATTCCCAGAGACCATCATCCCGCAGGAACAGGGGCAGGCCCTTGGCGGACCAGTCACAGAAACTGCCGGTAATCCGCACGCTCTTGGCCCGGGGGAAATCCGCTTCGAAACGGACCCCGGCCCGCCCCACCTCCGGGCCATGGAGCAGAGCCGTCCAGTGGTCAAGAGCGGCCACCGTCACATCCACTTCCTGCTCGGTGATTTCCAGGGCCAGGTTACGGAAGTCCAGGGCGCCGCGGCTGTCGGGGTCCAGATCCATGACGGGGATGCCCTGTCCGGCGGCCTCCTTGAAGCGAACGGTATGGTGCACGATGGTTTCCAGAAGCTCCTTGTCGTACAACGCCTCAAGCTCTTCCATCAGGGTCCGCACGAACCGCGGGCGGGTATCGAAATCGGACATGAGGATATGGGGCACCATGTCGTGCCCCTTCTTTTCCCGCAGCAGGGTCAACGTTTCCCGCATTTTCCGCACGGCCTGCAAACTGTAATAGCTGGGATCGACGGGAATCAGTACTTCCCCGCTGGCCAGCAGGGCGTTGAAGGTCATGAGGCTCACGCTGGGGGGACAGTCGATCAGGACGTAGTCGTAGGCCATGGCGCTGCGCCGCAGGTTGTTGCGCAGACGGAATTCCTTTTCCTTTTCCCGGGCCAGAGCCTGCTCCACCGCACTGAGTTCGATGCCGGCGGGGACCAGATGAAAACCGGAATCAACCTCGAGGAAGGCGTCCTCCACCAGGATATCCGACGTCAGATACAGATCATATGTGCTCAGGGAAAAGTCCCGTTCCCGGAACCCGAACGCCAGGGTGGCATGTCCCTGTGGGTCATTGTCGATCAGGAGAACTTTCTTGTCCAATCGGGAAAGCGCGGCAGCGAGGTTGGTGGCAGTGGTGGTTTTGCCGCATCCACCCTTTTGGTTGGCCAAGGCGATGACTCTCATCTCGAATCCTTTCGACGGGACGTCGCGTCGCGCAACCACGGCCCGGTTCCACCGGGCTGAAAGCTTCTATGTCGAAAGGAAAAGCCCCTCCAGACTCTCCTGTTCCGGCAAGTCTACCGGGTCCGCCAACCCTGTCAATGCTTTTTTATAATGAAAACTTTAGGAAAGCGGTCCCTGCAACCAGGGCCAGACCCAGTAGTGGAAAACGGCTCCGAACAACAGCCCCCCAGCCACCTCCGCCCAGGTGTGCCCCACCAGCTCCCGCAGACGTTCCCGGTCAACCTTCTGGCCGGCCGCCGCCGTATCCATCATTTCGTTGAGCAGTTGGGCCTGTTTCCCGATTTCCTGGCGTAGACCCGTGGCCTCCATGATGATGAAGCCGCTGAAAACCAGGGAAATGCCGAAAAGGGAGGAATTGAAGCCTTCGCGGTGCCCGATGGCCAGGCTCAAGGCCATGACCGTGGCCGCGTGGGAACTGGGCATGCCGCCGTTGGCGAAAAAGAGGGACGGCCGCCACCGACGGCGCAGCCCCAGTTCCAGAATGACCTTGAGCAGCTGTGCCAACAGCCCGCTCAACAGGCCCTGGACGCCGGGATTCCACATCAGGGTCGGACCTCACTTTCCGGGCCGGGTCAAAACAACATGGCGGTCCCATTGGGGTTATCCACCGCGAAAGTACGCCCGTTTCCGGAAAACGACAACGCCGAACTTGTGGAAACGTCGCTGATATGCCATTTTATCCCGTTATAGTTTTCCAGGGAAGCCCGCGCCGCGCGACGGGCCGTCGCGTGTTGCCCTAACTAATCCGAGAGGGTTCGCCAATGTTCAAGTTTCTGCGCTCACAGGCCAAGATTTTCTACTGGGTGATCGCCGCCACCTTCATCCTCTTTCTCTTTCTTGGCGGCATGACCGGCCGAGGCTGTCAGGCCCCCGGCACGCGTCAGCTGGAAGCCGGTATCATCGGGGAAGTCAACGGCACCCCTATCAGCGCCCAGGAGTACGAGTACTACTACCGGCAGCTGACCTCCCAGATGCGGCAGCAGTATCAGGGGCGTGACCTCAACGGCAACCAGTTCGCCGCCGCCCGCGAACAGGCCTGGGACGGCATGGTGCGACAGGTCATCATGGACGAGGCCTACGAGGATCTGAACATCACCGTGTCCGACGCGGAACTGCTGGACCGGTTCCAGAACAATCCCCCGCCCGAGATCCTGGCCAACTACCGGGACGCCGAGGGAAACCTGGACATGAACCGGTACTATGCCGACCTGCAGAACCCCGAGAACGACTGGTCCCGTCTGGAAACCTACGTGACCGCCGTGATGAAGAGCGAGAAACTGCAGGCCGAGGTGACCCGCGACGCGCTGGTGACCGACGACGAGGTGCGTGAGCAGTTCGTGAAGAACAACACCCGCGCCGTGGCCGAGTACATGGGCGTCATCTACGCCGACCTGGGCGAGGACTACCAGCCCACCGAAGCGGAAATCACCACCTGGTACAACGACCACCCCGACGACTTCGAATCCCCGGCCAAGGCCCAGTGCCAGGTCGTGCGGTTCGCCAAGACTCCGAGTGAAGAGGATTACACGGACGCCCTGACCTTCGTCCAGTCCATCCGGGAAGAGATCCTCGACGGCATTCTCACCTTCGAGCAGGCGGCCGCCGAATACAGTGAAGACGGCAGCGCCAACACCGGCGGTGATCTGGGCACCTTCGACCGCAACCGCATGGTGGCGCCCTTCACCGAGGCCGCCTTCAGCCTGCCCGTGGGCCAGATCAGCGAGCCCGTACGCACCGACTTCGGCTACCACCTCATCGAGGTCCTGGAGCAGATGGTCGACGAGGACACCAACGAGGTGTTCCAGGTCCACGCCCGTCACATCCTGGTCAAGGTCACCCCCGGCAACGGCACCCTGGCGCTCATTCAGGAAAGTGCGGAGGAATTCCTGAGCCGGGTTGACGGCAGCAGCTTCGTGAGCACCGCCGAGGCCGAGGCCCTGGACCTGCTGAGGCCCGTTCCCTTCATCGAGGGCCGTGACCTGCCCGGCATCCCCATTTCCCTGGCCGGCGCCATGTGGGCCTTCGCCACCGAGGCCGACAACGTGAGTCGGGTCTTCGAAAACAACGACTGCTTCTACGTGGTGCGCGCCGACGGCGTCCTGCCCGCCGGCCCCTCCCCCCTTGAGGACGTTCGCAGCCAGGTTGTCCTGGCGGTCCGCAATCACCACAAGCTGGAGCTGGCGCAGGCCCAGCTCGGTCCCGCCGTGGGCGAGGTTCAGATGGGCACGTCCATGTCAGAGGCGGCCACGACCCACAACCTCTTCTACGCCGTGAGCGACACCTTCACCTTCAATTCCAACGTGGTGAACGTGGGCTACGGAACCGACTTCAACAAAATGGCCATCGAAGGCACCGCGGGACAGCTGGTGCCCGAGATCGAAACCCTGCGGGGCCTGTTCAGCCTGACCCCGCTGTGGATCGAACCCTTCGACGCCATGGCCTTCGAGGCCCAGGCGCCGGTGCTGCGAGCCAACCTGATGGCCCGCGCCCAGGGCGAAGCCCTGGAAGCCTGGTTTGAGACCCGCACGGCTGCGGCCGAGATCAAGGACTACCGCTTCGCGCAGTAGTCCGGACACACAAAGCCCGGCCGTATTCCCGGCCGGGCTTTTTTTGTGCCTGCCGCCCCGTCAGTCCTGGTCGTCCCCGAAGGGATTGACCGACTTGCGGTTGCGGAAATTTTCCAGGTCGGCGTCCATGGCGTCGATTTTCTCCCGACGCTTTTTCTCGTGGTCGCCCGAGTCGAAGAGGTTCGCCATGCGCTCCGCCTCCGCCTCCTTCTTCCTGTCGAATTCGGCCAGGGATTCGGTGATCGCCGGACCCGCCTCCTGGTCAAGGTGCTCCACCTGCAGGTGATCCTTGATCTCCACGTGGGTTTCAAAGGCGCTCTCCACCTGCACCACCGCCTCCAGATCCTGCAACCGGTTCAGCCACAACCGCACCGAACTCTCACTCTCGTCCAGCAGGTCGGCCACTTCGGCGGGGCTGGGCAGTTTTCCATTCAGGTGCTCCAGCACCCGGATGGCCGCCAGTACGAGATGTCCTTCGCCCCGGGTCATTCCACTCATGCGCTCAGTCTCCTTGACGGTCCAGTTTGCGGGTCAGTCGCGCTATGCGGGTATCTTCCCCACAGCGTCGGGCATGGTGCAGGGCCCGCGCAAGATCCACGCGGCGGTGCTCCCAGAGGATGGCGGCTTCCCTGTGCAGCCAGGGCGTCTCCAGGCCGGCGGTGAACGCCGCGGTCAACACCCCGGCCACCTGTTCCGTGTCACCGCCCCGCTTCAGGATACGCAGGGCGTCGGCCACGAATTCGGGCCGGGCAAAGCCCCCCTCCCGGGTGAGGTTGGGGTCCCGGACGGCCGCTGTCAACCAGGCGATGGAGGCGGCCCGGCGATGGACACGCTCATGAATCCGGCCCAGGGCCCACCCGCTTTGCCAATCCACCGAACCCGCCGTCTGATCAGGGGGCGTCCGGTCCGCCTGACGCCAGATCTCGGCGAAAATCCTAGCCATCCCGGTCATGTCGCGCCGGTTATGGCGCAGGACATCCGCCAGGCGGCCGGTCTGGCCCGTGGCCAGGAAATCGAACCAGGTGGCGGGGATGAGGGCGCCGTCGATATCCCCGTCCGCCCGGTCAATCCGACAGACCCGGTGCTCCAACGTCTGCTGTCGGCAGTCCGGTAGGCGACGCCCGAACAGGCGGCGTGACGGCACCAACAGATCCCAGCCGGCCAGGTGGGCGCAGGGATCGCGGTCCCGGTTCATGAGGGCCCGGGTTCTCAGGAGGGGCAGGTCGAAGGACGCCCCGTTGAAGGTCACCACCACCTCGAAGTCGGCCGCCAGACGCCCCAACGCGCCCAGCATGGCCGCCTCGTGTTCGGGTCCGGGCAGAAAGAACTGCCGGGTGTGGAACCGGTCATCGCGCCACCAGGAGACGCCCACCAGGAATGCCAGGGTGCCCGTGCCGCCGGCCAGGCCAGTGGTCTCGGTGTCCAGCCACAGCAGGTGCTCCACCGCCGGCGTTTCGGGTAACTCGCGTGTAAAAAATCCGCGCAGGTCGGGCAGGTCACCCCCGGGAAAAACCACCTCATCGGTGTAGTCCCGCCTGAAAACGGGGCCGGCCGGCGTCGCCGTTTCCTCCAGACCCAGATCCGCCAGCCAGGTGGCACTGCGCTCAGCGGGACCGGGCCGGTCCGACCCGGGCGACACCTTCCGCGTCATCCGATCCAGGCTGGCCAGGCGCTTGCGCAGATCCATCTCAGTCTCCAGCCGGCGCTATCACCCGCGACAGCAGCCAGCGGGCCCCGTCACGGGCGGTGCCGCCGGATTCAACCGCCGCCCCCACGCAGGACGGGCATCCGTTCTCGCAGGGGCACAGCCCGACATGACGCGCTGCCGCCGCGCAGATTTCGTCGAACTGTTCATAGATGCGGCCAGCGTACCCCACGCCGCCCGGGAAGGCATCGTACAGGTAGAGTGTGGGTTGTCCGGTGAAGGGTGAGCGCACCATGGCGGTGGCGTGAAGGTCGGCCGGGTCGGCCATGATGAACACGGGCGCCACGCGGCCAAGCAGATGCGCCAGGCCCTTCAGGGCGTCGCCGAGGTCCAACCCCTCGGCGGACATCTCCTGGATCACGGCCTCCGGCAACTCCCACCAAACCGACGTCGTGTGCATCTCCATCTCGGGAAGGTGCACGCGCCCCGCTCCCACGTTCTCGTGGGTCCCCAGCTTGATCTTCTTGAAGACGGTGACCTTGGCCACCAGTCCCACCTCGCCCATGGCCAGGTTTCCGAAGACGAAAGGTTTGCTTTCATCGGCCGTCAGGGTCTTCAACTCGCTCTTGCGCTGGGCGTCGGTGTAGTAGTCCACCTGCACCGGCTGAACGTGGGCCTCACGTCGGTCCCAGTCCAGCTTGTCCACGTGGTACTGCTGGGCCCCGTGGATGTACAGCGCGTCGTCGTGCAGCATTTCCTGGGCGCTGAACAGGTCCATCTCCCCGATGATCCGACCGCCGACGATGCTCTGGTCGATGATCACCACGTTGTCCGGAGCCGCGCTGCGCAGACTGACGTCCTCGGCGGGATAGGTGTCGGCCATCCAATGGTAGCGGTCGGCGCCCTTGTGCAACACGCCCTGCTCCGTGAGGTAGTCCAGGATTTCGGTCACCGACTGGTCGCCGTAGCGCTCATCCTCCATGAAAGGCAGTTCAAAGGCCGCGCACTTGAGGTGGCTCATGAGGATCACGAGATTGTCCGGGTCCAGGGTGGCGTGCTCCGGACTGCGGGCGAAAAAGTAGTCGGGATTGTTGATGATGTACTGGTCGCCCGGACTGCTGCTGGCCACCAGCACCACGGCACTCAGGTTCTGCCGCCGACCGGCCCGGCCCGCCTGCTGCCAGGTGCTGGCCACGGTGCCGGCGTAGCCCGCCATGATGCACACGTCCAGTCGGCCGATGTCGATGCCCAGTTCCAGGGCGTTGGTGGACACCACCGTGGACACGGTGCCCTCCCGCAGCCCGGTCTCGATGGCCCGGCGCTCTCCGGGCAGGTAGCCGCCGCGATAGCCGCGGACCTCGCCGGAGCGGATGCCCACCTTGCGGCCGGCCTTTTCCAGATAGGTCAGAAGCAGTTCCACACGCATGCGGCTGCGGGCGAAGACGATCAGCTGGGCCCCGCTACCCATGAACCTCTCGGCGATGCGCCGTGTGGTCTTGACCACCGACTGCCGAATGCCCAGTTCCGGATTCACCACCGGGGGATTGTAGAAGATGAAGTGCTTTTCACCCCGGGGCGCCCCGTTCTGCGCCACCTCCTCCATGTCGCGTCCCGTGAGGCGACCCGCCAGTTCCGCGGGGTTGGCGATGGTGGCCGAGCAGCAGATGAACTGGGGATCCGCCCCGTAGAAGCGGGCCACGCGTTGCAGACGGCGCAGGACATTGGCCACGTGGCTCCCGAACACGCCCCGGTAGTGGTGCACCTCGTCCACCACCACGTACTTCAGATTCTCGAAGAGTTTCACCCACAGGGTGTGATGCGGGAGGATCCCCTGGTGCAGCATGTCGGGATTGGTCACCACGATATGTCCGCTGCTGCGTATGGCCCGTCGCGCCGTTTCCGGGGTGTCACCGTCGAAGGTGAAGGTCTTGATGTCGGCGCCCAGATCGGTCACCAGGCCGTGCACCTCGTGCATCTGGTCCTGACTGAGCGCCTTGGTGGGAAAGAGATACAGGGCCCGCGCCTGGTTGTTCTCCAGCAGGGTGTTCAACACCGGCAGGTTATAGCAGAGGGTCTTGCCGCTCGCGGTGGGCGTGGGAACGACGAAGGATTTACCCGCCGCCGCCAGCTCCACCGACTTGGCCTGGTGCACGTACAACTGGTCGACGCCCCGCTGGCGCAGCACATCTTCGAGCCGTGGATCAAGGGAAGACGGGAAGGCGGCGTACTGCCCTTCGGCGGCCGGAATGGTTTCCCACCGGGTCACGTGGCGCAGAAAGCGATCGTCGGACTTCAGTTGGTCCAGAAGCTGGGCAAGGTTCACAGGATCCTCCAGCGATGGGTTGGACCCTGCCGACCGGAATCAGGAAACCGGGATCAGTCCCGGTCCTTGTCATCGGAAGGGTCGTCGTCCTTGAGGGCGGCACCGGCGTCGTCCAGTTCGCGCTTGACGCCGTCGGTGGCCTCCTTGGTCGCGCTCTTGAACTTGCGGATGGATTTGCCCATGGCCTCGGCAATCTCAGGCAGCCGCTTGGGGCCGAAGAGAATCAGGACCAGGGCCAGGATCAGCAGCAGTTCCGTCCAGCCGGCCATGCCGGGAATGATCGCGGGGAAGACCGTCATCGTCGAAACCTCCAAGACTAGCGGTACCACCTGAGCATCTGCGAGGCGATGAACACGCCGATGACGCTCATGAGGTTGAAATGGACCTGGAACCCGAAGGTCAATTCGATGATCACGAGATTCACGTGAACCACCTCCAGGCCGAAGCTCTTATAACGCACGAACAGCTGCTCGGCCACGCTGCCCGAATTCAGGAACAATCCGATGACTTCACTGATGACGCCGCCAATCAGTACACCCAGCATCAGGGTCAGCACCACGGTGCCCAGGGATTTCCTCATCTGTTCGACTTCCTGTCCGTTATCCGTTTTCTGAAAGACTCACTTTGAAAATAACAGCCAACCCCACAGGGGGGTATGGGAAACTGTGCCCAGGCCCAACTTTTCAGGGATTCAGACGGCGATCCACCCGGTCCCAGTCGCCGCCCAGGATCAGGACCGCATCCTCTGTGCGGCGATCATCCCACTGGCGCACCACGGGAATTCCGCCCAGGCGGTCGGCCAGGCGCTGCGCCGCCGCATCCGCCAGACGGCGGTTGATGAGCACGCTGACGGCCGTGTCGCCGTTCCCGACGTTGCCCACACCTTCCACCACGCACCCCAGGGGCACCACCTGCAGGGAGATATCCCGGGCCAGCCCGGAGACCCCGGTCCCGTTCAGCACCCGCAGATGGACCGGATCGGTGACCCCGAAGGCATCCGGGTTGTCAGTCGCCCCCGGTCCCGTCGATCCCGGCCCCGGGCCCGACGGCAGGGTTCCGCCGTTGGTCAGCCACAGCGACACCCCGCACACCACCACCAGCACCGCCAGCCACAGATTCAGCGACCGGCCCACTAGAGGGCCTCAACCAGACGCTGCACCACCGGCGCCAGCAGGGTGTAACTCTGGGGCAGGGTCTGGGGCATGATGCGGGTTTCCCCGATGGTACTCATGAAATTCGTGTCGCCGTCCCAGCGGGGCAGCATGTGCACGTGCATGTGTTCGGGAATGCCCGCGCCCGCGCTGCTGCCGCCGTTGTAGCCGCAATTGATGCCCTGGGGATGATACGTTTCCAGCAGGGCGTTCTCCATGACACTCAACAGCACCCCCATTTCCGCCAGTTCATCGGGGGTGCACCCGGCCAGCATGGCCTGATGCCGGTTCAGAACCAGCAGCAGATGCCCGTTGTTGTAGGGATAGAGGTTGAGGATCATATACCAGTGACGACCGCGGTGCAGAACGAAGTGTTCCGCCGCGTCGCAGTCCAGACGGTTGCAGAAGACGCACCCGTCCTCCTTTTCCTTGCCGGTCACGTATTTGAACCTCCAGGGGGTACACAGCCTGTCCATGTGCTCAGCCTTCGCGTTTCGCCAGCAGGCCGGCGGCGGCCTCCAGTTCGGCGACCGAGTTGATGCCCACCACTTCGTCCGGATCATGGGTCGCCACCGCCCGGACGGGATGACCGTTGGCCACCAGCCAGGCCACCGTGTCGGTGAGGTAGTATTCGCCCTGGTCGTTGTCCGTTTTCAGGTGCCCCAGGGCCTCGATCATCAGGTCGGTCCGGTAACAGAACACCCCGGTGTTGTACTCGCCCACGGCCAGTTCCTCCGCAGAGGCATCGCGGGCCTCCACGATCTTGAGAACACGGCCTTCGCCGTCCTTGATGATCCGGCCGTAGGCGGCGGCATCGTCCACCACGCAGGTCAGCACCGTGGCCGCGGCCCCGCTGGTCCGGGCCGCGTCGATGAGTCCGGCCAGGGTTTCGGTGCGCAGCAGGGGCACATCCCCGGCCAGCACCACGCAGTAACCGCCCCGACGCAGATCGTCCACCGTCACCTGTACGGCGTGGCCGGTGCCCAGCTGGGGCTCCTGCCGGACGAAGGTCAATCCGTCCCGCCGGCAGCGGGTTTCCACCAGGTCGGCCTTGTGTCCCACCACCACCACGGTGCGGTCGATCCCGGCGGCCTCCACCGTATCCAGCACGTGGTCCAGCAGGCTCTTGCCGCACAGGTCGTGCAGAACCTTGGGCAGGTCCGACTTCATGCGGGTGCCCTTGCCGGCCGCGAGCACGACGGCGTCGATGCGGTGTTCGGCTGAGATGTCGTTCATGCCATACTCCCGTAGTCAAGCAGGGGCGCATCGGTCACGCCGCCCGGTTCCAGATCCAATACGAAATTATCGATCAGCCGCGTGCGGCCCACCCGCGCGGCCACCGCCAACAGGACGCGCCCGGTAACCGTGTCGTCACATTCCAGGTCCGGCACCCGCCGCACCTCGGCGTATTCAGGGTCCGTCCACGCGGCCAGTTCAGTCATCATGGCCTCTACCAGGCTGGCGCGGTTCCGCTGACCGTCCGCCAGCAGGGCCCGGCCCGCCGCAAGGGCCCGATGCAGACCGAGGGCCCGCGCGCGCTCCCCCGGATCCAGGTAGGCGTTCCGTGAAGACATGGCCAGGCCGTCGGTCTCCCGGGTGGTGGGCGCGTCGATGAGGGCGACGGGCAAATGCAGTTCCCGCACCATCTGATCGATGACCAGGCACTGCTGCGCGTCCTTCCGGCCGAACACGGCCACCTCAGGCCGCACCAGGCCGAAGAGCTTGGCCACGACGGTCAGTACGCCGGCAAAATGCCCCGGGCGTCCGCCCCCGCACAGCCCCGCGGCCCGATGGCCGGGTTGCACACTCACCCCGTCGGGACGGCCGTACATCTGCTCAACCGAGGGCACGAAGACCGCTTTCACCCCCAGCGGTTCCAGAAGCGCCAGGTCGCGGTCCAGGTTGCGGGGGTAGGCCTCAAAATCCTCCCCGGGTCCAAACTGGGTGGGGTTGACGAAAATGCTGACCACCACATCGCCCAGGGCGCGGCCCCGATCCACCAGACTGAGGTGCCCCGCGTGCAGAGCCCCCATGGTCGGGACAAAGACCAACCGCCCGACGGGGACGTCGGCCAGGGCCTCTGGCGTGTGAACCACCTCCATCGGGTTACCCTTTGCCGTTCTGTTCCAGATCCGACAGGTACCCGGCCGCCGGCTCGGTCTCGCGGTGGGCGGTATCGCCGGAAGCCGGCTGGGTCACGGGCTTGCCACCGGGCTTGCTGGCCGTTTCACCGTAGACGTGCTCGGGCCCCGGGAAGGTGCCGTCCCGCACCTCGCTCACATACCGACCGATGGCCGCCACGGCCTGGTCGCCCAGGTCCGCGAACTGCTTGACGAATTTCGGCTTGAGGCCACTGAACAACCCAAGCATGTCGTGAAAGACCAACACCTGTCCATCGCAACCGGCACCCGCCCCGATGCCGATGGTGGGAATGGCCACGGCTTGGGAAACGCGTGCCGCCAGACGCTCGGGGACACACTCCAGTACCATGGCAAAACAGCCCGCCTCGGCCAGCAGCCGGGCATCGGCCTCCAGGGCGGCCGCCGCATCCTCGCCGCGTCCCTGCACCTTGTAGCCGCCGAGTCGGTTCACCGACTGGGGCGTGAGCCCCAGATGCCCCATGACCGGAATCTCCGCCGCCAGCAGCGCCTCGATGACGGGCAGGCGATTCGCCCCGCCCTCGATCTTCACAGCCGTGGCGCCGCCTTCCTTGACCAGGCGCAGGGCATTTTTAACCGTCTTTTTGGGCGACACGTGAAAACTGCCGTAGGGCATGTCCGCAATCACCGGCACCTGGGGCCTGGCCCGGGTCACGGCCCGGCAGTGATGGACCATGTCGTCCAGGGTCACCGTCAGGGTGGTTTCGTGCCCCAACACCACCATGCCCACCGAGTCACCCACCAGAATGGCGTCCACCCCGCCCGCCGAGGCGATCAGGGCGCTGGTCAAATCGTAGGCGGTGACCACGGCCAGCTTGCGGCCCTCTTTTTTGCGACGGGGAAAGACGCTCAGGGTGAGCGCCTTGTCGGTCCTCTGCATGGCGCGGCCTTTCAGGAAAAATCGGCGCTGGAGTCCGGAGCAAAATACCGGGTTCCGGTGAACTCGGTCTGGATCTGGTTGAACAGCAGGTCGAAGTCGCCCGGCACGTTCACGAAATCCAGGTCATCGGTATTGACCACCAGCAAGGGAGACTCCTTGTAGTGGTGGAAAAAATAACTATAAGCGCCATTCAGCGCATCCAGGTAGCCGGTGTCCATGTCCTGCTCGAAGGCGCGCCCCCGCCACTGGATGCGTTGCACCAGGACGTCTGTGCGGGCCTGCAGGTAGATCACCAGGTCCGGGGTCCGCACCCGCTGTTCAAGGATGGTCGCCAGCTGATTGTAAAGGGTCAGTTCCTCGTCGCTCAGGTTCAGATTGGCGAAAATCCGATCCTTGGCGAAGAGGTAGTCCGAAATCAGGGTGTTGCTGAACAGATCGTTCTGGAAGAGATTCTGCTGCTGCTTGAAGCGGCTCAACAGGAAGAAAATCTGGGTCTGGAAGGCAAAGGCGGACCGGTCCTGATAGAACTTGGAGAGAAAGGGATTCTCCTCCACGATTTCCAGGTTCAACCGGCCGTCAACGCGTGTGGTGAGGAGCTTGGTCAGACTGGTTTTACCCACCCCGATAACACCCTCAACGACAATGTACCGCCAAGGCAGCACGCCAATCCTCCTTGTTGACAGCATGTTGATGGCCCGCCACCACCAGATCCTCCCGGCGGCGGACCCATGGGCCGGATTTACGCCTTATTTTCGCACAGGCTTCACCGATTGTCTCCCCCGAAGTGGGGAAAAATGCAGACTTACCGATTTCGGCCAGCGGTTCAAGCACAAAGGCCCTTTCCGAGGCCCTGGGATGCGGAATCTCCAGCCCGGGCCGCGACACCACCTGGTCCCCCCAAAGCAGGAGGTCGATATCCAGGGGCCGGGGCTTCATGTGCCCGTCCGCGGGGCGTCCGCGACCGGCTTCGATCCCCTGGCAGATCGACAGCAGGGCCTCCGGGGTCAGATCCGTGTCCACCCCCGCACACAGGTTCAGAAAATCGGGTTGGGCGCCGTCCCCCACGAATTCACTTTCGTAGACACGGCTCACGCTGTGCAGATGGAGGCCCGGGTCGCCGGCCAGGGCGAATAGTCCCCGCCGCAGGTGATCCAGACGGTCCCCTAGGTTGGACCCGAGTCCCAGATACACCCGTGTCACCGCAGCGGCGGCCATGCTCAGGCCCCGTCCCCGGCTTCGAGCCAGGCCCGATCCCGTTTGAGGGTCACCGCCGCAGCCCCCAGGAACCCCGGGATGGGCGGATTGGGTTTGTGCACCGTCACCTTCACCTTGGACAGGGGAAAGGCGGTCAGCAGGCGTCGGCACAGGTGCCCGGCCACCGCTTCGATCAGATTGAAAGGCCCTTCGGCACCGGCGGTTTTCACCAGATCATAAACAGCCGTGTAATCCAGGGCGTCGTCCAGATTGTCGCTGTCAGCGGCGGCCGCGCAGTCGAAAGACAGCTCCACATCCACCACGAAACGCTGTCCCAGGGATTTCTCTTCCGGCAGGACCCCGTGGTAGGCGAAGAGATCTATCCCGTTCAAACGCACCTTGTCGCTCATGCCCATCCCTCCAGACGGCGGGCGCCCTCGGCGATGTCGGCATCCGAAGCGGTGAGACTGATGCGGAACCAGCCCTCGCCCCCGGTTCCGAAGCCCGGTCCCGGGGTCAGCACCACGCCGATTTCCTCCAGGGCGCGACTGCAGAAATCCACAGCCGATTCCCCGGCCGGCACCCGAGCCCAGACATAGAAGGTGGCCGCCGACGGGTAAATCTCGAAGCCGGCTTTGGTCAGGGCGGCGTTGATGACGGCGCGCCGCGCCTCGTAGGGGGCCAGGACACCCGCGAGCAGCTGATCGAAATCTTCCCCCAGGGCCCAGACAGCGGTCTGCTGCACGGCGGTGAAAACACCGCTGTCCATGCTCTCCTTGACCCGCGCCAGGTCCCCCACCACGTCGGCGTGGCCCACCGCGAAGGCAATCCGCCAGCCGGTCATGTTGAACATCTTGGACAAGCTGTGCAGTTCGATGACCCGATGCCGACGGTGGTCGGCCACCGCCAGCAGGCTTGTCTCAGGCACGCCGCCGGGCGTGACTTCCAGATAGGCCGCATCGTTGATCAGGGTCACGCCGCGGGCCGTGCACAGATCCACCATGGCGTCCCAGAATTCCCGGGGGGCCACACTGCCGGTCGGATTGTGGGGATAGTTCAGGAACAGAAGTTTGGACCGGTCGTCCATGAGGCCGGCGATCTCGTCCAGGTCCGGCAGGTAACCGGTCTCGGCCCGCAACGCGAAGGGGCGCGGCTGGCCTCCCGCCAGAAGGGTGGCCTGCCCATAGACGGGATACCCCAGGTCCGGCACCAGGGTGTTGTCCCCTTCCTCAACGCAGCTCAACGGCAGGTGCCCCAGCCCTTCCTTGCTGCCGATGAGCACCAGCACCTCGGTGGCCGGATCCACGGTCACGCCGTGCCGCACCTTGAGCCAGGCCGCAATCGCCTCGCGCAGGGCCAGACTTCCGCGCTGGGCGGGATAGCAGTGATTGGCGGCGTCGGCCACCGCGGCGGACATGACGTCCACCAGAGCCTGAGGCGTCGGCAAATCAGGGTCTCCGACCCCCAGGTCCACGACCGCAACGCCCTTTGCGGCCGCGCGGGCCTTGGCGGCGTCGATGGCGGAAAACAGATACGGAGGAAGCTTGTCCAGTCGCCCCACGGCGGTCACCTTCTTTCAATTGCCAAAAAAAAGCCCGCAAACTCCCGTTGGAATTTGCGGGCCTAATATGTCATAAAACGGGTCGATCATCCACCCTGCGCGGCCTTTTTCTTGTCGTATTCGCGCTTGGCGATCTTCTGGTCCATGATGCTCACCTGACGGGAGCCCGCATCGGCAAAGCGGGGGTTTCCGCTGCTGGCCGACTTCTGGAAATACGTTTTGGCATCCTCAAAGTTTTCCTGACAGTCGAGGGCCATGCCCCAACCGTAATGCACACCGGCCAGCGCCTTGTTGCCTTGTCCAACCATTTCGGCGGCGAAGGTCTTGGCCTGGGCCAGGGCGGCGGAACACTGCCCCGCTTCCACCATGACCTGGATCATGGCTGCGGCGGCCTTGGCATCGGTGGGCTTCAGCGCCATATAGTCGCGATACGCGCCCACGCTGTCGGTCTTGCGGCCGGCCGCATCCAGGGCCCGCGCCAGGGTCAGCTGGGCATTGGGCTGGTTCGGATTCTGGGCCAGCATCTGCTCCAGAAGGTTCACGGCCGCCGGGTAATCCTTGGCCGCCATCTTCTGCTTGACCATGTCATAGGTGGTGGACCCGCCGGCGGCGCCGCCGTACTGGCTCATCAAGCCGTCATAGTAGGCCGCCTTGTCGTTGTTTCCGGCCTTGCGCTGCTGCTTGGCAGCGGCTTCAGCCGACTTGGACAACTGGGGCAGGATCCGGTCGCGGTATTGGCCACAGGCCTCCAGGGCATGTTCCAGCACCTCGACGGACTGGGGATGGAACCCGGACGCGTAATGCATGATGCCCAGATTGATCAGTACCCCGCAGTCGTCCGGCGCCAGCATTTCCGCCTTCATGTATTCGGCCCGCGCCTCCTTGTACTGCTTCTGCTTGGCGAAGGCCTTGCCCAGGTTGGCGTAGTCGCCCGCTTCGGCCTGGTCACTGCGCAGATCCACGACCTTGGCGTACCAGATCTGGGCGTTGGCCCAGTCACCCTTGCCCTGATAGGCGGTGCCGATCCCACGGGTGGCTTCCACGTGTTCGGGGCAAACCTGTACAATGGACTGCAGACGGGCAATCGCCTGGTCCCACTGCTGGCCGCTCAGGAACTGTTCGGCCGAATTATAAGCCAGATTGGCTTCCTGCATCTGTCCCGGCAGGCATTCCGCCAGGGACAGCCCCGGAATCAGGAACACCAGCAAAACGAGACCCAGGCCAGCCAAACGACGGAATTCCGAAAGACTTCGCGACAAAAACACTCCGTGACCTCCACTTGCGGGCTCTCATGAACCCAGGATCAGGATCGGGGGACGCGGATGCTGCGCCGGACCCGACAAACAAAATAGTCCCTACTTGGTGGGACTGCGGTCAAGGTAACCACCGTCAGTCCCATCTGTCAATTGTGGGCTTTTTGACAATCAAAACCGTTTTTCAGGCAGGATGCCCCGGCTCAGCAGGGCCTCCAGCACCCCACCCGCCACAGCCAGGGCCTTGTCCGAAACCAGGGCGGGATCGACGGCGGCGCCTCGGGGATCGATGTCTCCAACCTTTTCCCCGGCGGAAAGTTCCGCCAGAGGGTGAACCAGCCCCCGCACAAGGCCGTCCAGGGCACTGGTTACCGGAACTCCGGCCACGTGGCCCAGGACCTCGCCTTCGACCACCAGATCGCCGATGGCGCGGGTCGGATCCAGGCGCCCGGCCACCGGGGCCCGGATCACCCGTCGCGCGGACTGCCCCCCGATCACCCCGGGAACGCCCGTGTTGGGCAGAGCCGATCCCGAGCGGATCACCTCCCCCAGGCGCGCCCCACGGTGGGTCTCGATGATGACGTCGGCACTCTCCCCGCAGGTAAATCCCGGACCCAACCCGATGAGGAGCCCGCCCAGGCTCGGCAGGGCGACGGGAGGTTTCTTGGTCAGTCGGGCATCGATGACGGCTTCAGGGGCCACCCGAAGCAGGGCCTCGGCCCGGGGATCCACCGTCACCACCACTTCGGAGGGCCGGAAGTCGGCCACCGCGGCCGGCAGGCACACCGCCGACACATCCTCAACCTGGGCCCGTCCGGAATACACCGCTTCACTGAAGCTGACCCATCGGCGGACGGCGACCGGGTCGGGACGCTCCGCCAGCAACACCTGGTACCCGCTGTGGACCAGCCGCAGCGCCACACCCGAGGCCATCTCCCCCGCTCCCTGGATCCAGATTCGTCCCATCAGCTTTCCTCCGCCGACGGTTTCCGCTGCCGGTGCCGATGCAGCCGGACCCCCAACGCCTGCCCGTCGTCCAGGGTGAGCAGGGGTCCGCCCTGCAGGACCGCCCAGGCCTCGGCCAGGACGCTCAGGGCGATTTCCCCCGGCGTTTCCGCGGCCAGATCCAACCCCACGGGCATCTGCAGGCGCTCCAGGCGCTCGGCCACCCCCGGCTGCGCCGCAGTCAGGTCCTGTCGAACCCGCGCCGCCTTGGTGCGGCTGCCGAGGGCCCCCAGATAGGCGAATTCGCGACCGCAGGCGGCTTCCACTTCCAACAGGGCCTTCAGGTAGGCCCCGTCCAACTCATGGTTGCGGCTCGCCACCAGGACACCGGCGCCCGGCTGAACCGTCAGCAGGGACGCCAAATCCGACGGGGCCGCTTCAAGGGTGCGCAAACCCGCCTGAGCGGTCACGCCCGCCAGAAAATCGGGCCGGTCATCCACCAGGGTCAGGCGCAAAGGCAGGGTGCGGGCCATGTCCACCACGGCGCGGCCCACATGTCCGGCTCCGATGACCACGAACGGACGGCCTTGAGAGACGGGCTCCAGGAACACTTCCATCCAGCCGCCACACACCCCCAGAGTCTCCTTGAGGTCCAGTTCCAGTCGGCGGCATTCACCGTCGGCCAACACGGCCGCCGCTTCCTCGATAACCCGCGCTTCGGCCCGGCCGCCACCAATGCTGCCGCACACCCGGCCGTCGGGAAACACCAGCATTTTACTGCCGGGGTGGCGGGGGGTTGACCGGGCGGTCTGAATCACGGTGGCCAGCACGGCATCCTGCCCCGCGGCATGGACCCGAGCCAGCTCGGCATAGATCTCGGCCTCTCCGATGGGGCCCGGCACATCACTCATGGCGTTTTGTCCTTTCCGCGGCGGTCCAGGTCCGCCGGAGCATCGAAATCGGTTACGCAACCGGCGTCGGACACCGGCGTTTCCACTTGGGGCCCGCCCTGGTCGCACCAGGCCGAGAGCACGTCGCGCATGGACCGGTCGGTCCGGGGCGAAAAACGGGCCAGGGCCCAGTCCAACAAGGCCGACGGGGCGATGACCGGATGGCCGGGATTTCCCGCCACCACCGGGCGCACCAGGCTCGCGGGTGCCTGGCCCGAGGCAATCGACAAGGTCTCCACCGTGGCGGCCTGCACCAGGGGCATGTCCACCGGGTGAAGCCACAGATGGGTCACCCCCCGTGATCCGAATCCGCCGGCCTGCCAGCTTTCCAGCACCGTCCGGGCCGTGTCGTCCCCGCCCGACAAGGCCAGAATCCCTACCGGCGGCGACTCCGGGAGTAACGCCCGGTAGGGGGCCGCCAAGTCCGCCAGGGTGGCCACGGTGACGGACCACCCACGCCCCGCGTAGAGCTGAACCACCTGGGCCAGCAGGGTCGTCCCCAGGGGCTCCAGGCGGCACATCCCCTTGGGCTGCCCCATGCGACGACTCTGACCACGGGCCAGAATCAGAACGGCGTCAAGTCGGGTCGGGGTCATGGGCGGCATCCTCATCCTGCCGACAGGCCGTGCGGAAGCTGATGTCCTCGGGCCCGGTTTCACAGAAGGTGACCAGACGCACCCGCGGGTGGGTCATGGCCCGGCCCACGAAACCAAACAGCCCGATGCTGTCCTGAACCTCGCCCAAACCGGCCAGGACCAGGACCACCGGAATGTCTTCGGGAATCCGGGCCAGATACCCCCCGGGGCCGGTCAGTAGGTCGTGGACATGATCCCATTCCACGACGGCATCGGCCGTGAGCCCGTTCAGCGGCGGGAAATCCAGTCGGTCATGGCGGTGAAGAACGTTCCGGGTGAATCCGCCCACGGCATCCGCCCCCATGACCACCAAGGCCAGGGAGGTCCGGTCCGGCAAAACCGGTTCGTCCTCACGATAGAGTTTAAGGGGATGCTTGGCGGCCCCGTCGGCTTCCACCAGGACCAGACGGTCGGGAAAAAGCTCACCCAATCCATCCACCACGGCGGGGGTCACGCCCTGCCATTTGCCGTCGGCATCCAGACCGTCCCGCAGGAAAAACCGCCGGGGCGCGGTGCCCGGATCCAGATCCGCGAGGTCCGTGGCCGGAGTGTCCGCCAGCGGTTCGGTGCGCGTGGTGGTGGTCAGCACCAGCGGCAGGTCCGCCTGGGCGTAGATCTCAGCCACTGCTTTAAGCAGGGAAGTCTTACCCCCTGACCCACAGAAACTTATTACGTGTCCACCCTCCCGCGGCAGGTAGAGGTGCCAGGGGTCCACAAAGGAGAAATTCACGGTGATCCTCTCACCGCCGGGCCAGGCCCGCGCGGTAGAAATCCAGGAGGCGATCGATCATGTGATCCCGGGTAAAGCGGTCCAGGAAACGCGCCCGGGCCGCCGCACCCATGTCACGCGCAGCATAAGGATTTTCGCCAAGGTCCGACAGGGCGCCCGCCAAAGCCGCCACATCGCCGGGCGGTACCAGGCGTCCGGTCTCCGCCCCGGCCCCCACACCGGCCACGCCGGTGGGCAGGTCCGTGGCGATCACCGGCAGGCCCGCGGCCATGGCCTCCAGCTGAACCAGGCCGAAGGTCTCGCTGGGATCCACACTGGGCAGCACCATGGCCGTGGCGGATTCCATCACCGCCAGAAGGTCCTCCGAGGAAATTTCCCCGGTGAAGTGGACGCGGTCGGTCAGCCCCAGGGCCGTCACGGTGTCGTTGAGCGAGCCGGCCTGCGGTCCGCTGCCCACCACCGTCAAGCGCGCGGCCGGAACCTGCCCAAGGGCCCGAAACAGGATGTCCAGGCCCTTGTACGGAACCAACCGCCCTACGAACAGGAAGGGCCCGCCACCCCGGGCGCGCACCGATACCCAGGGCTCCGGTGCGATCCCAAAGGGAATCACCGTGGTGCGGTCACGGAAGTTGACCAGTTCCCGGGCGTGATCCCGCAGGTCCGCCGAGGACACGCATACACCGGCCGCCCGTGACAGGCAGGACCCCTGAAGAGGGGCGGCCAGCAGGCGCCCCACCTTCTGACGCGTAATGTCCGCATGGTGCCAGACAAAAAGAGGCGGCAGGCGGAATCCGGTCAGCCCCAGCAGGCGCCACGCCGCAGCGCCCAACGGGTTGGGAAAATGCAGGTGCACCACATCGGGGTCGAACCGGGTAATCTCCCGTCGCAGCTCCGACACCAGGGACAGGGTCAGGGGCTGGCTGTTGAGCAGACCGGCGCGGGGCAACCGTATCAGGCGGCCTGTCCCACCCAGGGTGGTTGACGCCCGCTCCGGCCCTTCGGACGAAACCAGAACGGACACGTCATGCCCCCGGGCCAGACACCCCTCGGTCAGGTTCTCCAGAACCGTCTCCATGCCGCCGCGGGTGGGCGGATAGTATTTCCCCACGTGAAGTATCTTCATGGCAGCCAGTTTAATACAGCGCCGGGCAAAATGGCAGGCGGGTTTGAATTTTTCACCGGGTCGGTGGCCGGCACCCGGAGCCCCTCCTATACTGTTGACAAGGCCTTGTCATTTGAAGGGAGACGGTCATGACCATCCCCATCCAGGAAAAACTGATCCAAAGGCAGATCCATAACTGGAACAGCTTACGCCGCTATCTGCAGGACACACGGGACCAGCGTGCCTCGCAGCCGGCCCCGGTCATCACCGTTTCCCGTCAGGCCGGCAGCGGCGGACGCACCCTGGCCCGCACCCTGGCCGCCCGTCTGGACCTTGAGTTCCAGGGCAAATCCCTCATCTCCCGTATTGCCGAGGACACCCAGCTCGAGGAATCCATCATCACCGAACTCGACGAAAAAGCCGTGAACCAGGCCAACCTCTGGGTGGCGGGGCTTCTCAACCAGCGGATTTTCCTGAAGGACCAGTACCACAAGGCCCTGGCCCGGGTGGTCACGGCCCTGGCCGCGCGCGGCGGGGTGGTTTTCCTCGGGCGCGGCGCACATCTCATTCTGGGCGAGAACGCCACCCTGCGCCTGCGCGTGGTGGCGCCGGTTTCCCTGCGCGCCAAACGCATTCAGGACCGTCTGCGCATCAGCCGGGCCGAAGCCCGCGCCGTGCTGGAGGAAATCGACCGCAACCGGGGCGAGTTCATCCGCCAGGTCTTCCGTGAAGAGCCCGGCCAACCCCACAACTTCGACCTCATCCTCAACGCGGAACGCCTGAGCGTGGAAAACATGGTTGAGATTTCCCTGCTGGCCCTCCTCAGTCGGCAGGCCGCCTCACGGGGCCCCCTGCAGACACACACCTCCCAGGCCTGACACAAAAAAAGGGCCCCTCAATCGAGGGGCCCTTGTCCGTCCTGACGACAGGTCGGCTGTTCGGTCTGACTTACATCATGCCGCCCATGCCGCCCATGCCACCCATGCCGCCCATGTCCGGCATGCCGCCGGGGGCGCCGCCGTCCTTTTCGGGCTCGTCGGTCACGCAGGCTTCGGTGGTCAGAAGCATGGCCGCAATGCTGGCCGCGTTCTGGATCGCACTGCGCGTCACCTTGGCGGGATCGATGATGCCCTTGGCCATCAGGTCCTCGTATTCCATGGTGGCGGCGTTGAAGCCGATGGTGGCCTTCTTCTCGTCACGCAGGCGGGCGACCACGAGGCTGCCCTCGATGCCGGCGTTGGTGGCGATCATCCGCAGGGGTTCTTCCACGGCGCGGGCCACGATGTCGCGACCGACCGCTTCCTCACCCGTGAGGTCCAGCGCCTTGATGGCCTTGGCGGCCTTCAGCAGCGCCACGCCGCCACCGACCACGATGCCCTCTTCCACAGCCGCACGGGTGGCGCTCAGGGCGTCCTCCACACGGTGCTTCTTTTCCTTCATTTCCATCTCGGTGGTGGCACCCACGCGAATGACCGCCACACCGCCGGCCAGCTTGGCCAGGCGCTCCTGCAGCTTCTCCCGGTCGTAGTCGCTGGTGGTGTCCTCGATCTGGGCGCGGATCATACCGATCCGGGCCTTGACGTCGGCGCCCTTGCCCTTGCCGCCCACGAGGGTGCAGTTGTCCTTGTCGATGGTGACCTTGGAGCAGCTGCCCAGGTCCGCGGTCGTGGTGTTCTCCAGCTTCAGGCCGGCATCCTCGCTCATCACGCGTCCGCCGGTCAGGATGGCGATGTCCTCAAGCATCTGCTTGCGACGGTCACCGAAACCGGGGGCCTTCACCGCGGCGATGTTCAGGGTACCGCGCAGCTTGTTGACCACGAGGGTGGCCAGGGCTTCGCCGTCGATGTCCTCGGCGATGATCAGCAGGGGACGGCCCATCTGCGCGATCTTCTCCAGGATGGGAAGCATGTCCTTCATGCTGCTGATCTTCTTGTCGTGGATCAGGATGAAGGGATCATCCATCTCGACACGCATCTGCTCGGCGTTGGTCACGAAGTAGGGGCTCAGGTAACCGCGGTCGAACTGCATGCCCTCGACAACGTCCAGCTCCATCTCGGTGCCCTTGGCTTCCTCGACGGTGATGACGCCGTCCTTGCCGACCTTGTCCATGGCCTCGGCGATCATGGCGCCGATGGTGGGGTCGTTGTTGGCGGAGATGCTGGCCACGCTGGCGATGGTGGCGCTGTCCTTGACCTGCTTCGCCTGCTTCTTGATGTTGGCCACGGCCGCGGCGGTGGCCAGCTCGATGCCCTTCTTGACGAACATCGGGTTGGCGCCGGCCGCCAGATTGCGCAGACCCTCGGTGATCATGCTCTGGGCCAGGATGGTGGCCGTGGTGGTGCCGTCGCCGGCCACGTCGTTGGTCTTGGAAGCCACTTCCTTGACCATCTGGGCGCCCATGTTCTGGAAGGGGTCCTTCAGTTCAATCTCGCGGGCGATGGTCACGCCGTCGTTGGTCACCAGGGGGGCACCGAATTTCTTGTCGAGGATGACGTTCCGGCCGCGGGGGCCGAGGGTGATTTTGACAGTGTCAGCCAGAGCGTCCACGCCCTTCTTCAACTGTTCGCGAGATTCCTCGCTGAATTTAATCATCTTAGCCATTGTGGTCTCCTTCTATGTTTCCGGCCGGGCCGAAACAGGAAAAAATTCCGGTTCGTGAACTAGCCCAGAATGGCCAGCACGTCGCTTTCGCGCAGAATGAGGTAGTCCTTGCCGTCGACGCTGACTTCGGTGCCGGCATACTTGCCGTACAGAACGGTATCGCCCTTCTTCACTTCGGGCGTCACGCGATCGCCATTGTCGCTGACGGTACCGGGACCGACGGCCACGATCTTGCCCTGCTGGGGCTTTTCCTTGGCGGTGTCCGGAATGATGATGCCGCCCTTCATGGTTTCCTGCTCCATGGGCGCCACGATGACGCGGTCCGCCAGGGGCTTGATATTCATCGCCATGTCAGTTCCTCCGTTTAAGGGTCAACCGTTGCTGCGCCGCCGCCCCGCAGGGCCGTTAGCAGTCGCAGCGTTCGAGTGCTAATCGCTACGCAATTTACATCAGGGGAATCTGGCCGCAAGGAGATTCGGGCTGGAATACGGAAAAAATCAGTTAGAGCTGTCATGCCTGTCATATTGACAGCACACGGACCAAAAGGTCGGAAAAACCCGGGGTGGGCAGCAGACCGGACTCGCCGGATCAGGCTCCGGCCAGCGCCAGGGCGCCGCGCAGGGTCCACAGGGGGTCGTAAGGCCGGTCCGGCCCGGCCAACAGACGGCCCAGGCCCCCGGTGAGCTGGACCTGGGTCAGCTCATAGGCCTGGACCAGGTCGCGGATGGCCGCCAGAACACCGCCCCGCCCCGTGAGCCAGGCGCCGGCGGCCATGGCGTCGGCCGTGTCCGTGCCCACGGACACCGGCCGCGGGCCGAACGGAACGGGTTGCAGACGGGCCGCCCGCTGGCCCAGGGCCTCGGCGGCGAAGGCCATCCCGGGGGCGATCAGTCCCCCGAGAAAAACCCCGTCCTTCAGCACATCGAAGGTGCTGGCGGTTCCCAGATCCACCACGAGCGCGGCCTGGAAACCGGCCCGGGCGGCGGCCGCCACATTGCACAACCGATCCGGCCCCACGGCGGCCAGGTCCGGCACGCGGGAGGCAAACGGCAGGTCCGCCTCATGGTCGGCCAGGCGCAGGTCGGCCCGTCGATCCCGCAAAAGGTCGGTCACTGCAGGCACCACTGACACCAGCACCACCGGCAAGCCGACGTGAGCGGCCAGGTTCCTGTCCAGGGCGTCGGAAAAATCCGGAGCCCCGTTGGGGATGTCGGTCCAGACGTCCGTCTCCCAGGCCCCGCCCTCGGCCACCGCGCCGGTGAGGCGGGTGTTGCCCGCATCCAGAACCAGGGTGCGCATGATCAGGTCTCCTCCCGGGTGGCATCGGTGGGAATCTGGCGACGGGCCCGCAGGTGAACGTTACCGGCGCTGAACACCATGGCGGTGTCCGGGTCGGTTTCCAGCTGAAGTCGGCCCTGGGCGTCGATTCCCACGGCCCGGCCGGTGAAGGTCTCGTCGGCCCGTTCCAGACTGACCTCCTGGCCCAACAGACAATCCAGGCAGCGCATGGCTTCGGCCCAGGGCTCCCAGCCTTCGCTCTCGAACCGGTCGAGGTCCCCCACAACCCGGTTGATGATGGCGGTGGACACGGTGGCCGGCCGCCACAGCCGGTCCGTTTCGTGTTCCAGGCTGGTGGCGGTGGCCATCAGCCCACACGGAAAGTCGGCAGGCCCGCCCGTCAGATTCAGGCCCAGGCCGGCGACCACCGCGGTGCGGTCCCCGGACCCGGTGCGCTCCATGAGGATGCCCCCCAGTTTCCGGTCCCCGCACAGGATATCGTTGGGCCACTTCAGCCGGGCGTCCACGTTGAAATCCTCCCGCAGACTGAGCACCACCATGAGTCCGAGCCACACGGAAAAACCCCGGCTGAAATAAGCACGGTGTGACGGGATGACCACCGACAGGTGCAGCCCGCCGCAGTCCACCCAACTGCGTCCCTGGCGACCCCGGCCCGCGGTCTGCCGCCGGGCCACCACCACGGTTCCGGGTTTGGGTGCGGCCACCGGCGCCAGGTCGCGCCGGGCGTCGGCGGTCCAGCCCCAGCCGTCCCAGGTGCAAAGCCGACCCACCGCGGCGTCCCCCTTCCCCAGCAGGAAATCGTTCGTGCTGGCCACTTCCTTCAGCAGATACAGGACGGCCCCGTCGCGCACGAAGCGCTCCGAAGGCAAAAACGCGTCCAGACCGAACCAGTCGCGTCCCACTTCATTCCTGCCAGCAGGATTCCTCATGAACGGCCCGGCCCGGTCATGGCCGCACCGCCATATCCATGCCCAGATCGAAGGCGGGGGCCGAATGGGTTAACCGGCCGACGGAGGCGGCGTCCACCCCGGCCCGGGCGTAGTGTCCGATGGTCTCCAGAGTGACGTTCCCGGACGATTCCAGCAGCGTGGACCCGCCGGCGGCCTTCCGCCGGGCGACGGCCTCGGCGGTGTCCGCCACGGTGAAGTTGTCCAGCAGGATCCACTCCACCTTCAGGGGCAGCACGCGGTCCAACTGGGCCAGGGTATCCACCTCCACCTCCACGGCCAGGTCGGGATACAGGCGCCGGGACCGGGCCACCAGGTCTTCCACGGTCCCACCCGCGGCGGCCCAATGGTTGTCCTTGAGCATGATCCGATCGTACAGGCCCATGCGGTGGTTGTGCCCCCCGCCACAGCGCACGGCGTATTTGGCCAGGTGCCGATACCCCGGCAGCGTCTTGCGCGTGTCCAGGACGCGGCAGGTCGTGCCGGCCACCGCCTGCACGTAGCGGTGGGTCAGGGAGGCGATACCGCTCAGGTGCTGTAGGAAATTCAGGGCGGTCCGCTCGCCGGTGAGCAGGGCCGCCACCGGGCCGGTGACCCGCGCCACGGTCTGGCCGACAGACAGGTCCGACCCGTCGGCCACCATCCGTTCCACCCTGACGGCGGGATCCAGGGCGGAATACAGCCGGTCCACCAGCGGCCCGCCCGCCAGGCGACCGGCCTCCCGGGCCACGATCTCCGCCTGCCCCTGGGCGCCTTCCGCGGCCGTCACCGCGGTGGAAGCATCCCCGGGCCCCACATCTTCGGCCAGGCTGCGTGTCAGCAACCGGGCGGTCCAGTCATCCTGGGGAAAAGTGGTTTCGACCTGTGACACGGTATCCTCGCTTCATGGTCTACGTTTCGCCGATGCCCCACTGGGCCTTCAGATCCTCGATGCGGTCGCGAAGGGCCGCCGCCTTTTCGAATTCCAGTCCCTTGGCGGCCTCGTGCATGGCCGTCCGCAGCATGGTCACCATTTCCTTGGGCGACAAATCTTGGTCGATCACCGACTCCCACGGCTTGTCCGCCGCGCCCGGGTCCGGTTCGGCCCCGCGCTCTCCGGCGGCGAAGGTGGACTGCATGATCTCCGCGCGGCTCTTGATGATGGTGCGGGGCACCAGGCCGTGCTCCTCGTTGTAGGCCAGTTGTCGCACCCGACGGCGGTTGGTTTCCTCGATGGCGCGGGCCATGGAGCGGGTCACCCGGTCGGCGTACATGATGACTTCGCCGTTGACGTTCCGGGCCGCCCGCCCGGCGGTCTGAATGAGGCTGCGCTCGGAGCGCAGGAAGCCTTCGCGGTCGGCGTCCAGGATGGCGACCAGAGCCACTTCGGGCAGGTCCAGTCCCTCCCGCAGCAGGTTCACGCCCACCAGGACTTCGCTGTCGCCCAACCGAAGTTTGCGCAGGATCTCGATGCGATCCAGGGCGGAGATATCCGAATGCAGGTAGGTGACCTTCACGCCGGCGGACGCCAGGTAGTCGGACAGGTCCTCGGACATCTTCTTGGTCAGGGTCGTCACCAGGACCCGTTCGCCGCGACCGGTGACCACGCGGATTTTTTCGAGGAGGTCGTCCACCTGGTTGCCCACCGGGAGGACGGTGATGGGCGGATCCACCAGGCCGGTGGGCCGGATCACCTGTTCCACCACCACGCCCTCGGATTTTTCCAGCTCGTAATCCGCCGGTGTGGCCGACACGAACACCGTGGTCGGCATCATCTGCTGGAACTCGTCGAAGAGCAGCGGCCGGTTGTCCAGGGCGCTGGGCAGACGGAACCCGTGTTCCACCAGGTTCATCTTCCGCGAGCGGTCTCCGAAGTACATGGCCCCGATCTGGGGAATGGTGGCGTGGGATTCGTCGATGAACATGAGGTAGTCGTCGGGAAAATAGTCCAGCAGACAGGCGGGCCGCTCGCCGGGATTGCGGTCGTCGAAGTAGCGGGAATAGTTCTCCACGCCGGCGCAGTGTCCCACCTGGGTGATCATCTCCAGATCATAGCGCGTGCGGGACGCCAGTCGCTGGGCCTCAAGGGGTTTGCCCAGTTCATCCAGTTCCCCCAGGCGGGTTTCCAGGTCCAGGCCGATCTGATTCACGATGCGCTCGGTCCCGCCCTTGCCCGTCACGAACTGGGTGGCCGGATAGATGACGGCGTTTTCCACGCCCCCGAGGGGCCGGCCGGACAGGGGTTCGATCCAGGTCAGAGACTCGATCTCGTCGCCGAAGAACTCCACCCGCAGGACCTTCTCTTCGCTGGCCGAGCGGATCTCCACCGTGTCGCCACGGACGCGGAAGGTCCCGAAGGCATAGTCCAGATCGTTCCGCGCGTACTGGATGTCAACCAGGCGGCCCAGCAGGTCATCCCGCTCCAGGGTCAGCCCCACCTGCAGCCCGATGATGCTCTGCTTGAAGGACTCCGGATTCCCCACCCCGTAGATGGCGGACACGCTGGCCACCACGATGACGTCGCGCCGGGCCAGCAGGCTGCTGGTGGCGCGCAGTCGCAGGCGCTCGATCTCCTCGTTGATGGACGTGTCTTTTTCGATGTAGGTGTTGGTGGCCGGAATGAAGGCCTCCGGCTGGTAGTAGTCGTAGTACGAAATGAAATACTCGACGGCATTGTCGGGGAAGAAGCCCTTCAGCTCCCCGTACAGCTGGGCGGCCAGGGTCTTGTTGTGACTGAAGACCAGCGCCGGCCTTGCCAGCTGGGCGATGGTATTGGCCATCGTAAACGTCTTGCCCGATCCCGTCACACCCAGCAGGGTCTGGCACCGCACGCCCTCGCGGGCCCGCTTGACCAGTTCCCGAATGGCCTGAGGCTGGTCGCCGGTAGGCTCGAAAGGCGCAACGAGGTTGAACAGACTCATAAAATCCTCAGGGCTTGACGAAGTAGCCGGGAGGATGCACGTCCAGGATCCACTCCTGGCCCGGCCGGACCCGGCTCAGATCCCGGGCCTCGCCGTTGGTGGTGACGGTCACGCCGCCCAACCGCTCGAGTATCAGACTGAAGTGGTCCTCCGCGCCCCAGTAGACCACGAACCCCTCGCCGGCGGCATACACCCGGCCGGGTTCGGGTCGGTCATCCTGAATCCGGGGAGCAGCCGTGCCGGCGGCCGGCCAGAAGGCGGGCAGATGGCTGCCCTGGCCATCCACCTGGACCCGCAGGTCCTGGGGGCGGTCGCAGACCACCCGCAACACCAGCGGCCGGGTGCGGCCGTCGCGGAACTTGAGGTCCGCCACACCGGCCGGTGCGGCCGACGAATTCCGAACGGGGGTGGCGGGCGGATCATCGGCGGGAACCGGAATCGTGATCGGGGCCGCCTCTTCCCGCGTGCCGCCGTCCGGCGCTTCCTCCACGGTTTCGGTCAGCTCCACGGGCGGGGTTTCCTGGTCGGCGGAACTGTCAGCCGCCGCGGGCTGCATCGACGCCGCAGTTTCCTGGGTTTCGGTGGCAACGGGGTCTACCGAGTCGCCGCACCCCCGGAAAAAGAAAATCGCCAGGGCCACCAGGACCACGGCTGCGGCCACGGGAATGATCTTGTGCCAGGGTAAGCCGATTCCCTTGACCTGGACCTCATCCTCACCCCAGGCCGGGACCTCGTCCCCGTCGGCCGTAACCGAAACTTCTCCGACGAATCGCCGGTAGGCATCCAGGATCTCCTCGGGATCCAGCCCCACCGCCTCGGAGTACAGCCGCAGAAAACTCTTCACGTAGAGATCGCCCGAAATCTTGTGATACTCATCCCGCTCAATGGCCTGCAGCGCGGCGGGCGGGATCTTGGTGGCCTCGGACACCTGGGCCACGGACATCTCCGCAGCCAGACGGGCGGCGGCCAGCATTTCACCGGGCATTTTGATTCCTGGACCCTGGGTCATCCCCGAACTCCTTGTATGCGGGTCACCCCTGCAGGGCGTCGAGACGCTCCTGTAGCTTGGCGGCCTTTTCCTCGTTCTCAGCCAGCAGATCCCTCTGCTGTTGTACCACATGGGCGGGAGCGTTATCCGTAAACTTCGCGTTGGACAGCTTGGCCCGGCACCCCTTCATCCAGCCTTCCACCGAGCCCAGCTCCTTTTGCAGACGGGCCCGCTCCTTGTCCAGATCCACCAGCCCCTTCATGGGCAGGAAGATTTCCACGCCGCCCACCACGCCGACGCCCGCGGGTGAGGGGTCTTCCCCGCCCTGAACCACCTCGACGTTTTCCATCTTGGCCAGCAGCGCGATCAGGTCGGCGCACCCGGCCAGCCGGGCCTGGGTGGCGTCGTCCGCAACCCGCAGCAGGGCCGAGCCCCGCTTGCCGGGGTTCACGCCCAATTCGTTGCGCAGGTTCCGGACCACGCCGACGATTTCCATGGTCTGCTCGAAGTCCGCAAACTCAGCGGCGAAGGGCGCCTCGCCACTGAAGGTGGGGAATGAAGAGGTCATGAGGAAGCCGCGGGCCGGGGGCAACCAGGACCACAGTTCCTCGGTGATGAAGGGCATCACCGGGTGCAGCAACTTGTAACTGGCGCCCAGCACGGACACGGCCACCGACAGGGCCGTCCCCCGCCGGGCCTCGTCCCGCATGCGGGGTTTGGCCGCCTCGAGGTACCAGTCGCAGAATTCATGACGGAAAAAGTTGAACACGCCATAAGCCGCGTCGTTCAGGCGCCGCTTCTCCATGTTGGTCTGGGTTTCGGCCACCGTCTTGAACAGGCGGCTCAGTATCCAGCGGTCCTCCAGGGTGAGATCGGCATCGTCGATGGCCACCGAGGGCTCACCGCCGAAGAGTCCCGCCCACAGGGCCTTGAAGCCGGCGGCCGGGGCCGCGTCCCACTCCGCAGGCGTCCCGGTGACGGTCAGGTCCAGGGTGCGGGGGGCGGCCGGGGCCTCCCCGTCCACCGTGAGGTCGGCCTCGTCCCACACGCCCATCACCAGCTTGGTGGCCTGGAAAATCTTGTTGCAGAAGTTCCGGCCCACTTCGAGGGTGGATTCGCTCCAGAAGATGTCCGCGCCCGTGGGCGTGAGCATGACCAGGCTGCAGCGCAGGGCGTCGGCGCCGTATTCGTCGATCAGGTCGATGGGATCCGGACTGTTCCCCAGGGACTTGCTCATCTTGCGGCCGTCCTCGTCCCGCACGATGCCGGTGAACAGCACTTCGGAGAAGGGCTTCTCCCCCAGGAATTCGTAACTGGCCATGACCATGCGGGCCACCCAGAAGAAGATGATGTCCGCAGCGGTGACCATGACCGTGGTGGGATGGTAGGTCTTCAGGTCGGGGGTTTCGGCAGGCCAGCCCAGGGGCGAAAAGGTCCACAGCCAGCTGCTGAACCAAGTGTCCAGAACGTCGCTGTCCTGTTTCAGGTCGGTCCCCTGGCACGCCGGGCAGGTGGTGGGCGTTTCAGCGGAGGCAATCTCCTCGCCACATCCCTGGCAGTACCACACGGGAATCCGGTGACCCCACCACAATTGCCGGCTGATGCACCAGTCGCGGATATTGCGCATCCAGTTGTGGTACACGCCCACCCAGCGCTCGGGGTAAAGGGTGATCTCCCCGTCTTCCACACACTTGACGGCGGGCTCGGCCAACTGATCCATACGCAGGAACCACTGCTTGGAAAGATAGGGCTCGATGACGTTGCCGCACCGGTCGTGATGGCCCACCTGGTGCACGTTCTTCTCGTCCCCGTCGTAGAACCCGGCGGCTTCCAGGGCCTCCAGGGTGGCGGTGCGGGCCGCCACGCGGTCCAGTCCGGCCACCGGTCCGGCCTCGTGGTTCATCACCCCTGACTCGTCCATGCAGATCACCTGCGGCAGATCGTGTCGACGGCCCACCTCGAAATCGTTGGGGTCGTGGGCGGGGGTGATCTTGACGAAACCCGTGCCCTTCTCCGGATCGGCGTGATGATCACCGATAATGGGGATCTCGCGGTCAATCAGCGGCAGTCGCACCGTCTTCCCGATGAGATGCTTGCGCTCGGGATCTTCCGGGTGCACGGCCACCGCGGAATCCCCGAACATGGTCTCCGGCCGGGTGGTGGCCACGGTCACATGCCCGGAGCCGTCGCTCAGCGGATAGCGCAGTCGCCACATCCGCCCCTCCACCTCCTGGTGTTCAACCTCGTCGTCGCTGATCGCCGTCAGGCAATGGGGGCACCAGTTGACCAGGTAGACGTCCCGGTAGATCAGACCCTTTTCCTTCAGGGTGATGAAAGCGTGAACGACGGCCTTGTTACGGGCCTCGTCCATGGTGAAGGCCTCGCGGCTCCAGTCCAAGGAGCACCCCAGACGCTTGATCTGCCGCGTGATGCGCTCGTGCGTCAAATCCTTCCAGGCCCAGGCCCGCTCCAGGAAAACATCCCGGCCCACCTCCCGCTTGACGAGACCCTCCTGGGCCATCTGCCGGGTCACCACCTGCTCGGTGGCGATACTGGCGTGATCGGTCCCCGGCACCCACAGGGTGGGATGGCCCTTCATGCGGGCCCACCGGATCAGGGTGTCCTGAATGGAATTGCCCAGGCAGTGGCCCATGTGCAGGATTCCCGTAACATTGGGCGGGGGCAGGGTGATAACGAAGGGGTCGGCCTCCAGGGACTCGTCCGGGGCGAAAAGCCCGGCGGCCTCCCAGGCGGCAAACCATCGGCCTTCCAACCCGGCGGGGGAATATTGTGACAGCTGCCTGATATTATCCAAGAGGTACTCCTGCCCGCGCCAGTGGCCGGGGGATGCGCCGCAAGTCCGCATACTTGAAGACGTCAAATTGTAGCAAGACGATGAACCGACCCGAGAATCTAACACTTGCCACCCGGGCGGGCAACGGCTTTGGCGCGCGCGGTTCTAGCCCCGCTGGACATCATACGTCGCCAAAAGGCCCCATTATTGAAATAGGAGATTGTTTTTGGACAATTTATAGTCCCGGACGTCACATTTATCCGGAATACTTCCGCGAATTTGGCCAATTTCTGAAAAAAAGACTTTTATTAGCCCTGTATATGGGGTACGGTGGAATTCGCTCATATGGAAATTCTCGCCCGAAATTCCAATATTCGGTTGTTTTGGGGGATACTATGAAAGCCATTCTTCTCACACTCCTGCTCTGCCTCTGGGCACTCTCCGCTTGGGCCCTTCCCTTGGACCCGGACGATGATGGCATCGGCGTCTACTTTGACCCGTGTGCATGCGTCAACTGTCTGACGTTGGAAGAGGGAATCCACACGGCCTACCTCGTCATCACGCACCCCACCAGCCCCGAGGGCGTGGGCGGCTTCGAGGCCACGGTTTGGACCGAGGGGCCCATGTCCATCCTGGGATGGACATTCATGGGTGACGTGATCAACGTGGGCACCAAGCCCAACGAAATCATTCTGGGTGTGGCCCAGCCCCTGGTGAATCCGTACACCTACCCGGCCGTCGTTGTCGGCTACACGGATGTCCTGGTTTCGGACACCGCCATGCCGGCCTTTTTCTTCATCGACGGGATCTACTTCCATTCGCTTCCGGACAAGCAGCCGGCGTATCTCGATGGGTCCGACTACGACATCATCAAGAAACTTCAGCAGTCCACCGGCGGAGCGGAGTATCCCGTGGCCACCATCAATGGCGAATGCGCCGTGGCCGTGGAAAACGTTACCCTGGACAAGGTCAAGAGCCTGTACAGGTAACGCGTCGATTCAAATCCCGTCCCCGTCACCGGGGGCGGGATTTTTTTGTGCTTTGGACCGCCTCCCTGTGCTAGGATCGCTCAAACCATCATCACGCTGACCGTCGGGATGATAGATGCAGAGCCTGCTCCTGTTCCGCGAAACCCTCTTCGAGAAGATCACCCGTCATATCGGGCTGTATGTCCTGGCCCCCCTGCTGATGATCCTGACCCTGCCCGTGGTCATGCAGATTCCAACGGCCCCCGATTTTGGATTCTCGGTGCACAACCTGAATGTGGTGGCGGTGGTGCCCCACGGATCGGCCGACGTGGCGGGGCTGAAGTCCGGCGATTTGATCCGGGAGGCCAACGGGTCGACCGTCACGGACATGCCGGAATGGTATGCCGCTCTGGCCCAACCGCGGGAACTGCCTGGCCTGCCCCTGGTGGTGGAGCGGGACGGCCTGCGCCTCCCCGTCCGTCTGCAACCCAACCTGCCCAACCAGGCCAAGCTCATCCGCAGCTACAGTATCTGGGTGGTGGGTCTGTCCTTTCTGCTGATCGGCTGGTGGGTCCTGTTCCGCAAGCGGGACCCGGTGGCCAGGAATTTTTTCAGCCAGTGCCTGATCTTCGCGTTCTTCCTGCTGGATATTCCGGACCTCCCCCAGCCCACCTACATGCTGGCCAAGGATCTGCTGCGGGATCTGCTCCAACTCCTTTTGCCCGCATTCTTCCTGCGCTTCTTCCTCCAGTTTCCCGTGCTGCACCCGGGCCGACGGGGCCGGCCCAACCAGTTGCGGGTCCTCCTGGCGCCGGGCCTGTTCCTCTTTCTCTGCACGGTCCTGATCCTCTTCCTGCATCCCGACCCGGTGGGCAGCACCGCCCTGCCCATCCTGGAAATCGCCGCCATGGTCTACTCCCTGGGGTATTTCATTGCCGGCCTCGGGGTTTTTGCCCGGCGGGCCATGCGGCGGGACCGCCCCATCCAGCGCACGAAAATGATGGTTATCCTGGTGGGCCTGGTGGCCGGCCTGCTCCCCTTCCTGGTGGCCATGATCCTGGGCAAGGCCGCCCCCGACTCCGCCCTGCCCCACTGGCAGTACATGGCCTTTTCCCTGCTCCTGGTGCCGGCCAGTTTCGGCCTGGCCATCATGCGCTATGGCGCCCTGGACAAGGGATTCGTGGTGCGCACCAGCCTCATCTACGGATTGGTCACCCTGCTGGTGCTGGCGATCTTCTTCCTGGTGGTGGTGGGCCTGGGCCACCTGCTGGCCCGACTGTTCAACGTGTCCCCCTATTCCCTCCTGCTCATTGTCCTGGCAGCCACCAGTCTGGCCATCATGCCTCTGCGCAACCTGATCCAACGCTGGATCGACCGCACCTTCTATCCGGACCGCCGGGCCGACCGTCAGGACATGGATGACCTGGCGGAGGAGCTCACCGGGCTCATTGACTCCCATGAGGTGGTGGACACGCTCATGCGTCGGTTACACCGGATTTTCCGGCCGGTCAGCCTCACTTTGTTTCTGGCCCCCTCCGCCGCCGGCGGCGACTTCCGGCAGGCCGGCACCCTGGGTCTGGCCGGAGACACCTCCCCTTCCGACACCACCCTCCAGGCCGCCAGCAGCCTGGTCGTGCTTCTGGACCGACTGCGGCGCCCGGTGTTCACCGAGGAACTGGAAAGCCTCATTTTCACCACCGACGGCGACCCCACCTCCCTGCGGCTCCTGACCCGACTGAAGGTGGTCCTGCTGGTGCCCCTGGTCACCGGAAACCGCCTCCTGGGATTTTTCCTGCTCGGGGCCAAGACCCGGACCGACATCTACAGTCAGGACGATCTGGCCAACCTGCGCAGCCTGGCCATGCAGGCCGCGACCCTGGTGGAGAGCCGCCGTCTGTACAACGAAACCCTGCAGCAGAAGAAACTGGAAACGGAGTTGGAGGTGGCCCGGGAAATCCAGAGCCGCCTGCTGCCCGACGGGCCGGTGGAGACCGATGCCTTTTTCATCGCCGGCCGCAACGAACCGTCCCAGGCCGTAGGGGGCGATTACTATGATTACTTCCTGCGTCCGGACGGATGCCTGGCCCTGGTCATTGCCGACGTGGCGGGCAAAGGCATCCCCGCCGCCCTTCTCATGAGTTCCATCCGCACGGCCTTCCGCACCGAGGCCGAGTCCGGTCACCCGCCCACCGCAGTCATCAATCGCCTGAACTCCCTCTTTGCCGACAGCGCAGCAGCGGGCCAGTTCGTCTGTTTCTTTTTCGGGGTCCTGGATCCGCAGACGGGATTGCTGAGCTACTGCAACGCGGGCATGGACCCGCCCGTGCTGTTCCGGTCACGCACCGGGATCAAACAGTACCTGCGCAAGGGGGGACCGGTCCTGGGCGTGGATCCCGACTTCGCCTACCGGGAAGGTGCCTTGGCCATGGTCAAGGGGGACCGCCTATTCTGCTATACCGACGGGATGACCGAGGAGCGCAACCGTCAGGACGAATTCTTCGACCTGGAGCGCCTCCTGCAGTTGGTGAGCGACAACCTCGATGCCCTGCCCGAACAGCTTCTTGCCACGGTTTTTTCCACCATCAACGCCTTCGGCGGGTCGGAAAAATCGGATGACAAGACGTCCATCCTGTTGGAAATCAAGGACCTATAAAAAAAAAAGACCCGGCGGCCCTCTTCTTGCTCAAGTGAAGTGGTACGGACCCGATCTCAAAGGGTTTTCGACCGGGCAAAAATATCTAAAGAGAACCCGTGCCTGGCCGAATTTCTTTGAGTCCACGCAAGATTCACCTTAGCAGCGGAAAGGGGGGGATCGACATGGCTCCGGAGATCTATCTGATCACAGGTTTAGCTCTCATCGATCTCTTTTGGTGGTTGAGAAAATGAGCGAAGATCGTCTTGGCTCCTGACTGATGGTCTTACCACCGCAGTCAGGAGCTTTTTTTTTAGACCCCGCCCAGATACAGCCGCGACACGCCCCACCCAAGCCAAACCGCCACCATGCCCAGCACCAGATTGGCCGCCACGTTGCCCACCGCCAGGTGGGTCAGACCGTCCTGAAGGTAACGGAAGGTTTCGTAGCCGAAGGCGGAAAACGTGGTGAAGCTGCCCAGAAACCCCACGGCCAACAGCAGGCGCACCGAGGGTGACACCAGGTCGGTGTGGCGCTCGAGTTCCAGGACCGCGCCGAGCAACAGGCAGCCCAGGATATTCACGATGAGCGTCCCCACCGCGGTGTGGTGACTGAGCAGACGGCCCGCCGCCAACCCCACGCCGTACCGGGCCATGGCGCCACCGGCCCCGGCCACACCCACCAGAACAAAGGATTGGTAGTTCATGCTACGGCGCGCCCTGTCAGGAGCCCAGGGCCTGTTTGATGCCGGCCTCGTAAACCGACTTGTCATTGTAGCCGGTCCACTGCTTGAGGATGTGGCCCTCCGCGTCGATGAGGAAGGTGGTGGGAATGCTCTGCACCCCGCCGAAATCCTGGGCCACCTTGAAATTGGGATCACTCATGACCATCTCAAAGGTCAGACCGTTCTGCTGGACGTAATCGCTGACGGCCTTCTGCCCGTAGCGCCCGAAGGCCACCCCGACCACCACCAGATCGTCCTTGTACTCCACGCTGAGCTCCTGTAGATGCGGCAGGGCTTTCTTGCACGGCGGGCACCAGGTATCCCAGAAATCCACCAGCACGACCTTGCCGCGCAGGCTGTACAGTTCCAGGGTCCCGCCGTCCACCTTATCCAGTTTGAAGTTGGGCGCCAGGTCGCCGCCGGCCACCCCGACACCGCTGTTGTCCACGGTGCCGGCCGGCGTCTCGGATTCGCCGCCGGAATTGCACCCGGCCACCGCCAGCAGAACCAGGGCCGCGGTCACCCGCCAAATCTTGCCTGTGAGGAGATTGCGCACGTTGTCACCTTTCGGAAGCAGGGTCTCGGCCGGGACAGGCCCGGGCCGTGAGGGGTTATTTTCCTCAAGTAACGCAAAAGTTGCAGGTTTTCGCAAATGTTCACTTGGCCGCAAACCCGGGCCAAAACACCGGGAACCGGAGGCTTGTAAATTTCCTTTATCTTCGTATAGTTAAGAACCTGAATACAGGAATTCTGCCGCGGTCCACACCGCCCGTACCTTTTTCCGAGGAATCTGACCATCATGAATGCGAACCGCCTCCGGTCCGGCACCCTTTGTCTGTTACTTTTGCTGGTGAGTCTGCCCCTGGCCGCCCAGGGTCAGGTTGGCGTGACCGCCACCGTCCGCGACGGCGTGGCCGAGATCGGCCAGAATCTGGTTTTGGACGTGGTCCTGGGTCTACCCCAGGGACTGTCCGTGACCGCTGAGCAGGTCATCCTGGAGGTGGTCCCCTCCGACACGGGCGACTGGCTGGATGCTCCCTATCCCTTGGCCGAGGGACCGGCTGGCACTTTTGAGTGGGCCGCCCCCATCAAGCCGGACGCCGCCCCCCAGGACACGCGACTCACGATCCAGGTCTCGGTGACCCGTCCGGACGGCCAGGTGCTGACCGGCCGCACCGAAGTGGACGTCCAGGTGGCCTACGGCAAGGAATGGAACGCCGACCGCATTTCCAATTTCATCGACCGCAAGGGGATCATCCCCTTCCTGGCGGTGGTCTTTGGCTTCGGGCTGCTCATGAGCCTGTCCCCCTGCATCTACCCCATGATTCCCATCACCCTGGCGGTCATCGGCGCCAGTGGGCAGGACAAGGGTCCGGTGCAGGGCCTGTTCAAGTCCTTCACCTACGTGCTGGGCATGGCCTTCGTCTACGCCATTCTCGGTGCCCTGAGCGCCACGGCGGCCACCGGCCTGACGGCCTTCCTCCAGAGCCCCACCGTGCTGATTCCCATCGCGCTGCTCATGCTGCTGCTGTCATTCGCCATGTTCGGCGCCTATGAACTGGAAGCCCCGGCCTTCCTGCGGGATCGTCTGGGCGGCCCCGGCGGCAACCGCGGCGGACTGGTGGGCGTGTTCTTCATGGGCATGGTGGCCGGACTGGTGGCCTCGCCCTGCGTGGGCCCCTTCCTGGCGGCCCTGCTGTTGTGGGTGGCCACCACGGGCAACATCCTGCTGGGCTTTTTCTCCCTGCTTATTTTCGGTTTGGGCATGGGCGTGCTGCTCATGGCCGTGGGCACCTTCCCGTCCCTCATGTCCTCCATGCCCAACAGCGGCGGCTGGATGGAGACCATCAAGAAGGGCATGGGCCTGCTGCTGGTGGCCATGGCCTTTTACTTCGTTCGCCCTGAAGTGGTCATTCCAGCGAAATACTTCAACCTCCTGGTCAGCGTAACCCTGCTCCTGGTCAGTGTCTTCATGGGGGCCTTCGACGGACTCACCGCCGCGGCCACCTGGTGGGACCGCACCCGCAAGGCCCTGGCCATCCTGGTGCTGTTCATGGGTCTGGGGGGCCTGGTCACCCATGCGGTGGAATACGGACGGCTGGGTGAGGTCATGGGTGGGTCTGAGACCGTGCAGGTGTCCGCCCCCGCGGCGGCGACCCGGGTGGCCGGCGTCACTCCCGTCACCGAGTCACTTGAAAAGCCGGCGGTCCTGCCGGACAAGGTCCAGTGGGAGATCATCAAGACCGGCAACGCGGTGGAGGCCTTCCTGGCCGAACGCCAGGCCACGGCCAAGGCCACCGGTCAACCGGTCATGATCGACTTCTGGGCCACCTGGTGCGTGTACTGCAAGAAGCTGGACAAATCGGTGTGGAACCAGCCCGAAGTGGTGGCCGAGGCCCAGCGTTTCGTGACCATCAAGATCGACGCCACCGACCCGGATGACGCCGAGATGTCCGCCATCAAGGAACGCTTCCAGGTGACGGGCCTGCCCCGGGTGGTCTTCATCGACAGCCGCGGCGAGATCCTTCACGGCCGCGCCTCCGGATTCAAGACCGCCCCGGAAATGCTGACACTCCTCAAGAGCATCCGCTGAGTCCCACCTGACGCAACAAGGGCCGCCGTTTTCCAACGGCGGCCCTTTTCTTTTACCGGGCGGAGTCTACTGGAAGCGGACTTCGTTGCCGTAGTCCATCCGGAAGACCTTGATCGGGCCGTTGAGGCCGTCTTCGGTCAGCACCTCGGGGACACCGTCCCCGTCAATGTCCAGCAGTTCGATGTGGCGGAAGAAGGTCTGCTCCTCCCACTCGATGGCCTCGGACACCGAATCGATGACCTGCCCGGAGTTCAGGACCACTTCCACCCGGCCGTCGCCGTCCACGTCGCCGCAGCGCACCATGGTCGCGCTGTACTCATTGACGCTGCTGAAATCCTTGGTGAAATTCAGGCCATTGATATACACGATGCGGTTGTCCGCCACCATGACGATTTCGTTTTCCCGGTCCTCGTCGATATTGGCCGTGGTCATGCAGGATATGACCCGGTAGTCCTGGGGCAGGGATTCCCAGATCTGGGTGTAGTCCTCCATGTCCCAGACATAGATCTTCCCGGTATTGGTGCGGCAGATAAAGGCGTCTTCCAGACCGTCGCCGTCCAGGTCCGCGGTGATCACCTCTTCGGGGACACCACTGAGCTGGTTGCTCTTCCACACGCGTTCCGAGCCGCGGGGCGTCTGCTTGATGACCAGAACGGTCCCGAAGCGTTCGGCGAGAATGAGGAACATGCCTGGCTCGCCATGCACGGGTTCGAACATGGCCACGTGGTCCAGCCTGTCGGCCGCCCAGGCCAGGGTCCGGTACTGTTCGTAGGTCAGTTCGTCCTGGGCCAGGGCCACGCCCGGAAGCCATCCCGCCAGGAGGGCGGCCGTCAGAATGAGGGCCGGCAGGGTCACCGACTTGAAAGGAGCCCGCATGAAAAACCTCGCCTTGTCGACGGCTCCCGCACGGGAACCGAACATCAGAAAAACCCAGGGGTTGGACAGATCGAATTATAACCGAATATACGGCATTTGTTTCCACAGGTCATGTAATAAGGGAACGGGAAAGGCTACCAGGGCACCGGAATGCCCGCACCCACGCTGAAGGCCCAGGTGGAGACATTGTAGCCACCGTAGTTGTAGTACCGGAACTGGAACCGGGTCACCACCAGGAGATCCCGGCGCAGATCCCACTCCTTCCCCATTTCGGCCACGAAGGAGAAGTAGCTGGTCTCGGAGTCCGGTTCCCCCAGCGGCAGGCGCACATGGCTCGCGCCGATACCCGCCCCCACAAACAGGGCTTCCAGGGTTTCAGGCAGGCGACGGTCGCTGAGGTAGTGGCGCACGATCAGATCCGCCGAAAGGATGCGGCTATCCTCGGTCACCTTCTGGTAGTCGAACTGGATGATCAGGGAACTGTTCCAGCTGTAGAGCTGGTTCAGGAAGGCCGAGGCGGATCCCGGCTGGAAGATAATCTGACCGCCGTAGCCCAGGCTTCCCAGGTCGTAGTCCGGGGCGCCCCCGAATCCGAGGTATCCGGTCAGAAAAATTGGGGCGGGTTCCGGCTGGCCCAGATGGGATCGGGGCAGTGCCAGACGGGGATTTTCGGCCAGGACGGTTCCGGGCAGCAGGATCAGGGCCGTCACCAGAAGCCAGGCCCTCAGGCGCCCTGCCCTGTGAAATAGTCCGGTAATTGCTGTCAGGCGCATCATTCTTCCCTGGTCAGGACCCTTCAGGACACTCTCCGGACTCACGTCCGCCCCCGAAGGTTCGCAAACCCCGTGCCACTTTTCGGCCACGCAGGATCAACACAACCTGTTGTCTTTAATGGATGTATGGTTTATGGTTGTGAATATGCGGCGGTGGAACCGGCTGGACCTGGGCCGCATGGACTAAAAACCGCCTTCAACCCCGTCATCGTCACTCCCTGGGATAGTTCCATGACCCTGGCCTCACACCCGGACCCACCCGACAGCTATCAGACCCTGAAAGGTCCCGCCGAAGCCGAAATCAAGGTTCAGCGCTCCCGGTTCATTGCCCGGGTCGCCCCGGCCGAAGACGAGACCGCCGCCAAAGACCGGGTGCGTGAAATGGCCGCCCGCTTCCATGATGCCCGGCACACGTGCCACGCCTGGCGGCTGGGCCCGGAGCCGGACACGGTGGAGAACCGGAACGACGACGGGGAGCCCGCCGGCACGGCGGGTGACCCCATTCTCGTGGCCCTGCGCCGGGCTGACCTGGTGAATGTGGTCGGAATCGTGGTGCGATATTTCGGCGGCGTCAAACTGGGCACCGGCGGGCTGGCCCGCGCCTACGGGCAGGCCGTCGACCTGGCCCTCGCCCAGTCGGACCCCCGGGAGGTCCTCCTGGGACGCACCTTCGGCCTGACGTTTCCCTACGCCCGCCAGAAAACCCTCGAAAAACTCCTGGCGGCGGGCCGGGGACGAACCCTGGCGGCCGACTACGGCACCGAAGTCACCTGGCGGCTGTGGCTTCCCCACTCCACCTGGCGCGCCTTTCAGACCGCTCTGACCGAAAAGTCCGCGGGACAACTCACGCTCACGTCCCTCGATGACCTCCCATAAAAAAGCCCCGCCGTTTCCACGGCGGGGCCTGTCCGATCTGTCGCCGGGACGTTATCCCACAGGGGCGTCGTCGGCGTAGTCGTGCATGTACTTGAAGGCCTTGCTGGACCGGATCTTCTCGAACGCCTCTTCCTTGATCTGGCGGATCCGCTCACGGGTCAGGCCCATGATCTTCCCGATCTCCTCCAGGGTCATTTCCTTGTCGGTGCCCAGACCGTAGTACAGGCGCAGGACCTTGGCTTCGCGCTCCTTGAGGTCACCCAGCATGCGGCCGATGCTGTCGTGCAGGTCGGCGTCCATGACCCGGGAGTCGGGACCGACACTGGTGGTATCCTCCAGGAAATCCAGATAGGTGCTGTCCTCGTCGTTGCCGACGTAGTCGTCCAGGAAGAAGTTGTCCTGCATCAGGGGCAGGGTATCCTTCACCTCGGACAGGGACAGACCCAGCTCCTTGGCGATTTCCTCGGGCTCGGGCTTGCGGCGCAGCCGTTGCTGCAGTTCGCCACTGACTTTCTTGATCTGGTTCAGCACCCGCGCCCGGTTCAGGGGCATGCGCACGATCTTGCTGTGGTTGGCCAGGGCCGCCAGAATGGACTGGCGGATCCACCACACCGCGTAGGAGATGAACTTGTAGCCGCGGGTCTCGTCGAACCGCTGGGCGGCCTTCAGCAGACCCAGGTTGCCCTCGTTGATCAGATCTTCCAGGGGCACACCGTAGTGGGCATACTCCTTGGCGATGGACACCACGAAACGCAGGTTGGCCTTCACGAGCTTGTGCAGGCTGACATGGTCGTTGGCGTGAATGCCGCGGGCCAGTTCGCATTCCTCCGCCCGGGTCAGCAGACTGTACGCCTTCACTTCCTGGAAATACAGATCCAGGTTGCTCATCAGCTGGGCCGCGGGGGCGGCGATCTTCTGGGAGGCCTTGGTCGCCCGCGCGCTCTTCCGAGCGGTGGCGGTCTTGCGAACGCTGGCGGCCTTGCTGACAGGGGTCTTCTTGGTGGTCTGCTTGCGCATTTCGTATCCTCTCTCAAATTCCGTTTGCCCGTAATCTCAATTCCCGGGCCATGTTTGCATACCCCCTTATTACAAGTCCCGTACCATATACTTGCAATAGGGCGACAAATTTCAAGAGCTCTATTTTGTTGTATTTGAATAACTTACACACACGCCTACTGGTTATTCATTTGACAGGCTCGTGGATAACTTTGGGTTGAGACATTTTGTCAAACGCGCCTCTGCTCCCGCCGCCAGTCTGTCAAATTTTTTTTTAATTCCTTCCGGTGGAAACCGGGTGTTAGTTTTGCCGCTTGAAACCGCCCCTCAACCCTGGAGCGCGACCTTGAAAGACGCCCCCGCCGCGATTCCACCAACCCCAGGTGCCGGCGCCTTTATGGACCGGGCCCTGCCCCTGGCAGGCCTGGGTGCGGTCTTGCTGATCACAGCGCTTCTGGGCGCCCACAGCCTGGGTGAATTGGACATCTGGCTCCACCACCGGGTTGGAACCGATCTTATGTCCGGGACGGGGTTCCCCACGACCAACACCTACGCCTATACGGCCCCGGACACGCCCTGGACCAACCACGAGTGGCTGTTCCAGGGCCTGGCCGCCGTCACCGGGCCGGACCTGGTGCCCGGACAGCCGCCGAACGTGACCGGCTGGCATGCTCTGCGAATCCTGCTGGCCCTGGGACTGATGGCCAGCTTTCTGCTTGGCGACGGGCAGCTGCGCCAACTGTGGCATGGACAGGCCGCGGGGCGCACCTGGACCCAGCTGGGCCTGCTGGCCGGACTGCTGTTGTTGTGGCCGCGGTTGACCCTCCGTCCGGAGTTGATCAGCTATATCCTCTTCGTGGGTCTGGTGCGGCTGGCGGAGCGCGCCCTGAACGGAACGCCCGGGGAGGGCTGGCGCACCTATCTGCACCCCGGCCGGCCCGTGGGAGGCGCATTCCTCCTGACCGTCCTTTGGGCCCAATGCCATGGCTTCAGCGCTCTGGCTCCGCTGGTCTGGATCCTGGGCGGCGGCGCCGCCTGGCTGGACAGACGGCTGACCCGCCCTCGCCCCACTGCCGCCCGGTGGCGCCCCTGGCTGGTGGGCATCGGCCTGCTGATTCTGGCCCAGCTGCTCACCCCCAACGGCCTCAAGGGCCTGCTGTATCCCCTCAAGGCTTTGGGACAGTTTTCCGGAGACGGCCCCGATCTGCGCCAGTCCATTTCCGAACTGGCCCCTCTGTTTCAGACCCGGGACGCCCTCGGGCTGACCCTGCTGGCCTTCAAGATCAGCCTGGTCTGGGGAACCGGCCTGATTCTGATTCGACGGGGCGCCATGGGCACCCTGCGGATCGCCCTGTGGATCCTGACCGCTGTGGCCGCCATTCAGGCCCAGCGCAACATCGGTTTCTACGCCCTGGCTTTCATGCTGCTGCACACGCGGACCGCCCCGGCCCTGTTCCTCGGACCCCACTTCCGGTCCGGCCTGCCGGGACCGCTGCGCCTGTGGTCATCTCTGGGCACCGCCCTCACTCTGGGGCTGGCCGCCTGGTTCGGCAGCGCCCTCCTCTCGGACGGCTTTTACCTGGGCGAGGGCGTCAGCCGCCGCACGGGATTCGGCCTCACCCCGGCCCGCTTTTCAGAGGCGGCGGCCCAAAAAATCGGCGCCGGCCCGGATCGTTTGCTGACCAATGTGGACGGAGCCGCCTTCCTCCTGGACACCGCCCGTAAATCCCTGTTCATCGACGGTCGCACCGAAGCCTATCCGCCCACCCATTGGCGCCGCTACGAAACCCTCAAGGCCGGCGGGGACCCCGCCCTGCGGATTCTGGCTCAGCAGGGCCGTCCCCAGGTCTACCTCACCCTGGCCAACCAGGCCCTTCAGCCCCTGCGACAGACCCTCCTCGAGGCCCGGGAGTGGACCCTGGTCCAGGCCGACGAGGCCGGACTGCTCTTTCTTCCCCGGACGGCCGCCCAGGATCCGCTGACCAATCAGGCCCGTCTGGCCGCCCTGGTCGCCGCTCTTCCCGCCCCGGCAGCGGACCTGGCGGGAGCCCGTCTGGCGGACCTCCTGTTGGCGCGGGCCACCCTGGCCGCCCTGGCCGGAGACCTGCCACGCCAGGAAGCCTGGTTGACCCGGGCCCGGACCACCCGTCCGGACCATCCCGCCGTGGCGCATAATCTGGGCAACCTGAAACTGGCCCAGGGCGATTTCCGCGCGGCGCTGGACCTGTTTGAAGACGCTCTGAACCGAAATGGCCGGCTGGCCGGCAGCGCCCTGAATGCCGGGGTGTGCCTGTTGAACCTGGACCGCCCCGCCGGCGCGGAAGACTATTTCCTGACGGCGGTGTCCCTGCAGCCGGGCAATTTCCAGGGGTGGGTCAATCTGGGTGTGGCCAGGCAGCGCCAGGACGACATCCCCGGGGCCATCCAGGCCTTCGAGCGGGCTTTGACCCTCAATCCCAAGCACACCGCTGTCCGGGGCGCGGTCAATCAGATGAAAGCCGCCCGCCGCCCCTGATCCGGGCTAAAGTCAGGCCCGTGCGGGTCGAATATTCACATAACAAATCAAACGGCACCATGCCGTTGCAAAAATGGCAGCCCGGACTGCCGCCACGCGCCCCATTTTGGAGGTTCACGTTGGGCCACACCGTCCTCATCGTCGATGATGCAGACTTCATGCGGGTGATGCTCAGGGATATCGTCGAGGACATGGGTTATTCCGTGTGCGGCGAAGCCGGCAACGGGTCCGAGGCCATTGAGCTGTACCGACAGCTCCAACCGGATCTGGTTCTGCTGGATATCACCATGCCCGTGATGGACGGCCCGGAGGCCCTGGCGGCCATCGTGGCGGATTATCCCCAGGCCAATGTGGTCATGATCACCGCCCTCGGACAGAAGGCGCAGGTGCTGGCCTCCATCAAGGCCGGGGCCAGGGACTTCATCATCAAGCCCTTCGACCAGGAACGGGTCCAGGAGACCCTCTCCAGGCTCGTCGCCGCCACCCAGGCCTGACCGCCTGCCCGCCCTGACCGGGCGGGCTCAGCGCAGGATCAGGAACGCGACCACTCCCACCACCAGACAATAGACGCTGAATTTCCAGAAGTGGGCCTGAACCACCGCCAAGGCCGTCCAGCGGATGGCAAGCAGTCCCACCGCGAAGGCCAGGACCGCGGCCAGCCCCACCCGGAGCAGATCGCCGTCGGCCTGACCGGCGCCCCCCATGAGCTGCAGAACCAGGGCGCCGCTGATAGCGGGAATGGACAGCAGGAAACTGAAGCGGGCGGCTTCCGCCCGGGGCACCTTGAGCCACAGGGAGGCCGCAATGGTGGAGCCGGACCGGCTCACGCCGGGAAGGATGGCGACGGCCTGGGCCAGACCGATGAGCAGGGCCTTGCCCAAAGGCAGCGCCCGCGGCTCCCAGACCTCAGGCAGGGGCTGGCCCGCCTGGCTGGTGAACCGGGTGGAAAAAAGAAGCCCCGCCGTCAGGATCAGTCCGCCGGACGCAAAGACCGGGCTGTGGAAGACCCCTTCAATGGCCTCCTTGGCCAGCAGGCCCACCACCACGGCCGGCAAGGTGCCAACGGCCAGAGCGGCCAGGTACATCAGGGCGGGCGCGTCGAACTTCAGCAGACGCGCCACCTCGCGCCGGTAGACCACCAGCACCGACCCCAGCGTGCCCATATGCAGGATGATGTCGAAGAAGACATCGCCCTGACGGGTGCCCAGAAAATGCTGCAGAAGCACCAGATGGCCCGAACTGCTGACAGGCAGGAATTCGGTCAGCCCCTGGGCCGCGGCCAGGATCATCATGTTCAGTAGTTCGGTCAAGGTGTTGGTCTCCGATGGGAAGGGCTCTAGTTGGCGGTGGACCCGTCATGGCGGGCCCGGGCGGCCCGGGCCTGACTGTAGTGCAGGCGGGCCTCCTGGGGTCGTCCGAGGGCGTCACAGGTCAGGGCCATTTGGTAATGCAGCTTGCCGTCCTCGGGGAAAAACTCAAGTCCCCGCTCCAGGCTCTCGCAGGCCGCTTCGTATTTCTCCAGCTTGTGGAGACAGGTGCCCACATGGCGATGCACCATGACCAGCTTGTCGTCCAGGTCGAGGGCCTGATTGAAGCGTTTTACCGCCTCGGCATAGACCCCGTTCTTCATGAGACAGAGCGCCCCGTAGTAGCGGCCCATGGCAAAACGGCCGTCCAGTTCCACACTGCGCTCGAAGCAGCCCAGGGCCTGGACGAAATCGTCGTTGGCGAAGTGGACCAGTCCCAGGTTGTGATAACCCTCGGCATCGGGCTCCAGGGCAATGGCGGCCTCGAAGGCCCGGATGGCTTCGTCGGTGCGGCCGTCCTCGGCGTACAGGGCGCCCAGGTTGTGAAAGGCCACGGGGCTGTCGCCCCCGTGCCGCACGGAGTTCATGTAGGCCCGAATGGCCTCCTCCTTGCGCCCCTGACGATCCAGGGCCACGCCCAGGTTGGTCAGGTAGGCCTCCGTGTCCGGCTGCAGCTCCAGGGCCTTCCTGAAGCACACCTCGGCCTGCACCGCGTCGCCCATCTTCATGAAGACACAGCCCAGACGGTACTGCCACGGGTGCTGGGCCGGACAGGCCGTCAGGGCCATTTCATAGGCCCGGCGGGCTTCGGAAAAGCGTCCGGCCTGCTCGAAGTCGTAACCGTTGCGAAACAGTTCCGCAGCGTTGTCGTGGGCGGGATTGTGCGTATTCATGATGCGGAATCTACTGCAGTTGGAGGCCCCGGTCAACGTCCGCTGCGGCCGGGTGGAAAAATGCGACCGCACCGGGTGCGGTCGCCGTCTGGGGAAGGCTGACGGGCCTAGTCGTCCTCCAGTTCCACTTCCAGCAGAATGCGCAAAGGGCCCTTGCCCTGGATCAGGCGTCGAGGAATCCTCACCGGCACAACCAGGGGCGGACTCAGCTCGTCAAAGATGGCTTCGCTGCGGGACCGGGTTTCCGGTTCGATTTCGGTGCCCGGCAAGGGCGGTCCGATTTCCACGCCCAGGGCCTCCTCCCGCCCCCGACTGGGAGCCGTGCCGGACAGGTCCGCCGGATCGGCGGGGCTGGCCAGGATGGATTCAAATTCGACGGTGCGCGTCTGTTTCTGATGCAGGTGGTTGATGGTCAGGCCCAGAATGGATTTCAGCGTTTCGCGCACGCCCTCGGCCCGGGCGGAACTGCTGGGATAGGACAGCAGGCCCCAGGGATTGAGCAGACTTTCCAGGCGGTCCACCGGCAGACAATCCCCGGACTCGCGGCCGTTGTACTGAAGCACCACGGGCACACCCATGAGATCCAGGTCCCAGGAATCCAGATAGGCTTTGAGACCTTCCATGGCCGCCAGGCCGGCGTCCAGTTGGCCGGGCACCGAGGACATGACGAAGATGATTCCGTCGAACGGGGGATTATCCGGCATCCCGGCCGTGCGCAGCCGTTCATGGCCCGTATCGACGGACTGCACCAGCACCTGCCACGGCCCGTCATCCCCGTTGTTCACCTGGAAGGCGATCTGCCGTTCCGGGTCACCACTGGCCACGGAAAGGCGGAATTCCGGGGGAATGGAGCTGTGGATAAGCCGCAAATTATCCCGTTTGCCCGCCCCTTGTGGGCCGTAATAGAGCAAACGGCAGGTTTTGATTGCGGTTTGAGTTGTGGTGCCCAAGATTCGATCCTCCAGGGAGCTTCCTCCGTGCGAAACCCCTTATATCAGTGCCCTCCACGTCAATTGAGCAAACCATGTGCCATGCATTCGGTCTCATTCCTTGAGTTTTGGCTATACCCTTGGATTCCCCTAAACTTGGGCAAGCAAATTGCTTCAGAAGAATTGAACAACAGGTTACGATCACGTGTCCGGGCCCCTTTCGGGGAAAGACCGGGCATTATGCAGGATTTCCCCGACAGGAGTGGCCAGATGTCCACCAATACCGACAAAATTCTCAAGACCATGTTCTCCCGACTGCTCCAGGTGGAGGTCGAGGATGACCTGGTCACCAAGCTCTGCGCGGTGATCGACAGCGTGACCGAACGGGTGGGCGGTACCTTCGATCTGGAGACGGTCCAGGGCCAGAACACCTTCAGCGCCCTGCTCTGTTCCATGGTGGTGCACGGATGGGGGAACGGCATGCATCCCTTTCACAATCCCAGCACCAACCAGGAGGGTGTGCCCCTGGAAGTCCGCGTGAGCAAGGACATCCTCATGTCCATGGCCGACTTACAGGCCCTGCGCTACGTGAAGAAGGACGACCAGGGACGGGTCAAACAGGCCCTTTTCGAACCCGATCACAACGTCCGGGTGCGCCAGCAGATCGACGACATCCTCTCGGAAATCAGCGACAAGAAGTGGGATTGAAACAAAAACGGCCCGGGGTCACCCCCGGGCCGTTTTCTGTCCGCCAAGTCTCACGACCTAGAAGATCTTGTCTCCCTCGGCCAGAATATCGTTGAGGGCCTCGCGGAAGTAGTTGCTGCTGTTGGCCACTTCCGGCGTGACCTTTTCCTTGTACAATTCCCAGCTCTTCTTGATTTCCCCGCCCAGGGCCTCCAGCAGGTTGCCGTTGGCCAGGGCCTCGTCGCGCAGGTCCTTGTTGTAGACCAGGATGTCAGACACCAGGGCCCGGGCCAGCATTTCTTCCTTGGGCCGACGGCGGCGGCTGGATCCGGCGCTCGGAGCGCTTTCCTCCAGAACGGCGACACCGGTGGTTTCCTGGGTCTCGGTCACGGCCTGGGGTGTGGGCGCCTCACCCACAGGGGCGGCCGGGGCGGCCGGGGCCGCCGGAGCGGCAAAGGGATCACTGGCCACAGGGCTATCAACGGTGGCGGCCGGAGCTGGCGGGGCCACCATGTCCGGGGCCGGCGCCTCGGCCCCGTCCAGGGCGAAAACGCCCGCACACGACGGACAGCGGACCTTGATTATCCTTTGGGGCACCTTGGTGGCATCCAGTTGGTAACGCGCCTGACATTCGGTGCACGTGGTAATCATTCCCGGGCTCCTTTGGCTCTTGGACTCTGGTCGTATAGTCGTACAAGCCTAATCATCGGCATCGGGGACCCAATATTTAGCCCGGATTTGCGAAATCCGTGGGGAAAATCCCTCAGGGATTGTAGATGAGGTCCACCACCAGACGGCCCACCTGTCCCAGACTCTCCCCACTGCATTTGTCGGGGGTGTCCCCCGTGGTATGCCAGGGCGGGTAGTCGAAATCAATGAGATCCACCGCCGGAATCCCCTGCTCCAGGAAGGGCACGTGGTCGTCGTAGACCTCCATCCCGGGCGTGGGCAAAAAGCCGTCCAGCTGGAGCGCGGCGGCGCGGTCGAAGATGTGGCGGGTCAGATCCGGGGCATAGCGGGCGGAAAAGCCTTCCATGGGAATCTGGAGCTGTTTGTCGCCCACCATGTCCAGCACGATCAGTCCCCGGGGCCGCGGCCCGGCCAGGGGACTGCCGAAATCGTTCCAGCGGGCCGCCAGGTCGGCACTGCCCAGGCAGTACTCCCGCGGATGCCCCGCACGTCCGCTGTCCTCTCCATCAAAGAAAATCAGGTCCACGCCTCCGGGCGGCGGGGTCTGACCCAGGATTTCCATGACATGCAGCAGCACGGCCACCCCGCTGGCCCCGTCGTTGGCCCCCACCAGGGGGTGATCCCGCAGCGCCGGGTCGGGATCCTGGTCGCAGACCGGTCGGGTGTCGTAGTGGGCCCCAAGCCACAGGCGGTCGCCGCCGGTGCGGGGCGTGGACACCACCAGATTGCACATGTCGAATTCGGCCCCGGACAGGGCGATCTCGGCCTTGAAACACACCCGCGTCACGCTCAGCCCATGCTCCCGGGCGGCTGTTTCAATCATGACGCGGAGGGCCTCGTTGCCCTCGGACCCGGGCGTGCGCAGGCCCAGATCGCACTGGGCGATCAACAGTTCCATGGCCCGGTCGCCGGAGAAGGTCGGCACGGCGGTCTGGCCCAGGGCGGGCACCGCGACCAGTCCGGACATCAGGAGTCCCAGCAGAAAGCATCTAGAATACAAAGGTCGCCTCCACACCCATGCCCAGAGTGGTCGTGGTCTGGTTGGTGGTCACGTTCTTGTTCTTGCTGTACACGAACCGCACCGCCCCGCTCAGGTTCCGGGTGATCTGGTAGCTGAAGCGCGGCGTCAGGCTGTAGCGAATGTTCCCGGTGGGGGTCGTCGGCAGGCCGTTGGCATCGGTGCGGTCGGTCTGGTTCTTCTGGTAACTGAGGTCGATATCCATGTTGATGCTGGGATTACTGCCCGGCCGGTAGAGTCCCATCTTGGCCAGGAAGCTCTGGGCCCGGAACTGGTGCCGCACCTGCAGGCCAAGGCGCAAACGGTTGGTGTCGCTGATGGACCCGTTGTTGGTGGAATTGTCCTTGGAGATGGTGGACATGAGAGTGGCGCTCATGCCGTTGTGGAAATTCATGATCCAGCGGGGGTTGAGGGTCACCCCAACCGTGGGGTTGTAGGACAGGTCCGTCATGTTGTTCACGGTCTTGGTGCGCTTGTAGCTCAGGTTGATGGTGGAGGAGCGGAACCAGCCCGAATTGGGCCCGCCACCGCCGCCGAACAGGGGCAGTTTCTCCACGCCGCTGATGGCCATGGCCACGTCCGGCCAGGACTGCTGGTAGGACTTTGAGGCGTTGCCCAATTGCTCCCGGTCTTCCAGGTTGTTGCCGTATTTGAGGTCCAGGGACACCGTCCGGCTGAACTTGGTGGTCCCGGACAGGTTCAGGGACCTGCGGTTGTTGAAGGCGCTGCTCACGAAGAGCGTATCCGCCGTGTCCAGCACCGGCTTCAGGCCCGTCTTGTACCAGAAGGGAACGGTGTCGCTGATACGGCCGTAGGCACTACGGGAGTTTTCCGTGTAGGTCACCTTGATGGGCGTGATGTTCCGCAGGAACCCCAGACCGTTGTTATAAAAATGGGCCATGGGACTGGGTTTGGCCTCCGCCTCGACTTCAGGCTGCGCCGCCCCCCGGCCCTCATCCCTTTCCTTCGCCAGCCGATCTTCGGCTTCGGCCAGCAGGCGCTCTTCCTCCCGTTCCCGGATCTCTTCCGGGGACAGCCCGGCGTTGGGATCGGCGGGTTGGCCGCCCGGGCCGGCGTTGGGATCCTGCCCCTGGCCTGCGTTGGGGTCCTGGCCCTCCGGCGGGATGTCCCGCGTGCGCTGCTGCTGCTGTTCCAGGCGCCGCTGCTCGGCCACCAGGCGGTCGCGCTCCCGGGTGGAATACTTCTTCTCGGGAATGACGGTCTTGAAGAAATCGCCGAGAGGCAAACTGCCCCGCAGCTCCCAGCGCCCGTCGTTGCTCACGCTGCGGGTGCCCGGCGGATCGCCCGGCTGGGGAATATTCGGATTGTGGTCATCGGAGAAATTGCCCTGGAACTGCACGCTGGGATTCAGCTTGGTCAGGCCCGTCACCAGGCTCCGGACGGGAGAGTATACCTTGCCGTCCGGAATATCCTTCACCTTGGGCACGCGGAAGGTAAGCCGCAGGCCGTAGTTGCGCCGCAGTTCCCGCCCGATGTTGACGCCGAACATCTCCCGCTCCTGCAGCAGGTCCCGCTTGGACGTGCCACGGATATTCATGTCCAGGATGGACAGGGGCGCGTAGTCGATGTTGGCCGTCAGGTCCAGGGGACGCTCCTTGATGGTGGGCCGCACCGTCAGATTGCCGTAGGAGTCCACCACCGTGGATTCGCTGTACTTGCTGGTGAAACTGGCACCGAAGGCCACCTTGCGCGGCAGGAAGGAGATGCCCTTGACGATGGGGATCATGTTCAGGCCGGGGTAGCGGCCGAAGTTGTAGCGCCCGTTGATGCGCAGGTCGTAGTTGATGCTCCCCTGGAGGTTCTTGCTGTAGGACCGGCCCTCGGGTCCGGCCCGGGTGGCCTGGGAGCCGGCCACCTGCATGGTCAGGGGATCCAGCAGATAGCGGGAGATGGCGTTCTGGCTGGGCGCCCGGCTCAGCCGTGTGGAGAACCGCTCGGATTCGTCCAGGGTGGACAGCTCGTTGCGCACATCCTCGTCCAGGATCTCGATGTCGCTCTTCAGTTCGTATTTGGGGCGTTCCAACTGGGACCGGCGCCCCAGGGTGACGGGCAGCCGGTAGCCGAACATGGGCAGAAAGTCGTTCAGGTTGGTGCTGCCCTGGAGGTTCCAGTCCGACGCATTGATCCCCGACCCGGTGGAGGTGTTCAGACCGTGGAACTCGGCGTCGGTTTGACGCCAGTCGAACTCGGCCTTGATGATCCCGCCCATGTCCAGACGCACGCCGGCATTCTGGGCCAGGCCCATGTCGGTCTTCACCCCCTCCAGCTTGATGTCGTTGAGGTAGACCTGCCCGCTGGCCTCCCGCTCCAGGGTGTTGTTGGCCACCACCAGATAATAGACCCGCACGTTCCGCAGGTCCGGCCGGCCCACCACCCGCACGTCGTAGGGGTTCAGGGTGCGGCTGTCCAGGATCTGGCCGAACGTGCTCCCGTCGTCGGCGATCTCCCCGTTCTTGACGTTGGTCAGCTCGGCGATATTGACGGAGATCTTCTCCCAGCCGGTTTTCTTGGCCCCGTCGGCGAACCGGTAGCGGACCTCGTAGAAGTTCAGGGTGTCGGACCCCACCCGGAAAAAGAGGTCCAGGTCGGCCGCCTCGGTGGTGTTGTTGAACCAGTACCAGGACAGTTCGTTGTAGCCGGTGTAGTTGTCACCCCGGGCGGAGACCCGTTTGCTGGCCCGCACCATGTGGCCCCGCTCCAGGTTCTTGAAATCCACCACCAGACTCTGTTCCTTCTCCGGAATATTCTCCACCTCATTGACGGTAAACGGCGTGTAGTAGTCGGGGTTCTCCTTGTTGTTCACCTCGCCCAGGAAGAATTCCTCCCCGGCCAGCCGCTCGCCCTGACTCAGCAGTTCCTCCCCCTCCACCCGGCGCACACCCTCCCGCTCCCAACGGCTGCCCAGGAACTTGAACTCGGACAGCTGCAGGCGCACCGCGTTGTCAGCCGGGTTGCGGGTGGCATCCTCGAACCAGATGCGGGTGTGGGTGATGGACTTGAGATTGGCCGCCGTGTTCACCGAGGCCGAATCCACCTCACCGATCCGGATGCGGTATTTGCGCCAGGAGATGTTGTCGGCGATCAGATCGTCCACATCGTCGTAGTCGTAGACCACATCCACCAACGGATCGGTTTCCTTGAGGTCGATGACCGCGGTGAAATACCCGTCATCGAAGGAAATGGACCCGCTGCGGTTCAGATCCTCGGAATCCTCGCGGGAGTT
>Ga0209475_10000629_pt1 | contig 61989 bp, 60 predicted proteins | sample tdDd471_FD_187128 | JGI IMG/M metagenome (GOLD analysis project Ga0209475, IMG submission 187128) | Marine sediment microbial communities from the Atlantic coast under amendment with organic carbon and nitrate - tdDd47.1 (SPAdes)... | ecosystem: Environmental > Aquatic > Marine > Coastal >... | reverse complement strand
CACTGATAACGGCACTTACACTCAATACAATGATATCAATCAGTTGGTGTCTTTTTCTTCTTTCTACTCTGTAATCCTGTAAATTTGAAAAGTGCTTTACTATACTTGCGTTCATCTGTATCCCAAACAATTGAAATACAAAATTAGATCAACTTAAGTTATTGATGTCAAGTACTTTTAAATGATCTCGCCCTGACAATGCAATAACATACTGTAAATTTGCTCGTCCGGTTTGTTATAATAGCCGTCGGTATGCCAATTGAGTGGCTTATTACTATAAGGAATATAGATATTGTGCAGTCCCTGCTGCATGACCTGTATTGAGGTAAAGCTATCATTATCGGCACATTCGTTTTTATCCAATTGCTTTATGCCCAATTGTTTACCAATGGCTTCCGGGATTGACTTCAGGCTAAAATCCCCGGAACTCAATGCATAAATAACCATATTGGCTTTTAAAAGACGATTTTTAAGTTGATATAGTTCTTCCTCACTCAGTTTAAACGGATCATTAATGGGAACAATCAGTTCCTCTACGCCAGCAGGATAATTGTGCAGTTTTTCGTTTTTCCAGACTTGGTATTGTTCGATATTAGTCGTGTTAAATGGACTTTCTTGATGGTTTAATTGAGCCGACATAGAATTAATTCATAAAATAGAAATACATTAGGTTTAAGCTAAAATATAGCTTTAGGTCAATTAAAACAAGGGCTCATTGTATACGGAGCAAAAGCCCCAAAATAATAAAACATAATAGAAGCTTTACTCAGTCCTTAATCTGAACTAATTAGAATATAAGAACAATAATTTTTATAATAGATAAAAAGCGGTGTAAGCATTTTAAGTTGCAAGTATTAAGAATATGAAAAAACAAGTCATAATGGATTATCATGAGAGGACTAAACATCATTTGGATGCTTATGCCAAAGGACCTACTCATCTTGATTGGGAAAAACAACCCGACTTATTTCGCCGTTATTCCAAAACAAAACGTTTTCCCTTACCTTTATCGGCAGATAACTTAAGTACTGAATACAATAAGTTATATCAGGCTGACCCTGTTGAATCAAAGCCGCTTAATGTGGAAAATATTGGCGCTTTGTTGGAATTGTCATTAGGTATCTCTGCCTGGAAACAATATGGCGGTAACCGTTGGCCTTTGCGCTGTAATCCTTCTAGCGGTAATTTGCATCCTACCGAAGCTTATGTGTTGTTACCGCATATTGAAGAGATCCCCTCCGGTATTTATCACTATTTAAGTGTTGACCATGTATTAGAGCAGCGCGGATTGTTCGAAAGTAATTTACATGATAAAAATCATTTTCTAGTCGGTATTTCCTCTATTTTATGGCGTGAAGCCTGGAAGTATGGCGAAAGAGCCTTTCGCTATTGTCAACACGATGTGGGCCATGCCGTTGCCGCGATTGAGTATGCTGCGGCCAGCCTGGGATGGCGAGCACGATTAATGGATGATTGGTCAGAGGCGGTATTAAAAGAGGCTCTGGGACTGGATCGTAATCAGCTGCCGGAACGTGAGGTTGCCGAGGCGGTACTATGTATTCATACCCAACCTTTAGAACCTGACTTCTGTGAATTTTTACACGATATTCCGCAAACCGAGTGGTTAGGTATACCCAATATCCTAGATCCCAATCATTATTATGCCTGGCCGATCGTGGAAACGGCTTGCACAGCGACGGTAAAACCGGTCTCGGTACGGGTGGCGAAACAACAAATGAAATGGGAACCACCCGAATTACCTGAGTTGCCAACTACAGACTGTTACGCTAGAGCTGCCGATATAATTAGATGGCGTCGCAGTGCCCAAGCCTTTGACGGTCAATCGCTTTTAAGTTTGGATAAATTCTATCGCATTATTGATGCGACTTTACCGCGTCAAGATCGTATCCCATGGGATGTGTTTCCTTATAAACCGGCAATTCATTTAGTTTTGTTTGTGCATAGAGTCAATGGATTAGCGCCGGGAGTTTATCTATTGTCACGTAGTGACGATATGCTTGATGAATTAAAAGGTGCTTTAGATTCGCGTTTTAACTGGCAAAAGCCTGATAATTGTCCCGGACACCTGGCTTTTTATCAATTGCTGGAAAGTGATACTCAGGAATTGGCAAGACACATATCTTGTCATCAGGATATCGCTTCCGATGGTGCTTTTAGTCTGGCGATGCTGGCAGAGTTTGATGAACGATTAGATAAAGGCGCTTGGTATTATCGACGTCTATTTTGGGAGGCCGGCGTATTGGGACAAGTTCTTTACTTGGAGGCAGAAGCAGCCGGAATTAGCGGAACCGGAATCGGTTGTTATTTCGACGATATGATGCATGAATTTCTGGGATTAAGCGATAAGCGTTTTCAAAGCCTGTATCATTTTACCGTAGGTACGGCTATTCCCGACTCTAGGATTGAAACTTTACCCCCGTATGCAGATTTGAAAAGATAAGCAGTCAAGCCCTAGATTTTTCGGGAGTTTTTAATGGAAATCTCCCAACAGTTTTGCAGATTATTCTCTACCACGGCCACAATATCCTTATCGATTTCACCTTGTTCGGCTTTGGATTTTAAAATATCCAGAATATCGATAGGCTTCATATAATTCCGATAGGGTCGTTTTTGAGCGAGTGCCTGAAAAATATCGGCAATAGTGATGATTCGTGCCGGTATCGCAAGTTGCTCCGCCTTGTTGTGATAAGGATATCCCTGACCATTGATCTTTTCGTGGTGGTTAGACGCCCAGTCGGTAATATCCTCAAGTCCTTTGACGCGGGATAAAATTTCATGGGTTTCATAAGCGTGAATTTTAATCACATCAAATTCATCATCGTCTAGTGGTCCCGGTTTATCCAATATTTCATCCGGTACTTTCAGTTTCCCCACATCATGCAATAGTCCGGCTATTTCAATTTTACTGGTGGTCTCTGCCGGCAATCCCATTTTTTGTGAAATAAACTTGGCCAACATGGCAACGTCCAGTGAGTGATCTGCGGTGTAGGGACTTTTTGCATCGACAAAATAGGCAAATAACTCGGCAATATTGCGCATGCTGCTTAAATCCAGGGTTTCACTTTGTAAAGAAGCAATATATTGATTGAGATAATTGTGCAGGCTCTCTTGTTGTAAAGTAAACCAAAAAACCTCACGACTTGAGGTTTCTAGAAAGGCGTCGACCAACTCGGGCGAAAAAAAATCATTGGCTAATTCTTGAATTTCTTTTTTTACCGTTTCGGCAATGTGCAGGACCGATTCGTTGGGACGTTCTTTGCGATGCTGAGCCATTAGAGCATCAACGCGATCAACTAGAAAAATTAAATTAGCCAGGCTTGAAGTTAAGAAATCGATATTCAGTTTTTTAAGATCAGACCAATAGGTATGATGATATAAAATAATTTGGCTTAAATGGGAAAGGGTGGGTGATAAATTCAGTAGCTGGTAGCCTCTGATACAGTGGTCCTCGGCTCCGTCCCAGTCCAAAGTATATACCAATAAATTATGGATTTTAGTAGAAGATACTCCACAATCATGCAATAGCGCCGCATGAAATAATTGGACTTTATCATTTTCGCGTAAGTTTAAAGCTTCAGCACATTCCAGGGCCATATAGGCAACCCGTTTACCGTGGTCCGAGTCATCTACTCCAACCAGATCCAAAGCATCGGAAAGAGCGTAAATTAGTTCATGTTCATTAACCATAAGGGGAGGTCCATTGAGAAATTTTTTATAGTTATTATCGTCAGTATAGATAAATAATAATGAATTGACTAATTTATGAGATTCGCAACAGTCCTCAATGTGAAATGCCGGTTTCCTCCTTGGATGAATTGGCCGAAAGACTATCCTGATATTTAAGACGCGCCTGATCGAAATAGCCGCACATAATACTGGCACCGTCCAGTATTCGCATGGTGTGCCTGACCAATAAATCGGGATTGATGCTATATAATTGTTGCTGTTTGACGGCAGGAATTCCCTGCCAGTTTTGCCAGCGTTTTAGCCAGGAATGGCCTTGTTTAGCCATACCGGTGGACAGAATAACCTGGGGACGTTTTTCAATAATGCTTTCGATATTCGGTGTTATAGTTAAATCAGAATGTTCCTGAAAAATATTTTCACCACCGCAGAGTTCCACCAGATGAGAGATTAAATGATTACCGCCAATACTCATCACCGGCTTGTTCCAGATTTGGGCAAAGACACTGACCTTGGGTTTATTTTGATAGGTTTTCCGTAAATGACTCAGTTGTTTAATAAACTTATTACTTTGCTTATTAGAATGGTCGTTATTACCGGATAGCCGACCCATATTTTTAATTATTCGGGCAATATCCTCCAGCTCATGCGGTTCGCTAATATAGACCTTAAATCCCAGTTGTTTTAATTGTTTCACCTGGGCTTCGGGATTACCGGATTGCCAGGCAAAAATCAAATCCGGAGCCAGGGCAATAATCCGTTCCATATCTAATGAGTTATAACTACCGACCAGAGGAATTTTTTTCGCAGCGGGAGGAAAATCACTATAAGAAACCACACCCTGAACTTGCTCTCCCGCACCGGCAGCAAAGAGTAATTCGGTCAAACCGGGAGACAAGCTGATTAAACGTTTCGCCGACTGTTGCAAAACCACCTCGGCACCCGTGTCATCAGTTAAACGGATCGTATCGGCTTTGATTTGGACAACGAAAAGTTGCATACCGAATAGGCAAGTTGTTAGTAATATGGCTTTAATGTTGAGGAACAAAAAGCGTTTCTCCTTCGGCACTGAGTTTTTTTATTGGGTATTGATACATCTGGCTCAGATTCCTTTCGTTTAATACTTCCGTAACCGGACCGGCTTGCCATTTGCCATCACCAAACAATAGCAATGCCTTATTACAATATTTATAAGCCAGATTGGGATCATGAACCACCATAATTCCAGTTTTATTTTGGTTGTAAAAATGATTTTGCAATAAATCTAAAAACAAAATTTGGGTAGACAGATCCAGGTGATTGGTTGGTTCATCCAAAAGGAAAATATCCGGCGATTGGCATAATAACATGGCCAAGTGCAAGCGCCGTTTTTCACCGCCTGACAAGGTTTTTACCTGACGTTCTTTTAATTCAAGCAAATTAGTTTGCACTAACGCCTGCTCGGCAATTTTTCGGTCCTGTTCCGATTCCCATTGCCAGGAAGATAAATAGGGATAACGGCCCATTAATACCGCTTCCATCACTGTGCAAGGAAAGAAATACTCGTAGTCCTGTTGCATCAAACCAATCGCCTTAGCCAGTGATTTTTTAGGCAATTCGTGAATAGCTTCTTGATTGAGTTGAATACAAGATTGAGGGCTGGGATAAAGGTTGCAAAAGCTATGTAGCAAGGTGGTTTTCCCCACACCATTATTTCCCAAAATGGCCCAAAACTCACCAGCAGAAAAAGTCAATTGGAGATCATGGCAGATACTCTTCCCTCCAATTTCCAAATCAAGTTGTTGAATCGATAACTCAGTCATAATTTCAGGCTATAGCGAAAACTAAAAAAGTAGTTTAAAACATTGATAAATTATAAAGTATGAAGAAATATCTTAATGATTTTCCATTTTCCATTTTCCATTTTCCATTTTCCATTTTCCATTTTCTCTTATCCGCTGCGTCGCAATAAATATAAAAATAACGGCACGCCAATCAAAGCGGTAATAATGCCTACCGGCAATTGCTGAGGAGCCAAAACTGTCCGCGCCAGTGTATCGGCCAAGACCAATAAACTGCCTCCGGCCAAGACGCTGGCCGGGATTAATAATCGATGCTCGCTACCGACGATAAGTCGTAATAGATGTGGAATCACTAAGCCTACAAAACCGACACTACCGGCTAATGTCACCGCTCCGGCTGTCAGCATCGAAGCCAGAAAGAATAAAATTAAGCGTAGTTGTGAAGTATTGATCCCCAGAGCCCCGGCATGTAAATCTCCCCAGGTCATAATATTTAAGCTATTGGCCAGGGGAAAAGCGATAATAAAACCAATGCCTAAAAACAGGTAAGCCGGTAGCAGAGGGCGGTCATAGCTTAAATCACCCATTAGCCAAAATAACATACTATGGATTTTTTCCGGTGGTGAAATAATCAGTAAAAAGCTAATTAAGGCTCCCCAACCGGCAGCCATAACAATACCGGTTAATAATAGCTTGGCCATCGTCCAGGAACCTTCACTATGAGAAAAGTAAAAGACCAAAAAAATAGAGAGCAGGGCACCGGCAAAGGCAACCAAGTTTAAAAATCCACCGTCTAGACCAATCAACAGACCTAATAGCGCCATGGTTGCAGCACCTCCAGAAACGCCCAGTACATAGGGATCGGCAAGCGGATTGCGTAGTAAGACCTGCATTAATAATCCCGCTAATGACAGCATGCCGCCACAGGCAAAAGCTGCCAGGGCTCGGGGTAATCGCAGTTCAAAAATTAAAATGGAGTGGGTGGGATTTTCGTTATCCCATAGAGTTTGCCAGATATTGGTCCAGCTAATGGAGGTACTACCGACTGAAACGGCAAACACAAAACTCAACAACGTTAAGACCAATAAGAAAACCAGAAATGAATAACGTTGTTGAATTTGACTAAGCATTACCTTTTAAACATTACCTTTTGAACAAGACCTTCTAAACATTACATTTTATAGTGCAGAGACATGAATGCCATACGTCCGGGGGCTAAGTACTTACCACTCAGCGCATAACGACCGTTTAGAGCATATTCCTTATCAAATAAATTATCCAGTTTACCTTTAACGGTCCAATGTTTATTGACGTCATAAGCAGCGCGAAGATTAACAGTCGCATAACCACTCAATTTATATTGCTCTCGGGTATCGATATAACGATCGGATGCCGCGATTAAAGAAGCACCATAGGCAATATTACCTTGCTTTTTATCCAGATGCAGATTAAATAATTGCTCGCTGCGATTCGGTAAGCGGTAACCTGAATCGTCATTCTTGGCGTCGATTAAGGAATAATTAGCCCGAATATCCCAATCCATTAAGCGGGTGTTATAAGTGAATTCCAAGCCCTTAATATCGGCCTTAGAAATATTTTTCATGGTGCCATCGTAATTATTGGTGGCTTCATTTAACTCGCTGATATATTCGATTAAATCATCCACTTTAGTCTTAAAATAACGTACTGACCATTGATGTTGTTCCCAATTAGCATCTAAGCCCAGATCAAAGTTGGTGGCTTCTTCCGGTTTTAAATTAGGATTGCCGGAATAAGAAGACGTTGGCTGGCCTTCGGCATAAGCGGGATAATTTTCCAAGGGATAATAGAGATCGTTAAAGCTCGGTGCTTTAAAGGCCGTTCCTAAAGAAGAAGTAATGCGAATATCCTCATCCAGAGGCATACCCAAGGCGATATTCCAGGTATTGTTGCTACCATAGGCTTCATTATCATCATGGCGAGCAGAAGCTGAGGCATCAAAGTTATCACCTAAGTATTGGTATTGGGCAAATACGGCACGATTCCAGCGACTGATTTCATCAAACTCAGTGCTGCTCTCGACCTCATCTTCGCTATAATCGGCACCGGCTACTAATAAACTATTGTCGGATAGCTCGACATCGTTTTTCCAACTCAAAGAATAACGTTTGGTATCAAATTGAGACTGCTTGACACTATCCAGTAAGTTATCCGAAAGACTATCGCTACGATTGACTTGTAATAAAGTATCCCATTTTTCACTGACTGTCGCAGTCAGATTGGCACTAATCACCTGCTCGACAAAGTCGGTATTATTGACATAACTGCCGTCAAACTCTGAATTGCCTTCACTGCGTAAAAATAAGCCGCCGATTTTTAACCTATCATTAATCCGGTGGCTGGCATTAAAGGAGAGGGCGGTTTTATCATGACCATCACGATCATCATCCACACCGGTACCGATATAGTTATAACCATTGGTTTTAAAATGACCGGCACTTAAATTATAACGGGTACCATTATTACCACCGCTAACTCCGGCATTAAATTCGCGGGTTTGGTCAGAACCATAACTGGCATCGGCATAAACCTGTGTCTCTTGTTGACCCTTTTTAGTAAAAATCTGAATCACCCCACCAATGGCATCGGCACCATATAAGCTGGAACGCGGACCGCGTACGATTTCAATCCGTTCTATCTGCGATAAAGGCAAATATTGTAAAGCCATATTACCGGCAGTCGCCGAGCCAACCGGTACACCATCAATCAGGGTTAAAATATGATCGGAATTGGTACCGCGTAAATGAATATTGGCATTACTACCGAAACCACCGGAAGTGGAAATATCCAAGCTGGGTGTGGTGGCCAATACTTCCACCAAAGAAGTGGCTTGAATTTTTTCAATATCCTCCCGCTCAATAATCGTCACCGGCGCCATGGTTTCATCCACCGTATTGGCGGTGCGAGTAGCGGTGACCACTATTGTTAATTGTTCTGGGGTTAAATGCTCGGGAGTATGAGCGCCTTGGGCAGTATTTTCATTCGCGGAAATAATAGAAGAAAAAGAAATTACAGGTAAAACAGCGGCAGCAACGGCTGCACGCAGAAGGTTATTCTGGGACATTTTGATTCCTTTAACACCCCACCGGTGTTGATAAAAAGATTAATAAGATTTTTCATCATGTCGGTCTCCGGGCTTACTGAAGGGGTGTTGGTCTCGACGCCTTCCCATATCTATGGATACAGTGGCATATGTCGGCCATACTTCAATTACCGTTGCGGGGGCAGCATTGGATTCTCACCAATTTCCCAGTTCCTAAATAAAAGGAACATACATGCGAAAGCGTGGATTGTAACAGAAAATCTGGATGAGTAGTAAAACTTAGACCAAAAAAATTTTTATGGGAAGCGATATTCTGAGAATAATATAATATGTTTTTAAAAAGTTGCGAGGGAGTTCAAAGTTGAAAAATCATTTACATTGATTCTATCGATTTAACACTCTATACCTACTTTGGCTAATCGAGACTTTCCAGTGGACTGCTGATACGTGATATATCTTTATCCATGACGTGGGTATAAAGCTCGGTGGTTTTAACACCGCATAAATGTGCTAAAAACGACAACTACCTTGAAAAACGCCGGGAATAGGTGTTCACGTTCACCGGAATATGCAATATTGCACTATTCGTCCCAAGTGATAATCAGGACACCTCAATATCAAGTTCCTAAGACCCCAATCAGATCAATCGTATGGTTCAACTGAAAAAGAATCATAAAATTTGATAAAAGATAGTTTTGTTTAAAATTTGTGATATGAAAATTATAAAATCAGGCGTTAACTGGTAGGGAAATATCAAATAAGTTGAAGTTATTTATCTAAAAGGCATAAGAATGCCTTAGACTAATAGCTGTGCTTTTAGGGGAGGAGAATGCTGCTTAAAGAGGTAAATGGTTTTGATGGTTAAATAGCTGCCGACAGGTGTTGAGCCCTAATAACGATTTTTTGTTTGATATGATGGCGAAAGCGCAGACATCAATAACAAAAATTTCGACTAACTGAGTTAATATATCGACAATCCATTGTTTTCAATGATCAAAATTTTTTCGGATAATTTATCCTCCCCGCATAAAAAAGCCCGTCTGACACAGCGCGAAAGGGCGTCTCCGTTAAAGAAACCTGGTTTTTACGAGCCGTTGGCATAGTAATTCGGCCGATCCACAGTGAATAAAAATAGATTATCGGCTTTTTATAATAATTGGTATCAGACTTTTCTGAAATTAATGTAAGAAAAATCTGAGAATTTAGATATAATGAATATAAATGGATGGGTGTATGCGAAATAGGTGCGAAATAGCGATATGAGATATTTAAAGCACTATATGAAAACACTCTTTAAAACTCCATTTGTGCTGGCTTTTTTAATTTTGGGTATTGCTCTATCCTTTATTGGCATAAAGGCATGTTATTATTATTATTATTTTGTTGACTACTCCATTCCGGTGATGGCCACTGTAATAGAGTCATATGAAACAACGACTACAAATTCAGGAGGACGAAGAAACACAAGTTACGTGGTAAAGTATACTTATAATTTTGAAGGTAATACCTATCAATCTAAACGTTATAAACATAGCCATGACACTTCACGAGATATACTTCAATATCATTCCGGAGATACTCTTGAAGCCTTTATAAACCCAGATGATCCGAGTGATGCGGTGATTATCAATGAATTTACCTGGACCAATGTCTTGGCAGGTATTCTTGGAATTATTTTAATATTTACATCACTCATTATCCATAGCAAACTATCACCCTATGATAAAACAGAGGGAAATATTGAAGACTTATTTAATACTATCCCTAACGAATTAAAATTACAGGTTATATCTATTCTGAATAATATATCAGTTGAACACAAATTTTTTGAGTCAGCATCATTTTTAACAAGTCGCTTGAAAATAGATATTCATACAGCCAAAAAGCTGGTAAAAATTATTGCTAAGGAAGGCGGTATTAATATATGAAAGTGAAAAATAGAAACTGGAACTATTTCTTTGTAACTATTCGTATTAGTTAACGTTGACACTTTGAATTAATATTTATAACTTAACCTATATTAACACTTAGGGATTTTTAGCACCTCTTCAGTTGTCTTAATAGATTGTTCTATTTCATAGTGTATACCGAGTATTAATTTAGCAGTATTGAATCAACTTTTTTTATGCTAACTGCTACAAATAATTAGACTATACGGTATTGTATTTATTCATATTTTTGGCCCTAATTGTAAAGGAATTAGAAATAATATGGTTACACCTATAAAGCTTTTCTATTATTTTTTTATCATTTTTGGCGGAGTGCTTGTAATTTTTGGTATTTACTATTCGATTATTAGTAATGAAGCAAGTGAATGGCCGTCAGTCGACGGTACGATAGGCAGTACCTCTATCAGAACGCATTATAGCACTATGTATAACGCCACCCCTAATACCAATACTAGTACTAAAACTTACTATCCTGAAATCACTTATTCGTGGCTTATTGATGGACAATCGTATGAGGGGAAAAGATACGGTTTTGGTTACTCCCATCCTGATTATTCTGAAAAAAGCGAAGCGAAGAAAGCGGCAAAAAACTATCGCACCGGTCAAGTAATTGAGGTTTTCTATAATCCAAAAAATCCTGAGCAAGCGGTGATCGACCGTTCTGAAATGATAGTGTCCTATATACCCTTACTAATGGGCATCTTTTTCTCGGCGGTTGGTCTTTTGTTTTTAAAGTTATCGCCTCAACTGGAAGAAGGCTATCATCGTTATATGGAAGCGCAGAAGAAACCCAAATAAAATAACTCATCAACATTATCAGTAAGCTCTACCCTAAGGATTTCCATTACTATTGCTAACCATGAAAAAGAAAAAAAGGGTCAAAGCGGTAGGGGGGCAAGTCATAAAATGCCGTTTTTTTAGATCTCGTTCTCTAAAACTAGAAAAATTCTTGATTTATTTTAACCCGCCCTTTTTCGGAGTCGGTTAAATTAATTTAAATTAACATTAACATTACTCATTAAATCATTGATTGGTGTCGTTTTGCCAAGTTCTAGAATGATTGTTTCTTCTGTTGCTATTTTTTCGGATTCAATTAAAGGTAATATTTGTGATACGACTTGTATAATCATTTGCATACCCTGTTTCTCCGCAGCATCATTTGAGGCGTTATATTTTGCATGTAGATCATTTAAATGTTGTTTCATTTGTTCAGCGCGATTTTGTAAATCGAGTTGCTGGTAATCTTCATTAAACGTGATATGTAGTTCGCGATTACCGTCTTTTTCTATTATCTGTAGTTTTAATGGGCCATCAATTAGCATAGTTTGTATCTCTTCTTGGGATAGGTGCTATTTTCTAGTAAGTAAACTAGGGTTTGTTGACCTTTCATATTTACCTCTGTTGAAACGGAAAAAGTTTCAATCAAGGCGCGAAGAATGTGGTTTAGTTACTCTAAATGAATGATGAGCAACGCAGAGTGAAGCTTTTTCCGCTTCAACCCGCAGGGCTGGGATAATTTTTCCACCCAACTGCGTTATTAGTCACTCAAATAGGGCAACTATTACACGCTCCTTCTGCCTTGTTGGATGAAAAATTTGTCACCAGCAGTGGCAAAGATGAAAGGTCAACAGACCCTGATGTAATGTGTGGGTTAGGAAGCAAAAAGAAAAGGGGGAAAATAGCCAACCCCCTTTTTATTATTTAAAACTTGAAATTGATGATTATGATCGCATTTTATATTGATGAATGATTATGAACAGCCAAGTTTGAAACGTTGTGTGCTGATTATGATTGGTATCATCATAATTATGTGGCTGATCAAAGTTATTGAAATTGTCTTCGAGCTTGATTTTGCCTTTTATGGTGTTTTCCCCCGTGATATTAATATGTTACCGGGCATACTGAGCGCACCATTTATTCACGGCTCATTTGAGCATATTTTTTCCAATTCCTTTCCCTTGTTTATTTTGGGTATTGGAATACTCTATAACTATCCAAAAGCCGCAAAATATTCCATCCCCATTATTTATCTCGGTTCAGGTATCGGTGTCTGGCTATTTGCCCGTGAATCATTTCATATTGGGGCTAGTGGATTAACGCACGGCATAATGTTCTTTCTTTTTATTACAGGGATTATCCGCAGAGACAAGCCATCTGCCGCTCTGGCACTGATCGTTTTTTTCCTTTATGGCGGCATGCTTGTCAGTATTTTCCCGACACAAGAGCATATCTCTTTTGAATCACACCTTTTTGGAGCCATAGCCGGTACGATATGCAGTTTTATATTTCATAGCATGGACCCTAAGAAACCTGAAAAGAAATATAGTTGGGAACTTGAAGATGAAGATCAATTTAGCAGGCATGAATAACAAAAAATATGATTCGGTGAATTTAAATTCCGAAAAAACAAAAGGGGACAGGATAAATAATGCATTATTTAAGTGTGCATATTGTAATGTTCTATTAAATAAAGCTTTATTTTGACTTTTTTTAGATGGACGGATTTTATTATCTTTTCCATTGAATGCTTTTATTAAAAAACTTAGGATACCTTGAGTAAAGTTTGGTATCGTATATAATACTATTTATGAGTATAGTGAATGTTGTTATAGATACTAATGTTCTTATTTCTGCCCTAAAATCAAATAGAGGTGCATCACACAAACTTCTTCTTTCGCTTATTGATGCCCGCTTTGTACCAAATATTTCAGTACCGTTATTTGTTGAATACGAGTCAGTTGCTAAAAGGCCGGAAATACTAAATCACTTAGGAAAATCAGACATTGACTCAATCCTTAATTACTTTATAAGTAAATCGAGCATTCGGGAAATTTTTTATTTATGGCGTCCTTTTTTAAAGGACCCAAAAGACGATTTGCTTTTAGAAGTTGCTGTTGAATCAGGGAGTGAGTTTATTATCACATTTAATAAAAAAGACTTCTTGGACTGTGAAAAACAGTTTGGTATAAAAATTGTTACTCCGCAAGAATTTATGCAGTTAATGGATATTTAGTTATGAGTACACTTAGTTTAAGGTTACCGGATTCACTTCATAATGAAGTAAAAGCACTGGCAAAAAATGAAGGAATTTCAATTAATCAATTTATATCTTCTGCTGTTGCCGAAAAAATGTCTGCAATAATGACAGAGCAATATCTTTTAAAAAGAGGTCAAAAGGACAATAAAAAAGCTTTCCTTGATGCAATGGCAAAGGTTCCGAATGATGAACCTACTGAGAAAGATAGGTTATAAAATATTCCCAAAATAATAGGAAGGTTGTAAAAGATGTCAGGTTTACTTTTACATTATTTTTCTCAATTGGTAAGTTTGATGAAAAGTTTATTGGCCAACTTAAAACAGACATATAGAGCTGATATCTTGATAGTGTCTATTGCTTTTAGTCCCAAAGTGCCAGAATCGTAGCCATTGCTAGGGTGAATTCGTCGAATGAGTGGGGTTTGACAATATAATCATCTACATCGTATTCGAATGCTGCCGCCCGGTCTTTCGGCTCATCGGATGATGTCAGAACAATGATGTGCAGATCTTTGAGTTCAGGGTCGCTGCGCAATTCATGCAAAAACTCGATGCCGCTCATCATGGGCAAATTGAGATCCAGTAGAATGAGTGCCGGTGGCGGCGATATTTTCTCAAATCCGGAGTCTCCACGTAGCATACTGAAGGCTTCCAAACCTGTTCGAGCAATGTGCAGGGGATTACTGATATTGTTCTTCTTCAGGGCGCGTTGTACGGTCATGATATCGACTCTGTCGTCCTCAATCAGCAATATTGTCTCTTCTTTGTTTAACATAACTCTCTATTCCTAACTCTGATAGATTTCATTCATTTCGACCGTACTACTCAGCAGAGGTATTCTTTGGCCAGGTGAAGTAGAAGCAAGCTCCTTCTCCAACGGCGGACTCCAGCCTTATTGTACCACCATGTTCTTCCACAATCTTCTTGACCAATGCCAAACCGATACCGGTACTACTTTCAATGTCACTTGATGACAGAACCTGAAACATCATAAAAACTTTGTTTTGGTATTCCGGAGCGATTCCCTGACCATCGTCACAGATGGAAAATTGATAAACCTTTGCGTAATTTTCACTTTTTACTCGGATCTTTCCTTTCTCTCCTCCATGGTGTTTCAAGCTGTTACTGAGCAGATTGGAGAACACCTGACCTAGTTGCAGCCGGTCAGCGTACAAGGTTGGCATTTCCCCCTTGATTTTGATAGTAAATCCTTTCGGCGGAGAAAGCGAATCGACAATCTCATCGAGTAATTCTCTTGTGTCGACCTTATTGACGGAATCGCTAGTCTTGCCTACACGAGAATATTCCAGCAGCCCTTCGATCAGATCGTGCATTCGGCGTACCCGATCGCGGAGCAGTGAGAGTTGTTCCCTTGAAGCATCATCCAGCTTGTCCGTCAGATCTTCCTCGATCCATTGAGCAAGGTTACTTACGGCCCTTAGGGGGGCTTTCAAATCATGAGACGTGACATAGGCGAACTGTTCAAGATATTGTGCCTTTCGTTCTGCTTCGGCAGTGCGGTTAGCGATATGCTGTTCCAGTGTTTCGTTCAGAGTCTGTAGTTCCTGCTCAGCCGATTTACGCTCAAGCACTTCCCGATTCAGTGCTTGTATCGCGTCTTGTAGTTGTGAAGTTCTCAATCTAACCTCTTGTCGCACCAGTTTTGTCCATCCTACCAGAGTCGACAAATAGATCGTAAGCAGAAAAGTAAATGCTAAACCTCCAAAAAGAATGACCCAGCTATTTCTGGTCTCGACTTTAAACTTTCCCATGGCAGGATAGCACTTCACCTGCCACTTCTGATTCCCGACCGAAATACCTTGGCCATAACTTCTGTTTATAGTATCTGCTTTTTTATCGGGCTGTTTACCCTTTCTCAAGCGGGAGAGGTGGAAGTATAGAAGCTGTCCAAGTGCACCGGAATTTTCCTGATAAAACTCGAGATCAATTCCTCCCGAGCGAAGGTTTTCCAGGGCCCGCTCAATAACATCTCCAATATAGAAGGTACCGATTGCAAATCCTCTGATTTTGGGAAACGGCTGAAGCGGGGTATTTTCCGGCCCCGCGCTTTTAAAGAAAACAGGAACCGTCACCATAATGCCTATCCGCTCAGTTGTTTCAACCTTGATAGAGAACCCTTCAGAGACCCTGCTGGTGCGGGATGCTTCAGTAGCTTCCAAGAGAGTTGAAACAAATGGATCAGCTTTCATATTAAGGCCCAAAACTTCTTTGTTGCTTTGATAAGGTTGGACATATAAGACAGGATAGTAACGAAGCTGTTTAGGACTCTCAATTTGCTTGCCCGAGGGGTTAAACTCTTTGATTTGGAAAGGTGGAAAGCTTTTTTGAGCCTCTTGGATAAAGCTGGAACGATTCTCTGCAAGTACTACGGGGACCCATTCCAGAGACTTAATGCCTGCCTGATTTTTCAGAGCAGGGCCGACGAATTTACGAAACTCTCGGCGTCCCACAATCTCTGATGCATCGAAAAAACTGGCTATATCCTGGACTATCCCGATGGAATTTTCAAGTTCTCGCTGGATAAGTAATATCCGATCCTGGGATGCCTCTCGGAAGGCTATTTCGACTCGACTTTTTTCCCAATTCAACGATTGAAAAAAAGCAGCAATCGTTATCGAAACCCCAAATATAGCAACCAGTCCAACAGGAATATAGCCTCTCCAGATTGATTTCTGAATCCGCGTTATTTTCAAAGATTGTAGAGGGGACAAATATGCGAGAAACCTATCCATCAAACGCTTTTTCATGTCAGGATTGTGCCGGAAAATGCTGACTTATAGTATTGTTGATGTGCAACAATATTTCGTCCAGAGCTTTTTCGATTTCGCTGTTAACGATTAATGGAATCTGATAGTCCTCCGCTTCCTTTACCAGGTAAGATTGCAGTAACCATATTTGCTCGAGTTGTTTTAAGTAACGTGATGAAGGACGCTCTGGTTGCTCCTTTTCCCGATATTTAAGACGTTTCTTGAGTGTCTTTTTATGCGGAACTGCCAGCATTAGAGGAATAACGATGGCCTGATCCTGAGCAATGTCCAGTTTGAGTTTGGAGGGTAACACATGGACACCATCAATAATCAAATCGTGGTTTTCCTTTACTGCGCGATAAATCGTCGCTTCTAATCCATGTTTGACTACTTTGTATTGGGAGAGAAAACCACGAATCACTTCCTCGTTGCTACATTCTGGTGATGTTTTTCCTTCTTCCGACAGTCCCCGCCAGGCCTCAAAACTCGAATAGGAGAGAGTAGGGATCTCTGTGGGTGGAAGATAGCAGCGAACAATCTCCCGCATCATATCGGTAGATTGGGTTCTGACGATATTTAATTGATAGGCTAATTCCGCTGTTAGTGTGCTTTTTCCTGTACCCGTTATACCGCCAACTAGTACGATTAGGGAGAGACCGCTTTCTTTAAATTTTCGCCAGGAGATAAACCGTTCTGCGGCTGATTGAGAGCAGTTATCCTTCAAGTGTTGATACACGACTTGCCTAAGTGTTACATGGTCAATAACCGTCGTTGTCCCCTTCTGCAAGGACTCTTGTACCTGCTTTGCTGTTTCAAGTGCTTGGGTACGATGAATAGCGCAAGCCTGTAGTGAACGTGAAAGTATGCCAACTGAAAAAGGGATTTCATCATTAGAAATCCGCACCATGATTTGTCTTTCCTGGGTAGATCCGAGCTGATAAGATTTTGCCAGCGATGCGCCAAAGCGTTGATGAACTTCGGCGGACACCTGATCTTTAAGAATATCGGTGGTTATTTCGGCTCCGCTTTCAGTTTGGTTCAGAGTATTATTTGGGGTATAGTTCTCAAGGTTGCTACGAATAGACTGGGCAACCAGATAGGCATCTTGAAATGACAAGCCTGCTCGTACTAAGGATTCGACCAACACCCCTCGCAGAAAAGGGATCCTCTCGCCGGTAGCACTCTCAATAATAAATAGTTTACTCAAGCCTTTCAATCCTTAGCAAAAACAGGAACACTATTTGCACCAGTCTAGTTTCATAGTTAAGTAATCCGTTTTAATCGAGGCAAACTCCATTGCCTGTATTATTTCTAAACATTAGTCATTGTTACATTAAAGTTAAGGATAGGAAATTTAATGACATTTTGCAATCTCAGATTCAAAATATAAGAGAATGAAGGGAACAGTGAAGGGGGCAAGGAAGCAGAAATTATTTTGTAGCAATTGATTGGTAAATTTATTTTGACACCTTTATCTATTTGCAGCTTTAACTGACTAATCTTTAATGGTAGGACGTTTTACGATAATACCGGTCAATTTGACGGTAGATTTTTTGCTAATCTAACAAATAGTGTTTATTCTTCCTGACGTGATTTAGGACTTATGACAGCCCTGTAATCATGACTCTTTATTTTTAAGCCTGGCTAAAAGATTTTCCCCGCCAGGCTTTTTTTTGTTTTAATGTTTATTTTTCCAAACATACCAACTGGGATAGACCCAGACCCAATAACCGGCTTTTCCTTGATTGCCGCACCAGCGACCACCTTCCCAATAGCCAAATTCTTTAAAGTTACCGTATTTGGCCCGGTCGGGTTTACAACTCAGAATTTGCTTTAAGCCGGAATATTTTCCGTTAACAGTGGCCTTAGGTGGTATATTGTATTTAGGTTTACCTTTTTTAGCCCATACATACCAATTGGGAGAAACCCAAACCCAGTATCCTCCCTTTCCTTGTTTTCCACACCAAGAGCCTCCACCCCAATATCCAAACTCTTTAAATCGACCGTATTGTTCGCGATCTTTCCGGCATTTTAAAATTTGTTTTAATTCGGAATACTTACCTCCTACCGAGGCCCTGTTCGGTATTTCAATTGACTGATCACTTTGCGCATTAAGTGAAAAGGTTAAAAATAAATAACTAAATAAAACTACCCATATTTTTTTCACAATTAAATTCCTTGAAAATGATATTTTATTGAATTTAGCTTCTTGATTGTATGTGACTATAGTTAATTTTTTAGATTAATCAAGTGATAAGAGGGAAAGTCATTTTGAGAGATGTTAACCGAATAGTAGTTGTTACTTCGGTTATTTTAGTGATGCTACCAGTCATTGTGGCGGTATTATTTTTGCTAATTTATCAAATGGGATTTATTCTGTTGTAGCATGATTTTGGAATTATTGAGCCCCTATGATCATGCTCTCTTTATTTTTAAGCCTGGCTAAATGTATTTCCCCGCCAGGCTTTTTTTAATATCAGACCACCCAATATTTCTGCACCCAACATATGACGCAGGGTAACGTCTTTATCAATTAGATAATGTTTAACGGTTATTTAAACGGAACGCAGCCAGCAGAAAAGTCAGGATAAAAACTGCCAATAATATAATCGTAGCATATCACTGGGATCGGCATTTTCAGGTAATGCGATCCGTTGTTTAAATCACCATTGGAGAAGTGGGCAATATTTATTACCCATTACGTCAGCTACACCGTAATCCCTTAAATTAATGGAAGAGATCATCTTTCCTTTGGGAGAAAAGTGCATTAACATATGATCCATCTGCACACTCAGGTTTCCCTGCTTATCGTGTTCAAGAAAATAGGTGGCTGCTTTGCTGAATCTTGCTTCATTTCCTGTTGCCAAGAAAATAATGGCAACGCCTATTGCGAATATAAGGATAAAAAGCAAAGCAATGACCGGGTGGACTTGTATTTCAGAATTTGAATCCATAGCGTCATCGCTTTCTGAGTATCTTATAAATCATGTTCCAATTTTAACCTCAATTGTATTTTCTTGGCTTGCTTAAAGGATTCTTTTAGCATCAGGCGATTAAGCTCATTTAGGGAGGCTGGATCAAGCCGATTGGCTGCATCCGGATCACTGCTTATCAGTTGTTGCTGAATCCGAAAACGCTGAATTAGATTAAATGCTTCCACCTCGGCTGCAGTCTCTTCCGGTTTTTGCTTGGTTGCATTGGCAACCGCACGCAAGCGATCGGCTGTGTTGGTGGCCCATATTCCATGAGTTAAGCTCCAGAGCCGGGCGGCATCAACAAAAGGTCGGGAACCATGTAGTTTCAGATCAATGGAATGCGGATGCTTTTTGCCACCATCATAAACAAAGTTATTCAACCAACCGACTGAAGGCTCGCAGGTCAGTGCCTCTTCTGCCATTAGACGTAAGAAAAGTGTATGTTTTACTGGTTCCGGAAGCAGCCAATTACGTAGTGTGTCCACCAATTCGTGACTACCGTATAGGGGACGGAAATCGAAGAAAATGGCACTATGCAGCAAGGCCTCAGGTTTTGGATTCTCCATCCAGTGATTGAAACTTTTTTTCCATTCTTCCAGGCTCAAGCACCAGGCCGGATTACCTGCCATGATATTACCTTTGCACAAAGTAAACCCACAGGCATTAAGACCATGATTAACAGCCTTTGCAAATGGCACGAAGTCAGATCGTAACTCATTGTTACCTTTAATACACTCTTCTCCTGGCAAAAATATTAGTCCATTATCTTGATCAGTCGAAAAGGTCTGTTCCAGGCGTCCTTCGGAACCAAATACCATCCAACACCAAGGGATGGCAGGTAGATCAAATTCGTCTTCGATTAACTCAATGGTGCGCATAGCGATGATATCATTGAGTGCAGACATCCATTGGCAGACAGCGTCAGATCCCATACCTGCTGTAAAAAGTTCTTTTCCCCTTTGTCGAATGTCATTGGCCGCCTTGGCCATGCTCTCTACATCTCTGGCATTGGTAATTGCCTCTGCCAATAGTTCGGCACCGCCACCACGCATACCCAGTAGGTCAGATCGTGATATGACATTGGCCAACTGGCCATCCGCTTCGGTCAGTACCACATGCCGAACTCTGCGTTTGGTCATTAGTACTGATGCCCGATGGCTTGGTGCATCTGCCGGTAAGGTAAAGGGAGCTGCAGTCATTAACAGAGCAACCGGTTGTTCAAGATCTCTATTTTCAAATGCGATAGCGTGCACTAAGTCTCTCAGGGTGACAATACCTAAAGGAAGGTTGCTCTCTTCGTCCACCACAACAATATTATCGACACCTACTTGATTCATTTGCAACATGGCGTCACGTACATTGGTTGAAGGTGGGGTGCTCAGAGCAGGACGCTGAGCCAAGGACCGCAGTGGTCCTTCATTCATGCCAAAATAGATATGTGAGTTGTTTTTGGCTGGAGTATCAGTCTCTATTGTTCTAATCATGTTGTGCCTCTTTATTCTTGCATGCCAATTGGGCAGTTCCATTTATACGTTAAATGTACTTAGAAAAATCAAACAAACGTCTTTCGTCAGCTTGCCGTTCCGAGTAATTTATTGACCTTATCGACTAGTTCGCTGGTGGAAAATGGCTTAGGCATATAAGCATCGGCCCCAAGCGAAATCCCTTTTTCTATTTCTGCCTCTCTTCCTTTAGCCGTTAGCATCACGATGCGTATTCTTGCCAGCTCCGAGTCGGCCCGTACCGCTTTACAAACCTCAAAGCCATCAAGTTTTGGCATCATTACATCAAGTAGCACCAGATCAGGACGTTCAGAACGAATTTTTTCAAGTCCTTCTTCTCCATCATGTGCTACCAGCACTTCAAATCCTTCACGTTTCATTAGAAACTGTACGGAAATGGCGATATTTTTTTCGTCATCTACAATTAATACTTTTTTAGTCATGATTTTTTCTCTTTTTATTCTGTTGCAATAGTTTCTGTTGTTACAGTATGGGTCGAACAAGGAAGGGAAAATGAGAAAACAGCTCCATTTCCTGGCGTACTTTCAACAAAAATATGACCACCAAATTGCTCAATAATTTCCCGACTAATGGGTAGTCCCAATCCTGTTCCCATAGGGTTGGCTTTTTTGTCGCCAAACATGCGGAATTTTTCAAATACGAATGGCTGCGCCTCTACGTCAATACCAGGACCATTGTCCGCAACGCTAACCTGGTACCTATCATTGTCTGTTTTAAGACTAACCACGATCTTGCCGCATCCTTGAGGAATAAACTTGGTGGCGTTGGAAAGTAGGTTAAGCATTACCTGCATAAGGCGGTCTTGATCGGCCATAACATAAGCTGCCTCTTTGGATAGCTGTGCCTCTAAAAGTCCTCCCTGTTCAATAACTGCCTGTTCAGAGGTTTCGATAGCAAGTTTCACCACTTCGGACAAATTGACCTCGTTGCTCTTCCAATCGGCGTTTCCTGATTCTATTTTGGCCAGGTCAAGAACCTGATTGACCAAGCGGGTTAAACGTTCCGTTTCGCTAACAATAATACCGAGGAAATGTTTTCTCTCTTCCAAGTCAATTTTTGGGTCACCATGCAGAATTTCTGAAAAAGCTCGAATTGATGTTAATGGGGTGCGCAGTTCATGGGTAACCGAAGACATGAAATCATCTTTCAGATGGTCCAGCTCAAGCATTCTTTCATTGGCTGCCTTAAGCTCGGCTGTTGCTTTCTCTAGTTGTTGTGATTTTTGCTCTAATTCATGGCTGTAGGCACGAACTTGTACTGTCTCATCCAGTATATGCATCACCTCTTCTGGTCCAAGTGCTTCTTCTTTGGTAACCGAAGCTACCATTACGCGTGCGGATGCACTACCAATGGCTCCGGCTAATAAGGTTTCAGAAAAGTGCACCGTCTGGGCATCTATAGGTAGCTTCTCGGCCTTATTTAATCGGCGTTTTTTAGCATATTGACTAAATTCACGCTGGGCATGCTCATAACCTAAGAAACGGCTGGCAAGGTTAAACAAATCGTCATAGGAGGCACTGCCTCGCCACAACCCAGCAGCAACGGGGTTATTGTTTTTAAGGGAATCCACAAAAATAGTTGCTTGCGTGAGTTCTTTGGTATCGGGGGTACGCAGCAGGGAGACCACAATATAGGCTCCGATATTTGCTATCATGCTCCAGAATAGGCAGTGGCTGATCTCATCAAAATCTTGCAAGCCAAATAACTCCTGGGGCTTTAATAGGGAGATACCAAATGGGCCATCTTCGAGGAATCCAGAGGGGAGCCAACCTGATTTGGCAAATGAGGGCAATAGCAGGGTGTAGAGCCAGATTAAAAAACCGGCACCGAGTCCTGACAGAGCCCCTTCGCGAGTACCTCCACGCCAGAAAAGTCCTCCTATCATAACTGGTGCAAATTGGGCTACGGCAGCAAAACTGATCAAACCAATAGCAACCAAGGCATAAGCGTCCCCGGCCAAACGGAAATAGAGATAGCCCAATAGCAGGATGATGAAAATTGCACTGCGCCGGACAATGAGTAATACGCTCCGTAGGCTAATATTCGGAGGCTGGTGTCTCCAACGGCGTAGCAATCCCGGCATGACCAGATCGTTACAAACCATGGTGGAGAGGGCGATGGTTTCGACTATGACCATACCAGTGGCTGCTGATAATCCTCCAATAAAGGCAAATAAGGCCAGCCATTCCTGTTTATAGGCTATTGGCAAGGTCAGGACAAAGGTATCAGCATCGACTGAACCACCTGGAAATTCCAATTGCCCAGCCAGGGCAATGGGTAGAACAAAGATATTGATCAGCAGCAGGTAAAGGGGAAATAGCCAAATGGCTCGACGCAGGTGTTGTTCATTACTATTTTCGACAACTGCCACTTGAAATTGACGTGGGAGCATGATAACTGCCAGTGCCGAGAGGAAAGAAAAAGATACCCAGGTGTTATAACTTCCTTCCGGCTTGAGAAAGGGTTTTATTAACTCTGCCTGTTCTGCTTTTGCCACAATATCAGCAAAGCCATCATATAGTCCAAAAGTGATAAACAGTCCTACTGCTGTCAGTGCTACCAGCTTGATAATAGATTCAAAGGCGATTGCCGCAACCATGCCTTCGTGCCGCTCACTAACATCTAGATGACGGGTTCCAAAAAAAATGGTAAACAGGGCCAATAATAATGCGATATACAAGGCGGTATCCTGCCATATAGGCAAACTATCAGCATGACTGGGCATGACTATTTCAGGGTAGTGAAGCAGGATAGAGAAACTATTAGAGACGGCCTTGAGCTGTAAAGCAATATAAGGCAGTACGCCAACCACTGCAATAACCGTTACCAAACCTCCCAGAAGATGACTTTTACCATAACGAGAGGCGATGAAGTCTGCAATCGAGGTGATACGTTGTGCCTTGCTGACCCGTATCATTTTTAGTAGCAAATAACCCCATAGTGCTGCAGCTAGGGTAGGCCCGAGGTAAATGGGTAGGAAACCAATACCGGATGAGGCTGCCCGGCCGACACTGCCATAGTAAGTCCATGCAGTACAGTAAACGGCCAGTGAAAGAGCGTAAATGGTTGGATGGGCTATAACAGAACGGCCATTGTCGGCACGCCTGTCAGCCCAGTAAGCGATGGTAAATAACAGCCCCATATAAAGGAAAGAGACAGTGATGATAAATGGGCCACTCAGCATTCGCTGTTCCTAATCATTTGCTCGGCCTTTCGGTAATCCAGGCCATTAGGACAATCAATATCACCCAAATAGCAAACAGGTAGACATACAGAACCGGAATACCAAACCAAAGGCCAACCCGGTCAAAGAGTGAAACAATAGGGGAGTAAAGCAGTAATAAACCGCAGAGAAAGACTGCTACCAAGCGTTGCTTAATTAAGGCCAATCGTTTCACGGTTCCTCCCAATGATAAATGTGACCTACTTTGAGTAATTGTTGTTTTAATTTTGAATTGCTAGCATTGTGTCGTAATTATGTATAACGATAGGAAACGCATAGCTGCTTTTCAAGTTTAGAACGCAGCAATATGGTATAAAACTTAATTTTTACTGAGTTTCTTATTTTATTGTGGGAAGTTCCCGCGTAAGGGAGCGCAATGGATTCATGTGATTAATCAAATAATTTTTTTAATAACCCTGGTGAACGCTTTTTCTTTTTATTGATTTCTGCGGTGAGGGCGGTGAGTAGTTTTAAGACATCTTCATAAGTTTCCACTTTTAATAAACGTTTTTTATAGTTCTTATGTTTCAATAAAATTGCAATGGCGGCCTTACTATTATTGTAATTATCGGTAATCTGGTTTAGTTTTTCGGTACTGGGAGCTTTATCAATTTCTTTTTTTATACTAATAAGAAACTTGTCGTTTACCACACTTTTCATTTCATGAAAATAACGCATTACATCCGTTCGCAGTTCTTTAATTGCGTCGAAGTTTTCCCGGATTAGTTCAATCTGCCAAATTGTGGCGGCGTCGGCCACTCCTTCCTCAAGAAAGTCTAAATATGCTTCGTTCATCCAGCCGTCTTTGCGGCGCTTGGGTATATCGTCTTTTAATTCTAAAAAGAGATCGGTAAATTCTCCGCAATAGCGATTTGCTGCAGTTAAAATGCGCCAACAATTGTCATCATCAAGAATAGGTGTTATGGTATTATCGCTTTCGTCTTTTTGGGGTTCAAAGAGGTCTCGGACAAAAGAGTTTTCTTTGGATATCTCTTTTAAAAATTGGGTCGTTTCTTTTCGAAGTGCATCGACTGCAAGATGTTTCTCTTTAAAGCTGTATTGTTCTAATTGTTCAATTAGCCCTTCTTTTAAAGGAACATTGGTGTTTAGACGGGGAAAACCAACGCCAATATCAAACAAAATCCCCATCGATTCACGTGCGTAGGCGACACTAATTGCATCGGTTTTTAGTCGTTGTAAAATACGGTTAACGACACTTTTTGCCCCTTGTTCAATACGAGTAGCTTTAACATCAAAATTATCCGACTTTTGTTTTGGCATACAATCGGTTCCCTTCCATTTCCTTTGGTATAAGGTAAATCCCCCCGAAATTTATTATTTTTTTTGAACAAATCCACCGTACAACTGAATTCAGGTGGATTTGCTACTGATAGTGGAAGTATAGAAATGTTTATTTAAATTTACAATTACCGAACCTGTTTTTTTCTACTTCAGCTGTGAACTGCTTCGGCTATTTCTTGGGAGCATAAATATCGGTACAGGTTCCTTCAGCCACTTCGGTGGCAAAATTAACGGTTTCTGATAAAGTCGGATGAGGATGAATGGTTAATGCCACGTCTTCCATCTCCGCCCCCATTTCGATAGCTAAAGCGGTTTCGGCAATTAACTCGCCGGCATTTTTTCCGAGAATTCCGGTACCTAGCATGCGATGAGTACTCTTATCGTATAAAACCTTGGTCATACCGATATCGGCTCCAACAGACAAAGCTCGGCCACTGGCGGCCCATGGAAATACACCTTTTTCGTAATCGATACCATCGGCTTTTAACTGCTCTTCGGTTTGTCCGCACCAGGCCACTTCCGGTTCGGTGTAAGCTACCGATGGAATTGTTCTAGCATCAAAGAAACGTTTATGGCCGTCAATCACTTCGGCAGCTATTTTTGCCTCGTGGGTAGCTTTATGTGCCAACATGGGCTGTCCTACAATATCACCAATGGCAAAAATATGATCGACATTGGTTCGTTGTTGTTTATCGACTGCAATAAATCCATAGTCATCAACCATGACGCCAGCCTTATCAGCATCGATCAGCTTACCATTAGGTGATCGACCGATGGCAACCAAAACGTTATCAAAGGTATCGGTGTCAGGGGCTTTTTTGCCTTCTAAACTGCAAACTAAACCTTTATCGGTAGGTTCGATAGCTGTGACTTTAGTATTCAGATAGATATTTTCATAACGTTTTTTTAATGTGCGCTCAAAAGGTCTCATTAGATCGCGATCAGCACCTGGAATTAAGCCAGGTCCGAGTTCTACCACGGTAACTTGAGCACCCAGAGCATGATAGACGGTGGCCATTTCCAAACCGATAATCCCACCTCCAACAACTAACAAACGTTTGGGAATATTATTTACTTCTAAGGCATCGGTAGAATCCCAGACTCGTTTATCTTTCCAGGGAATAAAGGGGAGTTTGGTGACTCTAGAGCCGGCGGCAATAATACAATTTTTAAAAGCAACGATTTGCTTGCTGCCATCCTCGGATTCTACTTCAATAGAATGTGGGGAGGTAAACTTACCATAGCCTCTAACGATGTTAACTTTACGTTGTTTGGCTAATTGTTTTAAACCACCGGTAAGTTTACCGACCACTTTATTTTTATGGTTGCGGAGTTTATCCGTATCTATTTTTGGTTGATTGAATTCAACACCTAGTTCGGCAAACTCTTTTGCTTCACTAACCACTTCGGCCACATGCAATAGTGCCTTGGATGGGATACAGCCGACGTTTAAACAGACCCCACCCAGGGTATCGAACTTTTCAATTAGAACCACTTTTTTACCCAAATCGGCAGCTCTAAAAGCAGCAGTATAGCCTCCTGGACCTGAACCTAGTACCACCACTTCAGCCTCAATATCGGCTTTACCGTCAAAACTGGCGGCTTGAGGAGCGGCTTGTTCGGCAGTGGCTGTTGCATCGGAAGTCGTTGTTTTGACAGCAGCAGCGTCCGAATTGACTGATTCAGTAGAACTAGAGGCGTTTTCACTAACTTCCATTTCCAGAATGGCACTACCTTCCGATACCAGATCGCCCACCTTAACAGTGATGGATTTAACGACGCCGCCCTGAGGCGAGGGTATCTCCATACTGGCTTTGTCTGATTCTACCGAGATCAGGGAATCTTCTTCATTTATTTCGTCGCCGTTTGATACCAATACTTCAATGACTTCCACGTCCTGAAAGTCACCAATGTCCGGGACATTAATCGTTATAACACTCATGGAAAGACTCCTAGATTAAAAGATGGCGAACATCGGACAATAGCTTGCTTAGATGATTGGTAAAAGCAGCGCCGTCGGCACCGTCAATGACCCGATGATCATAAGATAAAGCTAAGGGACAAATCAGTTTGGGTTCAAAGCTTGAGCCATTCCAAGTGGGTTGCATTTTTGCTCTTGATACCCCCAAAATGGCCACTTCAGGAGCATTAACAATCGGGGTAAATTTTGTTCCGCCAATACCTCCTAAACTGGAAATGGTAAAACAACCACCTTGCATTTCAGAAGGTGTGAGTTTTTTTGCACGCGCTTTGGCAGAAACTTCACCTAATTCAACGGCCAAATCTCCTAGATTCTTTTTATCCACGTCGCGAATTACCGGAACCACTAAACCATCCGGGGTCGCTACTGCTACACCAATATGGAAGTATTTCTTCTGAATTAGGGTTTCGCCACTGGGATCCAAAGAAGTATTAAACCGAGGGAATTGTTTTAAGCTTGCTACCACCGCTTTTAATAAAAAGGCCAATAAGGTCAGTTTTATCCCTTGGTCGGCATATTGCTTATTGGAAGACTTTCTAAATTCTTCCAATTCGGTAATATCGGCTTCGTCAAATTGAGTCACATGAGGAATATTGACCCAGTTTCGATGTAAAAACTTACCGGTTAGAATATTGATTTTAGATAGCTTAGTGGTTTCCACCTCACCCCATTGGCTAAAGTCAATTTCCGGCATAGGTTCAACACCCAAACCAGCAGATGGAGCAGTTGCAGGCGGAGCTGCCAGAGATTGTTTAACAAACTCTTGTACATCGGGTTTTAAAATTCTGGCATTACGTCCGCTTCCATTGACTTTTCCTAAGTCGACCCCTAATTCACGAGCAAACTTTCGAACTGCCGGAGAAGCATGCGCTTTAACAAATTTGACCGGGTCGATTTTAGCAGTCGGTGACTCTTTAATCGGTGTAGCTTCCGGTTCTGGTGCTTTAGGAGTGCTGTGTTGAGGCGTATCTACCGGTGCAGGCGATTGTTCAGCCTGAGCCAACAGAGCCTCTTGTTCGGCGGCAATTTCTTCTTTAACCTGATCGATGGCAGCGTTGTCATTAGGTTCCAACATTAAAACAATAGAACCTTCGTTGACTTTATCACCAATCGCTACGGTTAATTCTTTAACCACACCGCTATGGCTGCAAGGAATTTCCATGGTGGCTTTATCTGACTCGACAGTAATTAATGAGTCTTCAGCATTGACCATATCACCAGGGGCTACTAAAAGCTCTATCACTTCAACATCGGCGAAATCACCAATGTCTGGTACTTGTATTTCAACCATATTATTCATGGTTTAACTCCACTTAAAATTCTTAGTTTAGCCTTTTGCAGGGTCGATTTTTTCTTGATCAATACCATATTTTTCGATGGCTTCCTGGACCTTCCCAGCCGGAAACTGACCTTCATCAGCTAATGCTTTTAAGGCTGAAATAACGATGTATTGAGCATCCACTTCAAAGTATTTGCGCAATTGAGCACGTGTATCGGAACGTCCAAACCCGTCGGTTCCCAAGACTTCAAAACGTCCAGGTACCCATTTACGAATTTGATCGGAGTAACCTTTGATATAATCCGTTGCCGATAGAACCGGGCCACGTTGGTTTTTAAGACATTTTTCAATATAGGAGGTCTTGGCTTCTTTTAACGGATGCATACGATTCCAGCGATCCACTTCCAAGGCTTCACGACGTAACTCGTTGTAGGAGGTGACACTCCAAACATCAGCATCAACCGACCATTCTTTATCCAGAATTTCAGCAGCACTTATGGCTTCCCGTAAAATACTTCCGGAACCTAACAGCTGAACTTTCTTACGGCGTTTACCACCGCCTTGCAATAGGTACATCCCTTTTAAAATGCCGTCTTCGACACCTTTGGGGATTGCTGGTTGTTGGTAGTTTTCGTTCATAACGGTGATGTAGTAGAAGACATTCTCTTGCTCCTTATACATACGGCGCATGCCTTCGTGGATAATAACCGCTAATTCATAGGCAAAGGTTGGATCATAAGAGATACAGTTAGGAATGGTACCGGCCATTATATGGGAGTGACCATCCTGATGTTGCAAACCTTCTCCTGCTAGAGTGGTACGACCTGCGGTTCCACCTAATAGGAACCCTCGTGCTTGCATATCACCGGCCATCCAAGCTAAATCACCGATACGCTGGAAACCGAACATGGAATAGTAAATATAGAAGGGCACCATATTAACGCCGTGAGCACTATAGGCAGTTGCGGCTGCAATCCATGAAGACATGGCTCCGGCTTCGTTAATTCCTTCTTCCATAATTTGACCGGATTTGTCTTCCTTATAGAACATCACCTGATCTTTATCCTGAGGGGTGTATAGCTGACCAACTGAAGAATAAATACCCAGCTGGCGGAACATACCCTCCATACCAAAGGTACGGGCTTCGTCCGGTACAATGGGGACGACATATTTACCCATTTTCTTATCACGGGATAAGAGGGTTAATAAGCGTACAAAGGCCATCGTAGTTGACATGTCGCGTTCACCGGAACCCTTTAAAATCGGCTCGAAGATATCCAGCTCGGGTATCTCTAGTGGCGCAGCTACTCGTTTGCGAACCGGCATGGATCCACCTAATGAGGCTCGGCGTTCCATTAAATATTTATATTCGTCGCTGTCTTTTCCAGGATGATAGTATTCTGCACGCGCAGCTTGGTCATCACTGATGGGAATATTGAAACGATTTTTATAGGCAATCATCTCTTTCTCATCCAGCTTCTTTTGCGAATGAGTACGCATCTGTCCTTCACCAGCGGTGCCCATACCATAACCTTTAACGGTGTGCGCCAAAATAACTACCGGCTGATCGGTGGTATTGGCGGCTTCATGGTAAGCGGCATAAATCTTATGAGGATCGTGTCCACCACGATTTAAGCGCCAGATGTCTTCATCGGACATATTGGCTACCATGGCTTTTAATTCCGGATACTTGCCAAAGAAATGTTCTCTAACATATGCTCCATCTTTGGATTTATAATTTTGGAAATCACCATCCACACATTCCATCATGCGGCGTTTTAATAAGCCATCTTTATCTTTGGCTAATAGGGGATCCCAATAACTCCCCCAAACGACTTTAATTACTTTCCAGCCAACGCCTCGGAAAATAGATTCTAATTCTTGGATAATTTTACCGTTTCCTCGAACCGGACCATCCAGGCGTTGCAGATTACAGTTGATTACCCAGATTAGGTTATCCAGTTTTTCACGAGCGGCTAAAGAAATGGCTCCTAAGGTTTCCGGTTCATCCGTTTCACCATCGCCGATAAAGGACCACACTTTACGATCACGAGTATCGGAAATACCACGGTCATTGAGATATTTCATAAAGCGGGCTTGATAAATGGACTGCAATGGACCCAGGCCCATGGATACGGTAGGAAACTGCCAAAAATCAGGCATTAACCAAGGGTGGGGATAAGATGACAAGCCTTTGCCATCGACTTCCTGGCGGAAGTTATCCAATTGTTCGTCGGTTAATCGATCTTCTAAATAGGCCCGGGCATACATTCCGGGTGCCGAATGGCCCTGGAATAGCACCAGATCACCACCATGTTCATGAGAGGCGGCACGGAAAAAGTGGTTGAGACCGATATCGTACAAAGTTGCAGCAGAAGCGAAACTGGCAATATGGCCGCCCAGCTCAGATGCCTTACGATTAGCTTTTACCACCATTGCTGCGGCATTCCAACGTACCAGTGAGCGAATACGATTTTCCAGACCAATATCACCTGGAATCGGAACTTCCATATGAGTCGGTATAGTATTTACGTAGGCAGTGTTAGATGAATGAGGAAGATGCACACCGGAACGGCGTACCTGATCGATCATTTTCTCGATTAAATAATGTGCTCTTTCGGCACCCTCGACTTCTAAAACGCTTTCAAGTGCATCCAGCCATTCCTGGGTTTCTTGTTGGTCTAGGTCATATTCCTGTTTCTGAACGGACATCAGTGACTCTCCAAGTATGTTGTCAAAATAATGAAGACTATATTAGTTTGTTTTTTATTAAAAGCAAGTATAAATTACATGCAAAAAATAATAAGCAATAAAATCAATTGAATATGAATGTAAAATAAATATGTATTGGTTTTTTATATGTTGTTTATTCAGTTTTTTAGATGGTTTTTATTTTTATTAAATCAAAAAAAACATGGGTTTTCACTGTATAAATAAAAAGCAATTAAAACAATGAATTATGAGTTTAAAATAAATTATGTCTTTTTTGAAGATAAATTGAGTACAGAAAATGAAAATACCGATTACAATTTTAGTTATAAATGCTGGGATTGAGGTAAAAAAAAATGGCTGATAAACAAGGAGCGGGAATAATTCCTTTTGCTCGACACGGCAATTCTACCTATTATTTATTTCATAAAACTTTTAAGGGAAGAAGAGCCGGACTATTTGTTGATTTTGGTGGCGGTAGTCGGGTTGGAGAAAGTTTTGAGGAAACCGCAATTCGGGAGTTTATAGAAGAAACTGAGGCGATGTTTTTTGCTCAAGATATTCACAATTCATACGCGGAAGTAAATAGGCAGAAAAAACTCATTGCAACGTTAATTGAAAATACCCAACAGGCGCACCCGGATTGGTGGCTAAAAAGGCTCAATAGCAAAAATAATACCCTTAGAAACTGGAAAACGTTTTTTATTCAAGTAGATTATAAAAAACTTAATGCAATGAATAAGGCATGGAAAAATGATCGACAGTATCGTTTTGTAAAGCGCAGGGAGTTGTTTTGGTTATCGAGTCAAGAATTGCTTGAACTGATAGACAATACGCCGGAAAAGCTCTGGCAGCGAGTACGGCAATTGCAAAATTTAAGGGAACTGGTCCTGGAAATCAACGCTTCGAAATAAAAACGAAATTCATTTAGCGAAAAAAAAGTCCCTATTGAAACAAATAGGGACAAGATTTTAAGGTTTGCAGAGATTTATTATTATAGTTATCCGATATTGGACTAAATCCAAATTCAAGCGGCTTTGGTCGCAGGATTAGCATGGCGCTCATATAAAAAACGCAATACCTCACTACGTAAATGGTTGTAGTGTGGATCATCCGCCAATGCAATCCGATTGCGAGGCTTCTCTAAATCGATATGTAAGATCTCACCAATGGTAGCAGCAGGACCATTGGTCATCATGACGATTCGATCTGAAAGTAACACTGCCTCATCCACATCGTGGGTAATCATAATTACCGTATTACCAAGCTCTTCTTGAATTTCCATTAAGGAATCCTGTAAATGAGCACGGGTTAAAGCATCCAATGCGCCAAAGGGTTCGTCCATAAGTAATACCTTTGGTTGCATGGAAAGGGCACGAGCGATTCCGACTCGTTGTTTCATCCCACCGGAAATTTCCGAAGGTAGTTTGTCCAACGCGTGAGACATATGTACTAAAGATAAATTGTGTTCGATCCAATCATGCATTTCGGTTTTGCTTTTTTTACCTTTAAATACTTGTTTAACCGCTAATTCGACATTTTGGTAAACCGTCAACCAGGGTAGTAGTGAATGGTTTTGAAATACTACCGCTCGTTCTGGCCCGGGAGTATTCACTTCTTTATCGTCCAAAATCACCCCACCGGTAGTGGCTTGATGGAGTCCAGCAACAATATTCAATACCGTAGATTTCCCGCAACCGGAATGGCCGATTAATGAAACAAACTCACCTTTTTTAATCGACAGGTTGACATCATCCAAGGCTCTAAAAGGACCGTTATCGGTAGGAAAATCTATGGTAACTTTGGTAATCAATAAATGTTCATTTGGCATGCTTCTAATTCCTATTTTAAATTATCAAGTCGGTTTATCTTAAAATCGCGTTTTTATCCCAACTGACGGATTTTTGTAAGGACAGCATGACGCGATCCAGGAAGTATCCGATAATACCGATTACAATAACGGCGACCATGATTCGACCTAATGAATTGGAACTTCCATTTTGAAATTCATCCCAAACAAATTTACCCAAGCCGGGATTTTGTGCCAGCATTTCTGCGGCAATTAGCACCATCCATCCAATTCCTAAGGATAATCTTAAACCGCCAAAAATCATCGGAATAGCAGATGGCAGAACAATTTTTCGTATTTTGGTAAACCAACCCAGGCGCAGTACTTTACTGACATTCAATAGATCCTGGCTGATATTAGAAACACCGATGGTGGTATTTATAATGGTTGGCCAAATACAACATAAAGTAACGGTTAAAGCAGAAATAATAAAAGCTTTCGGCATCATTTCACTATTGGTGGTTACAATAGCGCTAATAATAATGGTTACAATGGGGAGCCAAGCCAGAGGGGAAACTGGTTTGAATACTTGAATTAGAGGGTTAATGGCGGCATAAATATCTTTACTTAAACCGCAAACAATGCCGATGGGAATAGCCATTAAGGAGGCGATTAAGAAGCCTACCATCACGGTTATCAAACTGGTTTTGATTTGATCAAAAAACGTCGGGCTGCCGGTATAAGGCCTGACCTTAATTTTTGCATCGGGATTCTTAGCTAGTTTCTTGGCATTACGTTTTTCCTGACGTTCATAAAAAGCCACTTCCTTTAGACGTTCGGCTTTGTGTTCTTCGACTAATCCCTGGAATTGTGACCACACCTGGATTGGGCCAGGAACTGTACCCAATGAGGTTTGAATTTGAGCGGCCAATACGTGCCAAGCGAATAAAAAGACCAATATACCAACAACTGGAATGACCAGGTTGCGAAACATTAATACGAGTTGTTTGCCTGCTTGTTCTCCTCGCATTAACTTAATAATGGGAACAAACCAGCCAAAGCCGAATCTTTCGAATTTGTCATATACTAAGGTAGTCATAATAGTTTCTCTGCAATTTTGTGCTTCAACACTTGGGCCATACGCCAAGTAAAAGATATTTCTAAAATTAAAAATCCTTCTCATTATTGGAGTAGCTAACATGTCAGTATTGAGCTAGCCGATAAATCACTCCTTGCTTAATCGGCATTCTCACCATCCTTAGTAAAATAATGAGAAGGAAATTCTTTACACTAGTGGATTAAAGTTTATTTCCTCCTTTACCCTGTAAACCGATATCAAAACTTTTCAGATAGTCATTTGGCTTTTTACCGTCATAGGTAACACCGTCAATAAAGTCGGTTTGTGGTGCGCGATATCCATCTTCTTTAGCAAAGTCAGGAAACTCTTCAGCTCTTATATGACCTTCAGCAATTAACTCTTTGGCTGCTTCAGCATAAATGTCAGGACGGTAGACTTTCTTGGCTATATCCATATACCAGCTATCTGGCTTTTCGTCGGCGATTTGTCCCCAACGTCTCATTTGAGTCAGATACCAAATGGCATCACTGTAGTAAGGGTAGGTAGCGAAATAACGGAAGAATACATTGAAATCAGGAACGTCACGTTTATCGCCTTGTTCGTATTCAAAAGTCCCCGTCATACTATTAGCGATTACGTCATAGTCAGCTCCGACATAATTGCTCTGAGACAAGATTTTCACAGCAGCCGGACGGTTTTTATTATTGGCATCATCCAACCATTTGGCTGCACGAATCATGGCCTTAACAACACGAAGATGGGTATTGGGATATTTGTCAGCCCAGCCTTTGCTCACGCCAAATACCTTTTCCGGATTATCTTTCCAAATTTCGTAATCGGTAATAACTGGTACTCCGATTTTTTTAAATACGGCTTGTTGGTTCCAAGGTTCACCGACGCAGTATCCGTAAATGGTTCCAGACTCCATGGTTGACGGCATTTGTGGCGGTGGTGTTACGGATAATAATACGTCTGCTTGAAGCGTACCGGATGTATCGCCTTTGTCGGGCGCGTAAAAACCTGGATTTAAGCCGCCGGCAGCTAACCAATAACGTAACTCATAATTGTGAGTGGAGACTGGAAATACCATTCCCATTTTAAATGGTTTTCCATCGTCCTTATATTTTTCAACCACTGGCTTTAAGGAATCAGCTTTAATTGGGTGTACAGGCCTACCATCCTTATGGGGAACATGGGGTTTCATCTGGCTCCAGATGTCATTAGATACGGTAATGGCATTACCGTTTAAATCCATACTAAATGCGGTAATAATATGAGCTTGAGTACCAAAACCGATAGTTGCACCTAGGGGCTGTCCGGCTAACATATGAGCACCGTCCAATTGCCCGCTAATCACTCCATCTAACAGAACCTTCCAGTTCGCTTGGGCTTCTAAAGTAACGTACAGACCTTCATCTTCAAAGTAACCGTTTTCTTTGGCAATGGCCAAAGGTGCCATATCGGTCAGCTTAATAAACCCAAATTTCAAATCTTCTTTTTCCGGATCACCAATTTCGGCCATGGCTGTTCCGGTTAAAAGTGCACCTCCAATAGCTATACCGGTACTTATTGCTAGAATGGATTTTTTTAAACGTCTTGCTTTCTTGATGATGTTCATCTGTTTTTCCTTGCTTAATTTAAAACTTTTAAAATTCCAAAAAAAAGCGCCCATAAGCCATCGATAAAATATCGATGGTTTATGGACGCCGTTGTCCTATTACCATAAATCTGAGCGCTTTATTTACTCAGATAAAAAATTTCACTGGTAAATTTTTAACCGCCGTTGGTTAAAAATTTTAATTTGTTAACTCTTAGATTCATTTTTTGTGCCAATCAGCAAAAAATTGTGCGTTGCACATTTTATGTTTTTATAAAAAAATCGGGATAACAATATGTTAGTGCTCTTAATTTAAATTTTAAATTGAAATCGCCTTGGTTAAGCTATGGTTGAATTTTGAAACACAATGTGGATTTTATTTTACGGAGGACGTTAAAAGTAGTTTTTATTGTTGCTGTTTTGGTGCAGAAATTCTCAATAAAGGCAAAAATGGGGCAATGTGACTAAGCCATAAGTTCATAAACTTCGATTATATTAGCTGAAATTTCGGCCATAGAACTGTTTTTATTCATGGCCATTTTTCGAATAAGATTATACGCCTCATCTTCGTGAATCGATTTTTGTTTCATTACGATACCTTTTGCTTTATCGATAACTTTCCGATCACTGAGACGTTGTTTGGTTTTTACTAATTCCGTTTGCAGTTTATTCACCGCTTTGAAACGATGGATGGCAACTTCAATAATAGAACGAATCCGATTCGCTTTAAATCCATCAACAATATAGGCGCTAACTCCTGACTTGATGGCATTATCAATAGCCTGTTGGTTTTCATCCGGGGTAAATACGATCACCGGCATGGGACAGGTTTGGGTAACCAGAGCAATTTGTTTCATTAATTCAATACGAACTTTATCGACATTGGCGACAAATAAATCACAGTGACATTCATTAATTTGATACAGAAAATCGCCATCCGGTTCAACAATTGCATTAATAGTATAACCAGCGTCCAAAATTGCTTGTTCGAATTCATTGTCTCGTTCTTGAATTGAATCAACTATAAGTAATATGCTAGTAATAGATGTCATGGAATGAAAATTACTCAGAAAAATTAGTCATGTTATGCAAAATCAAGTCCAGAAAGATACTAGAGAATTTATCCTGTGCGACGGAATATTAATAAATCGGTTATGGTTATAAAATATAATAATTAACAAAAGAAAATGAGAGAATGATAAAAACAATAAGCAAAGTATTACTCTTTATCTTTTTGACCGTCGTTACCGTTTTAGGGCATGCAAACGATAATTGTGCCTCTGCTGATACTGAATTAAATGTGCAATTATCCTGTATTAATCATGAAAGTTCTTACTATTCGGTTGTATTAAATCGCAATCGGCCCCAAAATAGCGACGAACAATGTCAATGGTTACTGGGTGAGGTAATAGAAAGCCAAAATGGCTGTAATATGCCACTGTTTGCCAAGGCTGACACATTGGATTTCTTTACCATTCGCAGTTGTTGGATAGATATGCGTCTACAGGGATTACAAGCAAATGAAATTAATTCCCTGTATTGGCATGATTTTTTGCACAATTATGGAACTGACGAAGATACCACGGCTCGGCTACAAGAATGGGAAAGTTTCTTAAACGAATATCTTGATCCCAAAGTGGCAGCCGGAAACATTAAATGGGCAACATTTACAGAGATGGCCGAATTATATAAAAGTAAACAATAGCGTATTTATACTTCACCCTATGTTCGGGCAAAATATAAATACGTTAACTAATCATAGAAAAATATTAAAGTGACTAAAACAATGCATATAACGAAAAACCCTCAATTTTCTTTATTAAATAACTCGAAACCTAGTTATGGTCTTACGGAACTGCCTCCGCTCAGTATGGACGAAAAATATATTAAGGTGGATTTCCGGCGCTATTTTAGTCATACCCTGGGACGAGATAATAATTGTTTGTCAGTTCACTACCCATATAAAGCGTTAGCTATTATCGTGCGTGATCGCTTGATGGAGCGTTGGAAAAATACCCAGGAAGCCTATGATTCCAGTGATTGTAGACGCACCTACTACCTCTCCTTAGAGTTTTTAATGGGGCGAGCACTAAGTAATAGCATGTTAAACCTGGGATTGACCGATGCTGTGCATAAAGCGATGTATGATATGGGACTTCAGCTGGAAGAATTGATTGATGCTGAACCTGATGCGGGCCTTGGAAATGGTGGCTTGGGTCGTTTAGCCGCTTGTTTTTTAGATAGTTGTGCTACTTTGCAGCTACCGGTAAAAGGATATGGTTTACGCTATGAATACGGTATGTTTCGTCAACGAATCGTAAATGGCGAACAGGTGGAAGATCCTGATCACTGGTTACGTGATGGTAATCCCTGGGAGATGGAGCGTCCGGAATATACTCAGCGTATCCATTTCGGTGGTCATACGGAATACTATTCTGACTTTGATGGTAATATGCGGGTACGTTGGAGCAATACCAATGATGTTTTGGCAGTACCATACGATCTGCCGGTGCCGGGTTATAAAAATGGCACGGTAAATACATTACGTCTTTGGAAAGCCAGTGCCACCGATGAATTTGATTTAAGTGAATTTAATGCTGGAAGTTATACCGAAGCGGTAGAATCGAAAAATTCTGCTGAACATATTACGATGGTGCTTTATCCCAACGATAGTAGTGAAAATGGTAAAGAACTAAGGTTGCGTCAACAATATTTTCTGGCATCGGCCAGTTTACAAGATGTTCTTCGCGATTGGATGGGGCGGCATGGAAATGATTTTAGCAATTTTGCCGAGAAAAACTGCTTTCAGTTAAATGATACTCACCCAAGTGTGTCAGTCGCAGAACTTATGCGTTTATTAATCGACGTGCATCAATTGTCTTGGGATGAAGCTTGGTCGATAACTACTAAAACCATGGCATATACTAACCATACTTTGCTGCCGGAGGCTTTGGAAAAATGGCCCGTGGCTCTGTTCGAACGTTTATTACCACGGTTATTAGAGATTATTTACGAAATCAATGCCCGTTTCCTTTCCGATGTTGCTTTCCGCTATCCGGGTGATACCGAGAAATTACGTCGGATGTCTATTATCGAGGAGGGTGATTATCCTCAGGTGAGAATGGCTTATCTGGCTTTAGTGGGGAGTTTTTCAGTGAATGGGGTGGCAGCACTACATACTGAGTTATTAAAACAGGGATTATTTTCCGATTTTTACACCTTATGGCCGGAAAAATTTAATAATAAAACCAACGGCGTTACACCTAGACGTTGGCTGGCACTATGTAACCCGGATTTAACCGAATTAATTGATAAAACTATAGGTAATAGTTGGATTGATGATTTGCAGAAACTCAGTAAGTTAGATAAATCAATTAATAACAAAAAGTTTCGTACCAAATGGCATGATATCAAACAAGCCAATAAAAAACGTTTGGCACAGTTGGTAGAACAGGAGTGTAATGTTGTTTTCAATCCTGATTCTATGTTTGATGTTCAGGTAAAACGTATTCATGAATATAAGCGGCAATTATTGAATATATTGCATGTCATACATTTATATAATCGGATTAAAGCAGGCGATGTGAAAAACTGGACCAATCGTTGTGTCTTAATCGGTGGAAAGGCCGCTCCTGGGTATGCTATGGCAAAGCTGATCATTAAATTAGTCACTCATGTTTCTGATATGGTTAATAATGACCCCGATGTTGGAGATAAGTTAAAAGTCGCTTTCTTCCCCAATTATCGGGTTTCCGCAATGATGACTATTTGTCCCGGAACTGACTTGTCTGAGCAGATCTCGACTGCCGGTAAAGAAGCATCGGGGACCGGCAATATGAAGTTTATGATGAATGGTGCACTTACCATTGGAACCTTGGATGGAGCCAATATTGAAATCAGGGATCAGGTAGGTGAAGAAAACTTTTTTCTCTTTGGTCTAACCGAGGAAGAGGTGGATAAAACACGTGGCAACTATGATCCCAATCGTATTATTGACAATGATCGTGATCTGGAAAAAGTGCTCTCTTTAATTGAATGCGGCTATTTTAATGATTTTGAAGATGGTGTATTTAATTCAATTGTCGATTCTATCCGCAATCCCCATGATCCCTGGATGACTGCAGCTGATTTCCGTAGTTATATAGATGCTCAGGAAAAAGCTGCACAGGCATATCAAGATAAAAATCACTGGACTAAGATGAGTATTTTAAATACGGCCTATAGTGGATTTTTCTCAACCGATAGAACAATGGAAGAATATAACCGTGATATCTGGAAAATTGAAAAAGTACCTGCTATACCTGTTAAGTAGTACGTAACTTTTCGAACTGTTCGTATGTATTTGCAGCAGAATTTAAACAAATGCTGCTGCAAGTTTAAATATGAACACACCGATTAGATGCGATAGTGATTACTTGAATAGGAAATAGTGTCGTGTCCAACTTAATTAAGAAAGTTAAATCCAAACTTAAAAAAGGATTAACCCTTCAATCAGCCTTGGAAAAGGTTGGAATTAGTTATTATCGTTGGCGGGTCATTTGTGCAAATGAAGGTGAAACAGTATCGCTTAGAAGAGGAAAAAAAGCGACAGTTTACACTATGGAACGTGTCAAAGAAGTTAAAAAACGGATTAAAAAGGGAGACTTTTTAAAAGACATATGTGCAGATATGGGAATGGATTCAAAAAATTTGGCTCGTTTCTGCCGCAATAATGGTATTAAACTTTTTTCTAAGAAAGCGCTGAAGAGAAATTATGAGCGGCGAAGCAAAAATCGCCTGAGTGACAAACGTAAAAGTGGTCGCAGTAGTGAAAAGGTCATGAAAATTGAAGCCATGATCAAAAAAGGAATAAAAGATTCCGCTATTGCAATTGAAATTGGTGTCACTCGACAATATGCCAATCTTATTCGGAAGAAAATGAATGAGAGAATGATGTCTGCAAACGAAAACCTGGCGGTATAATTAATATAATAACAGGCATTCGTAGGCCTTGCTTTTAAATGTTCTAAAGACCCACTTGGCAATTCTTATGGGATTGTTATAGTGGGGTATGCGCAATCGATGTAGAATTCTTCCTTTAATATAGTTAATGTACTTGTCATATTGGTGTCTTCAATCTGTCACTTAATCTTCATTTTTCCTATCTATACTGTTTGATAATACGATAGAAATAAGGGACTTAAATATGAGTAGTGAAAATAGCGAAACGGATCATAAAAACTGTATAGTGCGAGAAATGAAATATCTACAAAACCGTCTTAATGAGATGGGATATAATGGGGATTGCGCTTATGAACGCTCGATTTTCAATCTATATATTGAAACCGTTAAAAAACATCAGGACTATTTGAGTTTAAACTAGACTAGGATATTTTTGACTTAGCCTAAGCAGAATAAGCTCACAATTCTAAGCACAAAAAAAGCCACCCTAATTAGGTGGCTTTTTTTTAAATGAAAATTGCTAACAGAAAACTTACAGGTTACCGGCAACAAAATCCCAATTGACCAGGTTCCAGAACGCTGCAACATAGTTAGGGCGGGCATTACGATAATCAATATAGTAAGCGTGTTCCCATACATCACAAGTCATTAGAGGGGTAACACCATCGGTTAATGGGCAACCGGCATTGGATGTCTTAACGATATCCAATTGGCCACTGCCGTTTTTGACCAACCAAGTCCATCCGGAACCAAAGTTAGTCACACATCCTGCAGTAAAGTCTTCTTTAAACTTATCAAAAGAACCCCATTTTGCATTGATAGCATCAGCCAGAGCACCACTTGGTTCGCCGCCACCATTAGGACTTAGGCAGTTCCAATAGAAAGTGTGGTTCCAAACCTGAGCAGCGTTATTGAAAACACCGCCATCGGAATTTTTAATAATGTCTTCCAGAGACATATTGGCATACTCGCTGCCTTCAATGAGATTGTTTAAGTTAACTACATAAGTATTATGGTGTTTACCATAGTGATACTCTAAAGTTTCTTCTGAAATATGTGGGGCAAGCGCGTTTTTTTCGTAAGGTAATGCCGGTAATTCAAAAGCCATTTCATTAACTCCGTTAAGTTTTAGATTTTTAATAAAATTAGATAATGTCTGAATAATAACCTAGTAAAACAGTAAAGTAAATAAATTTCCCTAATTTTTATATTTTATTATTTAGTTATAGGCTGATTATTGCTATGTGTAAATAGGCTGCAATATTTGACTATTAAATTGATAATCAAACCACTTTGAAGTACCAGTTTGAACAATTTGAAAAGCGTATCTATTCGAGGTGTGAAAAAGATATAATAGAAGATAAACTATTAGCCTTAATAAATTGTGTGATTAAAACAAGTGTGATGAACAGTATAGAGTTAAGTATTTTTTCCAGTCGTATTGAAGCGGTATGCGAAGAGATGGGGGAAGTTCTACGTTTTAGTGCTTTCTCTCCCAATATTAAAGATAGATTGGATTTTTCATGTGCCGTATTTGATGGTCAAGGTGAGCTCTGCGCTCAAGCGGCTCATATTCCGGTGCATTTAGGTAGCATGGCATACGCAATGCGAGGAATTGTTAATCAAATAAAATGGCAGCCCGGCGATATGGTGGTTCTTAACGATCCCTACATGGGAGGAACACATCTTCCGGATGTTACCATGATAGCTCCCTTATTTGCCGACCAGAAGCTCTTTGCTTTTATTGTCAATCGTGCTCATCATGCCGATATAGGCGCTGCATCTCCGGGTTCGATGCCTCTATCAGAATCACTGCACGAAGAAGGATTGGTGATTTCTCCTCGAAAACTCATTAAAAATGACCAATTGGATGAGAAATACCTGCAATTTATTACTTCTCATATGGCATGTCATGATTCGGCACGGGGAGATTTTATGGCACAAATCAGTGCCAATCAGACCGGGCTTAAACGTTTACAAGTATTACTTCAGGAAATTGGTTCTAATTATTTTTTATCCGCTCTAGGTGAGTTAAATGATTATGCTTCACGAATAGCCAATAAGGCATTGGCGGTGATTCCCGATGGTGAGTATTGTTTTACCGATTATATGGATGATGATGGTATGGGCTATGAAAAAATCCCAATTACTGCCACTATATCCGTTACCCGAGGGGAGCTCGCTGTTGATTTTAGTGGTACTGCCGAGCAGGTCAGCGGGAATATTAATTGTCCCTTATCGGTTGCGGCAGCGGCAGTCTATTATGCTTTTCGCTGTTTAATGCCGGCACATACACCGGCTTGTGCGGGTGCTTTTCGTCATATTCGATTGAGTGCTCCAAAAGGCTGTCTGGTCAATGCTACATTTCCGGCAGCAGTAGCAGCCGGAAATGTAGAAACCAGTACACGAGTGGTTGATGTGGTATTAGGAGCCTTACATAAAGCACTGCCGGATGCTATTCCTGCCGCCAGTTACGGCAGTATGAATAATGTTGCTATGGGGGGAAAAGCGGAGAATGGCCTCGACGCCTGGAATTATTATGAAACCATAGCCGGTGGAATGGGAGCCAATCGAGATTATCCCGGTCTGAATGCAGTACAAGCGCACATGACAAATACCTTAAATACGCCTATTGAATCTCTTGAATATCATTTTCCTTTACGTGTGCGAAGCTATTCGTTAAATCATGGCTCTGGCGGTAAAGGTAGGCACCCTGGCGGTCACGGTGTGGTTCGCTCCATGGAATTTTTACAAAATACCCATGTGACCTTATTGACAGAGAGACGCTTGAACGCTCCATGGGGTCTGGTAAATGGTGATGACGGATGTTGCGGTGAAAATTGGCTGGACGATCAAAAGTTAGCGGCAAAGACGCAATTTGAAGCTAAAACGGGACAGATCCTAACCATTAAAACGCCGGGGGGTGGCGGTTGGGGTGGATTATGATAAATAAGCATAGTCATGGAATAGTACGGCAAGCTTTAATTGGGTTGTTTGGGTATAAAACGGATTATGATACAATCCGTGATTAAATTTTAAATTGGATTTTGAGTTAGTGTTAGAAGATAAAAAACAGGGCAATTATTCCTCTCCAGAACAGGCTGTTCCTAACAAGAAAAAGCGTTTGAGAGGAATCTATCTATTACCCAATCTTTTTACCACAGGGGCTTTGTTTGGGGGCTTTTATGCCGTAATCGCCTCGATGAATGGAAACTTTGAGTCAGCTGCTATTGCAGTGTTTATTGCGATGATCCTCGATGGCCTGGATGGTCGTGTGGCCCGGATGACCAATACCCAAAGTGATTTCGGCGCAGAATACGATAGTTTATCGGATATGGTATCTTTCGGTATTGCTCCGGCTCTGGTTATCTACTCATGGGCATTATCCAATTTAGGAAAGATAGGTTGGATTGCTGCTTTTGTCTATTGTGTTGCAGCAGCCTTACGTTTAGCCCGCTTTAATACTCAAAACGGTATCGCCGATAAGCGCTATTTTAGTGGTTTAGCCAGTCCAGCAGCCGCTGGAGTGGTCGTTGGTTTTGTCTGGATCTGTGTTGATAATAAAATTAGTGCTGAAGTAATGCAGTGGCCGGCGGTAATAATTACTGCGGGTAGCGGTCTTTTAATGGTTAGTAATATTTTATATAGAAGTTTCAAAGACTTGGACTTAAAGAATAAGGTTCCTTTTATGGCTTTATTGATTATGGTACTGGTCTTTGTCTCGATTATTTCTCAGCCGCCGCTGGTTCTATTTGGAATCTTCGTCTTGTATGCATTATCAGGGCTGGGGACTTTTGTATTGCGGCTGTTCGTCAAGAAAAAAGTAAAAAACACTTGAAAATATTTTTTACTCAAGTATATTAAATCCTAATATTAGAGCAAATTACCGGATTACTCCTTTCTGCTCACAAATTTAGTTAAATAGTTTAGTTAAATTAAACCAGTTGTCCTGATGAAGACAGATTATAAAAACAACACAACTTATGCACCGCAAAGGGTGGTATTTAGCGTATACCGTCAACCCACTGCTGCGCCTTTAATTCATACTCAATCTCAATACCTCTCTTCACTCCTCCTGCCTTAGGGCATACATACTTACCTTCTTTTCGTTTTTATACCTAGCTTTTCGTGTTTTTGAATTCCAATATTTGTATGGAGTGAATGATGTCTGACAAATTAATTATTTTTGATACAACCTTACGTGATGGTGAGCAAAGTCCTGGTGCGTCAATGACCCAGGAAGAAAAAATTCGTATTGCCAAAAATTTGGAAAAATTAAAGGTTGATGTGATTGAGGCTGGTTTCCCAATAGCCAGTGTGGGTGATTTTGAATCGGTTAAAGCGGTTGCCGATATTATCAAGGATAGCACCGTATGTGGTTTATCCCGAGCTATGTTCAACGATATAGACCGAGTTGGAGAAGCAATTAAAGGTGCTAATTCCGGTCGAATTCATACCTTTATTGCGACATCTCCGATTCATATGCAGCAAAAATTGCGTATGGAACCGGATGCTGTTATTGAACAAGCGATAAAAGCCGTAAAACATGCTCGGAAGTATACTGATGATGTGGAATTTTCGGCCGAAGATGCAGGACGTTCTGAACCGGACTTTTTATGTCGAATTATCGAAGCGGTCATTAATGCCGGTGCCAAGACGATTAATATTCCCGATACGGTGGGGTATAACATTCCCCATCAGTTTGGTTTTTTAATTAAAACCTTATTGGAAAGTGTACCCAATGCGGATAAGGCAATCTTTTCGGTCCATTGTCATAACGACCTTGGATTGGCGGTTGGAAATTCTTTGGCGGCGGTGTTAAATGGTGCCCGTCAGGTTGAGTGCACCATCAATGGGCTGGGAGAAAGAGCCGGTAACGCTTCCTTGGAAGAAGTGGTTATGGCGGTTAGAACTCGTCAAGATGTATTTGCTTGTGATACAGGTATTGATACCACTCATATTGTTCCAACATCACGCTTGGTGGCTGGAATTACAGGATTTCCGGTGCAGCCCAATAAAGCCATTGTGGGTGCTAATGCCTTTGCCCATGAATCAGGGATTCATCAGGATGGCGTGTTAAAGAGCCGAGAAACCTATGAAATTATGCGTGCCCAAGATGTTGGTTGGGACGATAATAAGATTGTTTTAGGCAAACACTCGGGGCGTAATGCCTTAAAGACTCGTTTAAAAGATTTGGGTATCGAATTACCATCCGAAGAGGCTTTAAATGATGCTTTTTCTCGTTTTAAAGAATTGGCCGATAAAAAGCATGAAATTTTCGATGAGGATTTGCATGCCTTGGTTTCCGAGACTGCCGGTTCAAGTGATGAGGAATTGGTTAAGTTAGTGGCATTAAAAGTTTGCTCGGAAACGGGGGAAACGCCCACGGCACGAGTTGCTTTAAATGTCGATGGAGTGGAAAGGGAAGCTGAAGAAGTTGGCGGCGGCCCTGTGGATGCTTCTTTTCGTGCCATTGAAAAAATTGTTCAAAGCGGTGCGGAATTAAAGCTTTATTCCGTTAATAGTATTACCAGTGGGACCGATGCCCAGGGTGATGTTACGGTTCGATTGGAAAAAGAAGGACGGATTATTAATGGTCAGGGAGCTGATACGGATATCGTTATCGCTTCAGCCAAGGCTTATATTAATACGCTGAACCGGATGTTTATGGGAACTGAAAAGGAACATCCGCAATTGGGGGATGTGTAACCAAATAAGCTATCTAACGCGTGAGTGCTGGTTAAAAAATAATGGTCTAGCCTAAACTTTTAACGGGCACGAGCACGAGCACGAGCACGAGCAACGGAAACCTATAAACCCTTTCATTATTTTGGTCATGAACAAAAGCCTTCAACAATATTATCTGAATGTCATGGGAATGCCGCAATGGCAGCTCAGAAAAGCAGATGTTCATGAGCGAGATGATGCTGATATTATCTATTTACCGGCCGGTTTGGTAAATGATAATATTGCAGAAATAGCTGATTATCCTGTGCAACAGCAACAGGATAATGAGGCTGAACAAATAACACCTAGTCATAACCAGTCTGAAAATACCGCTTCCGAAACTCCTGAGCTTAATATAGTCGAGAAAGAAAGCGCATCTCTGACAGCAATTGCCGAAAGCCAGGATGTTGAAAAAAAGGTTGTTCAAAAAGAAGTCGAAAATAGCCAACTTCCTCCTGAACGGGAAGCATCTAAGCACTCAAATACTGCTATAGAAGCGCAAACTCAACCGCTAATAGAAACTGAGACGGTTTTGAGTGAGTCGGCTTCGAGTGAGCCGACTTTGAATGTACCTCGGCAGCAAGTAGATGAAACCGCCGTAACCTTTCCTGACTCATTAAAAGCGCCTTTGCAAAGTTTAAATGCGAACATTATTGCATGCACTAAATGTTCAAAGCGGGCACATGGTGAAGATTCAGTACGTGGTCGATTTATCCTTAATGGTGGTCAAGAGCAGGAGAGCAATTTACTTATTATTACGGACTCTCCCACTGAGACTGAGTACCATAATGGTAGGCTACTATTGCCGGACTATGAACAGTTGTTAATGGCGATTTTTAAAGCTGTTGGATTGACTCGAATAAATATATTTATCTCTCCCATTTTAAAATGCAGTCCCGCTGATAATCATCCGCATACTAAGCAGGAACTAAAGGACTGTAAATCCTTTTTAAGAGAAGAAATTAGGATTATTCAGCCCAAAATCATTGTCGGATTGGGTAATTGTGTCAATGATTTTATTATAGACGGAATGCAACAGGATACCGATAATGAATCACAGCAAGCTTTCAACCTAAGTCAGGCTAGAATAAAACCTCATCAAATTCATTTGGAAGATAAGGTCATTCCCCTTTATGCCACTTTTCATCCGGCTTTTCTATACCGCAATCCTTTATTTAAAAGCAAGGCTTTGGAAGATTGGATAAAAATTTCCATGCAATTGGTGTAGAATATGCGGCCTGATATTTATGTCATGACGAAGTCCGATCTATCGGCGGTGTTGTTGATTGAAAACCAGATCTACCCTTTTCCCTGGAGCGAGGGGATATTTAATGATTGTTTGCGAGCCGGATATCATGGTTTTCTATTAAAACAGCAAGAACAAATATTGGGATATGCGATGATTTCTGTGGCAGTACAGGAATGCCATATTCTGAATATCTGCATTAAAAAGGAAATGCAAGGTAAAGGTTTGGGACGCTATTTATTGGAGTTTTTGCTGGAAGAGGCAAAAGAACTGGATGCTAAAAGTGTATTTCTTGAAGTACGGGCTTCCAATCAAGGTGCTATGCAGTTGTATCAAAGCATGGGCTTTAATGAGTTGGGAATTCGAAAAAATTATTATCCGGCCCCGACTGTTGATAATCAGCAGCAACGTGAAGATGCCCATTTATATGCTCTGGAATTATTTTAAAGTGCCTAAATAAAGTGATTTAAGTACTTAATAAGAACCTGAGTTGACTAAGAAAAGATAAAGACAATGAGTGAATTACTGGAACAAATTAAACGTCGCAGAACCTTTGCGATTATCTCCCACCCTGATGCGGGAAAAACCACCGTAACCGAAAAATTACTATTATACGGCGGTGCCATTCAGATGGCCGGAACGGTAAAAGGAAGAAAAGCTGCTCGCCATGCCACTTCCGACTGGATGGAAATGGAAAAAGAACGCGGTATCTCGGTAACATCATCGGTAATGCAGTTTCCCTATAAAGATCATATTATCAATTTATTGGATACTCCGGGACACGAAGATTTCTCCGAGGATACCTATCGTACCTTAACGGCGGTGGATTCCGCGCTAATGGTTATTGACGTCGCCAAAGGGGTAGAGCAGCGCACGATTAAATTAATGGAAGTCTGCCGCTTGCGGGATACGCCGATTTTAACCTTTATCAATAAGTTGGATAGGGAAGGCAAAGATCCCATTGAATTATTGGATGAAGTGGAAGATGTTTTAAATATTATGTGTGCTCCCATGACTTGGCCGATTGGGATGGGCAAACGTTTTAAAGGTGTCTATCATCTTAATCTGGATAAAGTCCATCTGTTTAGTGCTACTCATGGCGGGGGGATTCAAACTGGAGAAGTTATTGAAGGCCTGGATAATCCGCGTTTAGATGAATTATTAGATGAGCAAGCTGATGAATTACGTGATGAGATTGAATTGGTACGTGGCGCCAGTCATGAATTTGATCTGGAAATGTTTTTAGCCGGAGAAATGACACCGGTATTTTTTGGTTCGGCGATTAATAATTTTGGTATTGACGAAATGTTAGACGCTTTTACCCAATATGCTCCGACTCCCCAATCCAGAAATACTTTGACTCGTACTGTAGATGCCGGCGAGGAGAAATTGAGTGGCTTTGTGTTTAAAATTCAGGCTAATATGGATCCCAATCATCGAGATCGCATTGCCTTTATGCGGATCTGTTCCGGAAAGTATGATAAAGGCATGAAAATGCAACATGTTCGTATCGGCAAGGATGTACAGATTGCCAATGCTATTACTTTTATGGCGCGTGATCGCGATCATGTGGAAACCGCTTATTCCGGTGATATTATCGGTCTGCATAATCATGGTTCGATACGAATTGGAGATACTTTTACCCAAGGTGAAAAATTAAAATTTACCGGGATACCAAATTTTGCCCCGGAACTATTCCGCCGAGCTCGCTTAAAAGATCCATTAAAAATGAAAGCTCTGCAAAAAGGTTTGGAGCAGCTTAGTGAAGAGGGTGCAACCCAATTATTTCGGCCTTTAAATAATAATGATCTAATCCTCGGAGCTGTTGGTATACTGCAGTTTGATGTGGTGAGACAACGCTTAAAAGACGAATATAAGGTCGATTGTGTGTTTGAAAATGTCAATGTTCAGACCGCCCGCTGGGTAACCTGTGATGATCCCAAACGATTGGCTGATTTTCAGAAAAAATTATCCGATAATCTGTCCTTAGATGGTGGTGGCGACTTAGCTTATTTGGCTCCAACTCGGGTTAATCTAAATTTAACCATAGAACGTTGGCCGGAAGTGGAGTTCCATTCGACTCGGGAACACTAATGGTGGTGATGGAGTAAGGATGATGCAGATAAATCGATTAACCAATCAACAGGCGATCGAGTGGTTCAAATTTGGTTGGCAGCTGTTTATTAAGCAGCCGCTGCAATGGATCTTTATTTTTCTGGTGATTTTTATTCTGTCGGCAGTATTAAATCTGATTCCATTCGGCGGTATAGTTTTTATGGTGTTATCTCCGGCAATTTTTGCCGGTCTGTTTTTAACTTTTGAAGCTGCGGAAAATAATCGTGGCATTCCAATTGCTATGGTGTTCTCGGTCTTAGCAGACTCGAAACGTCGCAACCCTTTTTTGTTTTTAGGTGGTTTAAACTTTCTGTTTAATTTGGTTTTAAGCGTGGTTATGTTGGCCTTAATTGGTGGAACTGCCGGTTTTGGAGCCTTAATGGCTGGAGGTGATGTGGCCACAACTGCTTTTATGGGTGCTGGCATATGGATGCTTTTGGTGATCCTGCCTATTTTGTTAGTTTATTTATTGGCTCTACTATATGCAGTGCCATTAATTTTATTTAAAAATCTAGAGGTTAAAGAGGCTTTAATTTGGAGTCTTAAAGCCGGATTTTCCAACCTGATTCCCATGTTGGTAGCCGGTATTATCTATTTTATACTGGCCTTTTTATCCGCACTAATATTTGGCTTGGGATTTATCGTTTTAATTCCGGTTAGCTTTATGGCGGTATATGCCAGCTTTAAAGATCTATTTGGCAAATCAAATGTAACACCAGATAGTAAAACGGTAATGGAAGTTTAATCCAGATCCGGCTTACCGATTAAACTATCCAAGGTCAATCCACAAGCCGGAGCAAAGCTTTGCATAAAAAAGTTTACTTCCGGCAACATTTTTTCCTGCAATTTCTTTTCAATTTCAATCGCAGCTATTGAAAATTCCTGATTCCCGGCATTTAACTCAATGCGACATTTTAAATAAGCCGAAATATTATCCGCAGCCTTAATAATCGCCTGATGGTCTTCAGGAATTAAATCTTCATGGATTAATTTGGCATATTGTGGTTGTAGTTTTTCCGGTAATTGATGCAACAACGCCTGGATCGATTGCTTTTCAATATCCTGATACGCGGCAGTTATTTGTTTGGAATAATATTTGATAGGGGTTGGTAGGTCACCGGTAATCACTTCGCTGACATCGTGATATAAAGCTGCCGTGGCTATTGCTTGTGGATCAACATTGCCGTCAAAATATTGATTTTTAATCAAGGCTAAGGCATGTGCAATAGTGGCCACTTCCCAACTATGTTCCATTACATTTTCCGCTTGGGCATTGCGCATCAATCCCCAGCGTTTTATCCAGCGTAATCTGGACAGATAAGCATAAAATTTACTGCTTAGATTGTCGGCCACGAAACTTTTTCTCCATGAGATAAACAGCAAGGATAGCGGATTTCGGAGAAAAAATGTAGCCTGTTTTAACCTTGTATATTAAAAATCCTTTATTTTTAATATACAAGGTTTAAATTGAGTTTGGTAATTGTATACCGCGAAACTCCTGCCGTGCTTTTTGCTGGGGCAACCGTTCTTGTTGATAGTTGGTTTCGGTATGCTGACCATTAAAGACATATTCGATACGGGTATTAATCCGGTGCAAGCGCATATCGACCGGTACACTGCCCAATGACCATGTTAGAGTGCTCTTTGCCGGTAATTCAAAGATTTGACCGGATAGGGGTAAACGTTGATGTTCCAAACTAATCGCTTTTAATTCCAGTTGTTTTGGTTGTTCCGAGTTATTATGCAAATATAGCGTAGCTCGAGCATCTTGCACAAAGTTACGAGTATCTAAATATCCGGATAGTTTGCGCAGGCTGTATTCTCCGGGAATGCCTTGATTATCCAATTGGGTAATTAAGAATAGTTCCAAACTTTCTTCATCTCCCTGTTTTAGCTGGATTGGCATTAATTCATAATAATTGGAATAATCAATTCGTTGAACCTGTCGATAATGTGGATTGTATTTATATTCACTCATGGTCGGCGTACTGCAGGCAACCAGCAGGTAAGAGCAAGTAAAAAACATAAAAAGTCGATAGATCATTTTCTGACACTTCTATTGAATAACGGTTTTATAATAAAAGTATACATAATTCGTGCCATATCATTTCAATCTTGAATTACTTAATAGTAATAATTTCCATAATTTTTTTATAGTTGAAAAGCCCAGAGATAGGTGCTATATAATAACATAGTAAATTACTCAGGTATTTGAAAGGTGTTGGGATGAGTGCTAGTAAGGAAAATGTTGAGCAGCTATTAAAGAACAATTACCAACATGGTTTTGTTACTGATATCGAATCGGATACCATTCCTCCAGGGTTAACGGAACAAACGATACGGATAATTTCTGAGAAAAAAAATGAACCGCAATGGATGTTGGAATGGCGCTTAAAAGCTTTTCGCCATTGGCTTAAAATGGACGAACCTGAATGGGCGCATATCGACTATCCAGCCATTGATTTTCAAAAGATTTCCTATTTTTCTTCGCCTAATAGTGCTACACAACCAAAAAGTTTGGATGAAGTCGAGCCACAATTATTAGAAACCTATAATAAATTGGGTATTCCGGTCGAGGAACAAAAAATACTTGCCGGTGTTGCCGTGGACATGGTTTTTGATAGTGTCTCTGTGGCAACGACTTTCCGTGAACAATTGGCCGAAAAGGGCGTCATTTTCTGTTCCATTTCCGAGGCTGTTCATGATTATCCCGATTTGATTAAAGAATACTTGGGGTCGGTAGTACCTCATACTGATAACTATTTTTCCTGCCTGAATGCAGCGGTGTTTTCTGATGGGACCTTTGTATACATTCCTAAAGGTGTGCCATGTCCCATGGAGTTGTCGACCTATTTTCGTATTAATGAAAAAAGTACCGGACAGTTCGAACGAACCTTAATAATTGCCGAGCCAGGCAGTTCTGTTAGTTATCTGGAAGGTTGTTCCGCTCCCAGCCGTGATGAAAACCAGTTACATGCTGCGGTGGTGGAGTTGGTTGCTCTGGAAGATGCCAAAATAAAATATTCTACAGTTCAAAACTGGTATCCCGGCGACGAACAAGGACGAGGCGGTATCTATAACTTTGTTACCAAACGCGGAGATTGCCGTGGTGACCGTTCACATATTTCCTGGACTCAAGTGGAAACCGGTTCGGCCATTACCTGGAAATATCCCAGCTGCTTGTTACGCGGAGCCGGTTCTATTGGCGAGTTTTACTCCGTGGCGGTGACCCGGGGCAAACAACAGGCGGATACCGGGACCAAAATGATTCATATCGGCCCCAATACCAAGAGTACTATCGTGTCGAAGGGAATTTCCGCCAACCAGGGACAGAATACCTATCGCGGTTTGGTGCGCATGAGCCAACGTGCAGAAAATGCCCGAAACCATTCACAATGTGACTCCCTTTTAATCGGAGATAAATGCGGAGCCCATACTTTTCCATACATGGAAGTGAGTAATCCGACTGCCAAAGTGGAACATGAAGCCACCACATCAAAAATCAGTGACGAGCAATTATTTTACTGTCGCCAACGAGGTTTAAGTGAAGAAGATGCTGTGGCAATGATCGTGAACGGTTTTTGTAAAGAAGTATTTAAAGAGCTGCCCATGGAATTTGCAATGGAAGCACAGAAGTTGTTGAAGGTTACTCTGGAAGGGGCTGTAGGATAAAACAATGAGGGTAACTACCCATCCCATTTATCTTTTGTACCATAACTGCGTTGTTTGCACACGGGGCGCGCAGCCCGAGAATGGTCACGTATTATTTATACGCTCACATTCTCCGTGCGAAAACGCCTTGTTCTGGAACAAAATCTAAACGGTTTGAGCAGATACCCAAGGAGACAAGTATGTTGACAATCAAGGATTTACACGTATCGGTAGAGGGTAAGGAAATTTTAAAAGGGCTAAATCTTAATATCTCCCCCGGTGAAGTACACGTCATTATGGGACCCAATGGTTCTGGAAAAAGCACCTTGGCACACCTTCTGTCAGGTCGTGATGGCTACGATTATGAACGGGGTTCGATTTTATTTAATAATGAAGACCTATTGCAATTTAATGTGGAAGAGCGGGCCCATCAAGGAATATTTTTAGCCATGCAATATCCTATCGAATTGCCTGGTGTTAATAATATGAGTTTTTTGCGTGAGGCTTTAAAAGCAGTACAGAAAGCACGTGGTGAAGAAGAGCTGGATACGGTTAGCTTTTTAAAGAAAATTAAATCCACAGCCAAGTACTTGAAACTGGATGAAAAATTACTTAAACGCAGTGTTAATAACGGCTTTTCTGGTGGTGAAAAAAAGCGTAATGAAATTTTGCAAATGGCACTTTTAGAGCCGCAACTATGCATTTTAGATGAAACAGACTCTGGTTTGGATATAGATTCTTTAAAAACTGTTGCCGATGGTGTTAACGCGATGCGTAGTCCGGACCGATCGATGCTTATCGTCACTCATTACCAACGTCTTTTAGATTATATACAGCCCGATTTTGTTCACGTTCTAATGGATGGTCAAATTGTTTATTCCGGTGATAAAAGTTTGGCCTTGGAATTGGAGGAAAAGGGTTATCAATGGTTGACTGAGGCAACAGCATCATGAATACATCTATTGAAAATGAAATCTGGTTTAAACAAATTCTGGAGCATACTGATAATGTCGAAGAAGAATTTCCACATTGGTTAAGAAACTATCGTAGTAGTGCCAGAGAGAGCGCGGAAACCGCGATTGTTAGTGGATTGTTGCCAAATCGAAAGCAAGAAGGTTGGCGTTACACCAGTCTGCAGAAGCTTCAAGAGAATACCTTTTATTTAAACTTTGATCATACTGAAGATAGTATTTCCTTAAAACGTGAGTGGTTAAGTGGAGTAAAAAGTCATCGTGTGGTTTTTAACGAAGGACGTTTTGATCGTCGCTTAAGTGATTTGGACGGATTGCCTGAAAGTTGTTTTGTCGGAAGTTTAGCCGCTGCAATGGATGAGTATTCTGAATTAATTTGTGATTGGGTGGGTAAATCGAAGGCCAATCAAAGCTCAATTTTTTCCAAGTTAAACAATGCCATGTTTAAAGATGGATTGTTTATTTATCTGCCCCAAGGTATGAAATTGGAACATCCCATCGAAGTACTCTATCTAAGTGGCAGTGGTGATAAATTACTACTCTCTCAACCACATAATATGGTGATTCTGGAAACTGGAGTTGAAGCAACGCTGACAGAGCGCTTTATTAGTATTAATGAAGGAGTGCATTTTAACAATTATGTTAGTGAAGTGTTTTTAGGAAAACAGGCTGTTTTTAATCATATTCAGATACAGCAACAGAATAATCAATCTTATTATCTTAACCACCTTGGACTTTCTTTGCAGTCGGAAAGTGATTATAGAGGAACTTTTTTAGCCATGGGAGCTGCTATGGCTCGCACTGAATTGTCCGTTGATTTTAAAGAGCCTCAGGCAAAATGCACTTTAAACGGTTTATATACGGTGGTCGATGAACAGGTGGTCGATTTTCATTTGGATATTAATCATGGTATTTCACATTGTCATAGCGAAACGCATTTTAAAGGGATTTTATTAGCCAAAGGAAGAGCGGTTTTTGATGGCAGCATCGTGATTGAAAAAGATGCCCAGAAAAGCCAAGCCCACTTAAGCAATAAAAATTTATTGCTGTCCCGTAAAGCAGAGGTGGATAGTAAACCACAGTTGGAGATCTATGCCGATGATGTGCAGTGCAGTCACGGTACTACCATTGGCCAATTGGAGGAAGAACAAGTTTTTTATTTACGTTCACGTGGGTTTAGCGAAGCTCAGGCGCGTAGATTATTAGCCATGGGGTTCGCCAAAAGTGTTCTGGATAATATAGAAATAGAGCCAATATCAGAACAACTAGAACAGTTAATTGAGGGCAGGTTAACCCTAGGAGATACGCAATAATGAAGCTAAAAGATTTAATTTTTGGCAAACAACCTTTTCTTGGTGATGCGCTTGAAGAACAGGTAATGGCTATGTTAAGACGTGTTTACGATCCGGAAATACCGGTCAATATTGTAGATCTTGGTTTAATTTATGACGTAAATGTGGATGAAAACCAGCATGTCTTGATAAATATGACCTTGACCTCACCTGGCTGTCCGGTTGCCGTTTCTATGCCGGCCTTGATAAAAAAGCATATTGAAGCAATTGACGGTGTTAACTCGGCTAAGATAGAACTGGTATGGGATCCTCCTTGGAGTCAGGAATCCATGTCTGAGGAGGCTAAATTGGAGTTAGGAATATTATGACTAGTTTAGACGACTTTGTGGAAATATTTGAACTGTTGGGTGATTGGGAGCAGCGTTACGAATATTTGGATGAACTGGGTGAAAAGTTAGCATCCATGCCCAAAGCCTATATGTTGGAAGAAAACAAGGTAAAAGGTTGTATGAGTAATGTTTACCTGTTTGCTTATCGAGACAATAACGACCCGACAAAGGTTTATTTTTATGGAGATTGCGACACAGCTACTATTCGGGGCTTAGTGGCTCTGTTAATTGACTTGTGTAATGGTAAAACTGTCGCTGAAATCCAGCAGATTGATATGGATGAGATATTTGCAAGGCTTAGCTTGGCGGAACATCTATCACCCAATCGTCATGTAGGTGTTTATGCAATTGTGGACTTAATGAAATCCCAGGCGCTGCAATTAACAGCCGTTGCCGTTTAAATATGGAGTAAGTAAGTATGAAAAAATGGCGTTGTATTATTTGTAATTTTATATATGACGAACAGGAAGGAATTCCGGATCATGGTATCGATCCTGGTACAAGTTGGCAGGATGTTCCCGAGAACTGGAAATGTCCAGACTGCGGGGCCCAGAAAAAGGACTTTGATATGGAGGAAATCTAGAGACCATATAAAGCCCCTAAGCTTTAAAACGTATGATTTAAAGCTTTTGATGGCTACCATCGCAGAGAGGTGGACTGCCAGTTTTTTTGCAGCCGCAAAAATAGACAGTCTCACTTTTTTCGGCCTTATAGGTGACAGGAGCAAATCCACTGTCTTTATGGGAGCCGTCACAAAATGGTTGAGTCTTACTCCGACCACAGGCACACCAATAATATTCTTTTCCTGCTACAACATCGACTGCATAAGGACTTTTTTGAGCAATAACCGGTTCATTTTCCATTGATAATTTCCTATTTGGTTTTAACTTAGTCAAAAGATAGGTTATTATCGGGGAAAGTCAATGATTTGGTTAATTATTACTTTCATCGTCACTATCACTGCTTTCCTTAGTATAGGCTCGGAATACGTTGGGGATAAATTCGATTCGTTTAAATAATTGATTTAAGTTATCCACCGAAACCACTTCAATGGTTAAATCCATAGTAACCGATTGGTCGATAAGATCGGTTTCTGTATTCGCCATTAACACATTGATCTGGGATTGGTTGAGTAGAGTGGTTATATCTTGTAATAAGCCCTGTCGATCAAACGCTTCAATATGAATAGTGGCCTTTTCCTTATCGGTTTGTTGGCCCCATTCCAGCTCAATTATGTGATGTTCACACTCCTTGCTTTTTAATGTCGAGCAAGTGTGCTTATGTAATTTAATGGTTTGATCGGACATAAGCTGTCCCAATATCTGATCGCCAATTTGAGGACGACAGCAGCTGGCAATTTCAACCTTATGGTTACCTATTCCCGGCAGGTTTTCACTGGAGATTAGCAGGTTGTTGTCACTATTTTTGTATTTGTCCTTAAACCAATTACGAATTCGGGCAATAGCCTTGGAAGTGGTGACATAGTCTTTTTTATGGTTTAACCAATTCAGCTTAGGCTTGGAGTCTTCCTCAGTTAAAATCTCAACACATTCGCCCGATTTTAACGGATAACTCAAGGGTACTCGATGACCGTTGACGATGGCTCCGCTACAATGATGTCCAACTTCGGTATGGATAAAGTAAGCGAAGTCCAATGCAGTAGCACGTTGTGGCAGATCGATAACCTCAGCTTTCGGGGTTAAGACTAGCACTCGATCGCTAAATAATTCGGTTTTAAAGTCTTCCAGTAGAGAATCGTCATCTTCCCTGCTCTCTAAAATACGGCGCAAGGCGGCGATGGTATTTTCCATGGCCTGGTCCTGACTACTACCTTCTTTATAACGCCAATGGGCCGCGACACCATGTTCGGCAAATTCATGCATATCTTTGGTGCGTATTTGCACTTCGACAATTTGATGATCGGGACCGATGATTGCCGTATGGATGGATTGATAACCATTTCCTTTAGGATTGGCAATATAATCGTCAAACTCGGTGGGAATATGTTTCCATAGGCTATGCACTATACCCAGTACCAGATAGCATTGTGATATATCGCCAACAACAATGCGCACTGCCAAAAGGTCGGCCAGTTCATGCGCTTCCATATGCTTACGTTTCATCTTTTTCCAAATGCTATAAAGATGTTTGGGACGACCATAAGCTTTGGCGTCGATGCCTCTGTTTTTGAGTATGCGTTGTAGGGTGCCGACAAAGTCATCAATATAAATTTCACGCAAGGAGCGTTTTTCGGCCATGGAACTGGCAATGGCTTTATATCGGTGTGGGTCCAAGTAGCGGAAAGCCAAATCTTCCATCTCCCATTTCAATTCACCAATACCCAGACGATTGGCAAGGGGAGTAAAAATATCCAATGTTTCTTTGGCAATACAGCGATGTATTTCCGGTGGCTCTAATGTTAATGTGCGTAATCTTTGTACTCGGAAGGCTAATTTAATCAACACGGCCCGCACATCGTCAACGGAAGCTAATAACAGGCGTCTTAGCGCTTCTGCCTCTTCCGGAACATAATTAACTTCATCATCACATTCTTTGAAGGTATTTAGCCAATGAACATGACTGACCAGGTTGGCAATGCTCTCGTTAAACTCTTCTTCAACTTTGATTGGATCAAAGGATTCACGTAGTCGAGGATCGCTTAATAGGGTGGAAACAATGGTATCAGAATCAACACCTAGTTGTTTCAAAGTATAGGCTATATCCGGTGAATTAGGCCGTAAATCACTTTTGTCCTGTACATTATAAACATAACGTAGTGCTTTATGGATCTGTTCACGAGCCGTGACGTCGTTAATTTCTTCGCTAAGAATGTCAAAAATATCGATGAAATTTACAAATTCTAATTTGCCTGAGAAGGTGCTGTGTTTCATTGATGATTTATTGGTTTGTAAAAATATATAGTGAGCAAATTTTGTGCCTGGAAATTTTTCTCTCTTTCTCGCGTTATTGGCTCAAAAAAAGCCAATAATACCGCACAAGTGTTAGATCTTGCACTAATGTTGAGCAGATTGGCCCTGGTTTCAAGGGGGATTTGTCATAAATGTTGATTTTTTTATTGGAATGAACGGTATTTATCCCAGCAGCTTTTTAAATACCAGAATAAAAATCAGGATGATTGCGAGTTCTATAAAAACGAGATAGTCAGCCATGGGTTTGAGTATAGCATGGAAATAGTTCTTTGAATAAGGTATAACGGTGATGCTTCAAACAGTTTGCCTGGGAACATTCAACAGGTTGCTAGGCGTAACAATTAGAAATTGTCGATTATCACTGAGGATATTTACAATGGAGTTACCAAATATACACCCCGGAGAAATTTTAAAGGAAGAATTTCTTGCTCCTATGGGGATTAGTCAAAATGTATTGCCAGGGCTATTCATGTGCCACCTCGGAGAATTAATGAAATTGTGCACGGAAAACGTTCCAGAACGGCTGACACAGCAATTAGGCTGGCAAAATATTTTGGAATGTCAGAACAGTTCTGGACAAACTTACAAGCTGATTTTGATTTTGACTTGGAAGAGGCTAGAGCTAAAATAAATTTAGACGAGATTCAGAAAGTTGCTTAATAATTCCAAATTAATTTTCCTTTCTATTTATTACCTAATTTTTTTGTTCTGCCTGACATACCCCATATTTTTGTATATGATAACAATTATCTAATGTAACTATTGGTATAAATAAAGTTATGAAATTTCCCGAATTGGAACAGATTACTATTGACCCTCAAATAATGGGGGGAAAGCCATGTATTCGCGGTATGAGAGTCACTGTCGGTGCATTAACCGGATTATTAGCTTCTGGATCAACAATCAAGGAAATCATAGAGCTATATCCTTATATTGAAGAAGAAGATATTAAAGCGGCTTTGTCTTATGCTACCTGGAGAGCTGAGGAATTTGATATAAATATACAAGCATCATGAAATTATTATTAGATATGAATCTTTCGCCCGTCTGGAAGAAATATTTAAATGATAACGGATTTGATGCATTACATTGGACTGAAATAGGACCTCCCGACGCTGCTGATATTTATATTATTACTTCAAGGAATTCTCAAGTTTTCTAGCATAGATTTGTCGACTTTGACGTATCCCAGCCACCCATTTCTTACCAGTTTCGGCACAAATGGCTTTTAGTTGGGATTCGGTTCCAATATGAGCATAGGAATGCAATGAAAATTGATTCACCGATTTAAACCATATTTCTTTAGTGAGTCCCAATTTTTCCAGTAATTTGGGTTCATGTTCCGGGATATAACCGGTTTTATCTTCTAAAATGCCTCGACCGCTCCAGTCCACAAGTTCTAGATAATCCATTAAGGTATAGGGTATACCGTCTTTATCCTGACCACCGACAAAATCAGCTAGTGCAACCGGTTCGACATCAGCTTCACTATTATTCTTTTCCGTCCCGCTTTTTTCCCTAGACACAGCCTTAATTCTTTGCTCAATAGACGTAAAATCAGATTCTTCCAATTTTTCGGTCATTCCAGCACGATTAGGGTTTAAATCTACATAGGGCATACAGGACAATTGATGCGTGGCAGGGATTTATTATTCGGGTGTCTCATATAATTTTTCTCATATAATTTTTTTAGGGTGTTTAACAGGCCTGGCTATGAATTTCAATATTATGTCCTATATAATGTTTTTGCTTTGTTAGATTATCTTTGATATTAGTCTTTGCAGAGTGTTTAATGAAGATTAATCTGAAATGGATAGTTATATTAATCTTTAGATAGAGATTAAAGCAAATCTTCAAGAAACCAAGCTGAAAATTCATTGCGATTATTAAGCTTAGTCTTTGAATAAATAGAGGTAGCTTGTTTACGTACCGTTTTTGAACTGGTATTTCTAATTGTAGCGATTTCATCAAAACTCAAGCCTTTCAGTAACAATAGACCAATTTCTTTTTCGCTTTCTGATAAACACCAATCATCAAATTGCCAGTTTATTAGTTTTCGGAACTCACTTTTACCAGCTTTTATTCGTTCGCTGATGTTACTCAACTTATTTTTGGATTGTATGAGTTCATTTTTTATATCTTCCTTTGCTTGTGTTTCTGTTAAATAAATATTGTACAGATAAAATAATCCGATTAACGAAAAAATAAAGATGAACAATTCTAAAAAGATATGAAAAAAATCATGAAGCTCTGAAAAACCAAAGTGTTTTATTTCGTAAAACACATCATAGCCAACAAATATACAGGTAATTATCAGATAAATTAAGGAAATTTTTATAACTGATACTTTCAATTAAAGCCCCCCCTTTCAAGACATTTAACTAATTACATCTAAATACTTATACAATAAGGCTGATAATTAACTTTTTTCAGATTATGTGAACTTATTAAAGATGCGACAAATGTCCCACTCAATAAAATCAATCACATAAGGAGTAATATGCGGCAAACATCCCATTTTCTTTATGGTTATTATCAAATAATATTTACATATAATCAACGATCAATACTTCTTAAGTAATTAAAGTATGGTTCAATTTTTAAATAACTTTTGAGAATTAATTAACATTCACAAATTATTTATTAACATAAAATCATTTTGAATAAGAAGTATCTTGGTGTGTTAAGTAGTAAGGTTAGATCATTTAACTTTAAAATAATTAATTATTGAATTAGTCGCTAATGTAATTTTATAGCGACCACTATCTGGGGGAAAGGATAATGAAAAATAAATCAGGTGTTAATTTTCACCAACTGCTGGCATATAGTGGCCCCTGAAAACTGGACAGGGATTTAAGATATAATGTCCCAGAATCTGAGGACAGCAAAAATGACAAAAAAAAGACAACAATTTAGCAATGAATTTAAAGCTAAAGTCGCCCTTGAGGCA
>Ga0209475_10000623_pt1 | contig 62551 bp, 120 predicted proteins | sample tdDd471_FD_187128 | JGI IMG/M metagenome (GOLD analysis project Ga0209475, IMG submission 187128) | Marine sediment microbial communities from the Atlantic coast under amendment with organic carbon and nitrate - tdDd47.1 (SPAdes)... | ecosystem: Environmental > Aquatic > Marine > Coastal >... | reverse complement strand
GGCACGATGAAGATAACCCACCTAAAAGCCCTAATAAAAGTATTTGGAAACGGATGCTTAGTGTTTTTAATTGAGTTTATACTTTGTTGTATGGGCTTTATGCCCTTGCCGTTTTAATGGCATACAACATACCTTATGTATTACACACTACTTAATTAATTAAAAATTAAATACTTGAATTATGAATATCTCAACACAACTGAAATGCTTTGAGGCAGAATTATACCGAAAAGGCTACAGACCGGAAAGCATAAAAAACTATGTTTCATGCGTAAATAAGTTTTTGTATTACTTCAAGAATAAAGATTCCGTAAAGCATATTTCTGAGGCAGATATAAAAAAATATTTAGGCCGCTTTACAGAACACAACACACAAAGGGCTTATCATTCTGCAGTAAAATGTTTTTACAAATACGTAGCCAAACAGCCCAATAAGTTTAAATACATAGAATATTGCAAACGAAAAAGACGTTTGCCCATAGTTTTAAGCATAACCGAAGTGCAACAATTAATATTTGTAGCTTCAAACTTAAAACACAAAGCTATTTTATGCTTAATGTACAGCACCGGAATGAGAATATCTGAAGTTATTAACCTAAAAATAAAAAATATTGATAGCAGCCGAATGGTGATAAACATTATTGATGCAAAAGGCGGAAAAGATCGACAAGTAACATTAGACCAACATTTACTACAGTTGCTAAGATATTACTACGTAAAATACAAGCCAAAAGAGTATTTGTTTAACGGACAAATTAGTGTAAAATACACACCTACAAGCATAAGAAACTTTATAAACCGTTATGCAAAACTAGCCGGTATAAAGAAAAAGGTAAATCCACACCTTATTAGGCATTGCTACGGAACACACCTGGTAGAAAATGGCACCGATATTAATTTAATACAAAAATTAATGGGGCATGAAAATGTAAAAACCACCAATATGTATCTACACATTAGCAACAACCACATCAGTAAAATTCAAACTCCACTGAGCTTAATTGTGCAAAACCAACCAAAATTATTAAATTTAACCGCATGAAAACATCTGAATTAGAAAAAATATGTAATGAAGTGATAAATGAATATCCTTCAATAGTAAAGGATTATAAAAACGGTAAAACTTCGCTTATAGGATTTTTAACCGGAGAAGTTATGAAGCGAACCGAAAATAAAGCTAATCCTAAACAAGTTATCCAAATTATAAAAAATTTAACCGCATGAAACCAGGAGACAAAATAATTTGGGATAGCGCATTTGGATATGATTTAGGTTTTTACCAATCAGATAAAGGCGTAAGCTACGAAACCTGCTTAGTAAAATTGGTAACAGGTCCGGCACAGGGAAAACTTAGCGTACCCAAACACGAAGTGTTACCATATACTACCCAAAACTACAAAAAAACAGCAGCAAAATACGGCTATACAACAGAATTTTAAACCATGCCAAAACTACCCATAGAATATTACTTACTCAGCGTTACCGAACCCAAAAACGCAAAGTTTAAAATAAAATACAAAAACGGAATATTCCATAGCTTTACCCGGCAATCAGGCAAAATAGTATCGGCCAACGCATGGCAGTTTGTGCTAAACATTATTCCGTACCAAGAAACGCTAATTCAACAAAAACAACTATCTTTGCCACCGCAAATAACCCTACAACCCATACACCGAACCGAGCCGGAAACCATTTTTAAACAATTTTTAGACATTTATGTACATTTTCACGAATCGGAATACGAAATTCCACCAAAAATCAACATCACTCAAACAAAAGCACTTAAAGAAACGATTAAATACATCGAAAACATTACAAAAAGTGTGGATGAAGCCGTTGCTGTTTGGAGCATAATATTTGAACACTGGAAGTATTTAGACGATTTTTTTCAAAAACAAACTAAATTATCACAAATAAATCAATATATTAGCCAAATATTAATTCAGTTAAAACAATTTACCCAATCGGGCCGTTAGAATTATGAGTACAGAACTGATACATACACAAAACCGCTACCAATTTGTAGCCATTGCCACTTCAAAAAAAGGTAAAATACAACTTATAAAACACTACTCAAGTTTAACCTTACCAAAAATCATTTCCGAAAAATACCCCACCATTTCTGAGGTAAAACGACAATTAGGCGAAGCAAAAGTAAACAAAGCCATTTCGGTATTGCTAGAAGATTTAAACCAAAGTTTTAAATCCAAAATTACACCCATTGACCAAGAAGAAATAGCCACAGAGCTGCAATATAGCATTTACAAAAACCTAAGTTTAGAAGACGTTTATTTTGCCCTCCGGACCTTAAAAATTGAAAAAATACAACTCCGGAACTTAAACGTAAACATGATTATGGCCACCATAAAGCAGCACTTTGATAAAAAAACCCGGATGATCATAAAACATAACGAAAACCAAGCACTAAACCACCGGGTAGAAGCACAAAAAGTATTTGGTAAAGAACGCACTTCAGAAGCCAAAAGCATAAAACAAATTACCGAAAAAACCAAACACCTGGCAGCCGCCAAAAAGTATAAATCAGAAAAAAGTAAAACCAAATGATTAAATTAATACAATTTATGCTAAAAATAATACTACGTATTATCTACGTTTCCATAGCATTGGCTATTATATCTTGTGTGGTAGCTATTGTGGCCGGTATAGCCATTCATAAAAACCAAAGTAAAACCATTACACTTAAAGAATTTAAACATGCCAAAAAATAAACTAAAAGTAGGAACCGACTTTAGTGGAATTGGATCACCGGAAGCCGCACTAAAAAGAGAAAAAATACCACATGAAACCGTTTTTGCGTGTGATATTGACAAATATGCAAGGTTATCTTATTTGCAAATACATAAAGCACATACTATGTATGAAGATATTACTACAAGAGACCACACCAAAATACCACCATTAGATTTATACATAGCAGGTTTTCCTTGTCAGGCATTTAGCATGTCCGGAAAAAGATTAGGCTTTGAAGATACCAAAGGAACTTTATTTTTTAATACGGCAGAATTTATAAAAATTAATCAACCCAAAGTATTTATTTTAGAAAACGTAAAAGGACTACTTAGCCATGACAATGGCAAAACATTTCAAACTATTGTAGATGTATTAAGTAATGGCGGTGGCACCGTAAACGGACAAATGAGTTTAGACGTGTACGAAGATGGCCTTGGCTACCACATTTACTACCAGGTGCTAAACACTAAAGACTACGGAATACCACAAAACCGTGAGCGTATATTTATTGTAGGTTTTAAAAATTACACCGAATTTACCTTTCCAAAGCCATTTCACCTACAGCTAAAGCTAAAAGATTTACTGCAGCAGCAAGTAGATGAAAAATACTACCTCAGTGAAAAATTCAGTAAATATTTAAAAGAACATAAAGAAAAAGAAAAAGAAAAAGGAAACGGATTTGGCTTTTCAAATGGATTAAAAACCGGTATTGCATCCACAATACAAACCAAATACGGAAGCAGAGGAACCGACACCTTTTTAGATTATAGCGAAGAAACCGATTTTGATATTGGAGCCATAAGAGGCAGAAACCCACAAAATCCAAAATCAAGAAAAACAGGCGCACCTACCCAACAAATGCTAGAAATAAACGAAAACAAAACAGCCAATGCACTTACTACCGTTCAAAAAGATAACGTAGTTATAGAAAATAAAATACTTGGCTATACAAGAGATAAAAAAGGAAAAGTAGTAAAAAGAAGCGAACAAAATCATGCTAATACATTACACACTTCTTCCGGCACCGGAAATAACACCGATCAGTTTGTAATAGAAGTGCCTTCTGCAAATAAAAAGGGCTTTGAAATAGCTACCCAAAACGATAGTATAAATTTACAACAACTTAATTCTAAAACAAGAAGGGGCAGAGTAGGAAAAAATGTTTCACAAACAATAGAAACAGCTAATAAAATAGGCGTTATAAACAACACTAGAATCCGCAGACTTACACCACTAGAATGTTGGAGGCTGCAAGGTTTTACCGATGAAGAATTTTATAAAGCTCAGCAAGTAAACTCCGATACTCAATTATATAAACAAGCAGGTAATTCTATTACCGTAAACGTAATGCAGTAAATTTTTAAAAAAATATACACCAATGCCAACCGATAAACTCACATTTGCTATTTATTGCATTTACATTATGGTGCCAATTATAGTGTTTATTATATTTTACTTTGTAAAAAACATTACCATTTACAAAACCACACCAAAAAACAACAATAAACTTAGTGTGCGCCTCACCAAAAAGCATATTGTAGAACTTACCAATGTTACAAAATACGGAAATAACTACACCGGATTTGATATTCACGGAAATAAAATTAAATTTACCCAAAAACAAATAGTAAATGACTAATTACCAAACCATAGTAGTAGCCGGAATGGGCAGGTGCGGAACAACACTTGTTTTTGATGCCATACGCAAAAAAAATGAATTTGTAAGAGATTTACAAAACTTAAACAACCCGGATTTTATACGTCTTAATGTAATTAAAACACACGATTTTCCGCCCACTACACTACCGCCAAATACCAAATGTATTTATATGTTTGGCAATCCGTACCATATTGTATTTAGCAGCCATGGTCCAAAAGTAAATCACCATGAACATTACCTAAACATGCACTCAGAACCTAGCAGCAGGTTTAAATTTACCTGGGAAGACACACTACAACTACAAAAAAACTTTACCCTTTGGCATCAGCCACAACCTTTTCCATTACTTACATTACGTTATGAAACACTTTGGCAAAACATACATGTATTAAATGAGTTTTTAGGCTTTGAAGTACAATTGCCAAAACAAAAACCAAGAGAAACCCACTTTGAAAACCCACAATTAGCTAACCAAATGTGGGAAGTACGCAGAACTTACGAACCATTACACAACATAATAGAACAAGCCCCAAACGCTAAAATATGGGAGGTAAAAAAATGAAAACACGTATTAAAATAATTAAAAAAGCTAACGGACAATTAGTGTATATTCCGCAAAAAATGGGTTTACCAAATAATTATTTTGACAATGTTACTATAATGCAAATAGTTTTTGGCTCTCTACTTACTTTAGGTATCTACCTTTTTGTTGTGGCCTATTTCATTTTTGATGAAATATTTATTTATCAAGATTTAGCAGAAGAAAATACATTACCTGAAGCAAAAGAATATTTAGATAGAGAGTTAGCTAAACATTACAAAAACAAAGCAAAAAAAATAACGGCCAAACTTAGAGCAAAAGAAGAAAAACGCCACAAAAAAACCAACCCAAAAACATATTTAACCTATCCTTAAACTTTTAATTTATGAAAATTGTAAAATCTATTGACGAACTATTTAATGCTTTAGGAATAAAAAAAGGCGATAAAATAGAAATTATAACACCACAATTTGAGAGGGATTACAAACTTGAAATTGATTTTATTCCACAAGATAAAAATGAACTAACAGCATTAATTGAAAGCGCACCGAAAGAAATACTTCAAAAAATGGGTGTTGGAGTTTGGTGTTCTTACAAAACAGATAAGGAAGCCGTAGAAAAAACATACTTAAAACCCGATGAAATTCATTATCTTTTTCCGCACGAATGGTTTAATTTTATTCCACAAGGATTTGAATGTGTTTCGATTTCCGGAAATAAATTTAAGTTTGATAAAAAAACTGCTGATGATGATATGCGGTTTGGCTGTCTTTCTTTTGGATTTATAAGAAAATTTTAACCTATCCTTAAAACCATTAAAAAACATGAAAGAAGAATTAATAAAAATCAGAACCTTAATCAATGAATATTTACGGTTAGAAGAACTAAAAGAATCAGTTGAAAAATCAAAAACAATAATGTTTCATGATTTTGACACAATCAATCCGGACCATATAAAACCAACTACCGATGCAATTAATTCACAAAATATGTTGCCCGAATTTTTAGAAACCACCAAAAGCTATATTTATACAGCCATAGATGATTATAAAAACGAAATTGAACTTCAGCTAAAAGAGCTTGGCATAAAACTACCCAAAAATGAAAACACCACTACAGCAACTAATTAGTGCATGGCATAGCCATACGCTAAAAGGGTTTACCACCTGGCTGTTACGCAACAAAAAACAGCTACTAGAGCAAGACAAAATAATGGCACAAAAAGCCCAAAAATACGATGAACTATTAAACGCAAAATAACCAATGACACCAAAACGAATCTATATTTCCGGGCAAATTACCGGATTGCCGCTTACCAAAGCCATGACCTTGTTTAACGAAGCCGAATTTAAAATAAAACAAGAAGGAAACATACCCATCAATCCGTTTAAAGTTTCGCCATACCACCCAAACAAACAATGGATAGACTACATGGTAGATGACGTAAAAGAAATGCTTACTTGTGCCAATATTTACAAACTACAAAATTGGAAAAACAGCAAAGGTGCAAAAATAGAAGTATTGCTATTTAGTTTAGCAAAAAATTATCAATCGTATCTGGACGAAAAAGAAATACAGAAAATACTTTATACTCAGGAAATACTAGAAGCAGCCACACAAGTTTTAACCAAAATATTAGAACAAACACCACAAAACCAAACAGCAACTTATTTACTTAGTAAACTAAAAACCATAACACCATGCAACCACTAACCGACCAAGACCCAATGCCATTTGGCAAACACAAAGGAACAGCCATGCAAGGCGTTCCGGCTAGTTATTTACTTTGGCTTTACGAAAACAACAAATGCAATGCTCAGGTAAAACAATACATTGAAGAAAATTTAGATGTTTTGCACCATGAAGTCAATAAAATTAATATATTTACCACATGAATAATTTTAGCTGTCCGTTTTGCGATACATCCATAGAAACCAACGGCAAAGCATACGTTACCGAATGCGAACACTTTCCTATTTCAGCACCAAAAAACCACCGCATACCTTACATAGTAAGCAATTTAAAAAACATTAACCAAAACAGCATTGTGCTAGATGTTGGCGGATTTACCGGTATTTTTGCAAAATGTATGGTAAATACGTTCAATCCCATAATGCACATTTTTGAACCCACCACAAAATACTACCATATTTTACAAAGCAAATTTAAAGAAGCCACTATTTACAACTACGGATTAGGTAGCTACACACGCACCGAAACCATTTACGTTGATGGCCAAAACACATCCATCCATCAGCATTGGACCAAAAACGCACAAAAAGAAATTATAAACCTGGTAGCTATAAAATCGTTTTTAGACGAATTTAACCAACCCATAGATTTATTAGCCATAAATTGTGAAGGTGGCGAATACGAAATACTGCCCGAACTTATAAACTCAACTCACATTCACCGGGTAAAGCAAATTCTTATACAATTTCACGAACTAGACGAATACAGCTACCATCAGGCCAACGAAATATGCAAACAACTTACTAAAACTCACCACCAAACCCTTAACGCAGGCCTTTGGAAATGGGTGTTATTTGAATTAAAATAAACTAGAATAAATTTGAATTATGAGTAAAATTGAAATTAGAGAATATGAAACTCACTGCATTAGATTTATAAATGCAGATAATCATACGTATTTAAGTAATTCCAATAAAATATACGACTTATCCATAGACGATCCTTGCTATGGTATAAACGCAAGCAAACCTAGTGAAAAACCCCACAAAACAAAACAAAAAAACGGAAATGTATTAAACGTAAAAAAAACCGGGTATAAAATAAAAGATTGGGATGAAAAACCAACTGCACCCGAATACTTTGATTTATTAATAAAGAAAACTAAAAATCAAATAATATTTGGAGTAAATTTTTATAACTATCAGTTTGGTCCCGGTAGGATAATTTGGGATAAATTAAACGGAAAATCAGATCAATTTGCTGCGGAAATAATGTATAATTCACTGAATAACAGAACCGATATAATTTATTATATGTGGCACGGATTTATGCAAGGAAAAACACCATCTTTTGATGTTAAAAAAGCATTAATACAACAAGGAGATAAAAGCAAAAACGAAGCTAGAATACACCCCACCCAAAAACCTGTTTTACTATATGATTTTATATATCTTAACTATGTTAAAAAAGATTGGACTGTATTTGATGGGCATGGAGGTTCAGGAAGCCATGCAATTGCAGCACATAAAAATAAAATCAACCTAGATATAGTTGAAAAAGATAAGGAAATATTTAACGATATGGTAAAAAGATTTGATCAACTTACTGCCCAAACTCCAATAAATTATGAGTAAACAATTCATTACACAAATAGCAATAATAAACGGAATATCTTTGCTTATTATTTGCATAAATTGGTACATTACCGGTATTTACGGAACAAGCGTACAGTGGGCAGCCGCATTATCCGGAGCATACATTACCTACCTTATAGTTTCAAAACCATACAAAAAATACTATTACAAAGTAATAGATAACCGCACCTGCACCGAAGTTTGCCAGCTACAAAAGCATTTTAACAACCGAAGCATACGCATAGGAAGCGCATCATGCAAAGCATGTAAAAACTGCGTAGCCTTTTGCAACAAAACCGATTACATCGTTTGCAAACACATAGAACAAGCAATTGATAACAAAATTTAAAACTAAAACCATGGAGAAAATAGAACGAGACGATGCCGAAAAATGGCTCAATGAAAACCGAGATATTTGGAATCATCCAATAATTAGTGATAGAAACGAAAAAGAAAGCTATGAAGTAGCAGATTTAATGGCCGATTTTGCAAATTATTTGGCATTACAAAAAGAAAATGACCCGGACAACCAAATACTGCAAGCACACCAACAATACGTAGGCAAAAAGTTTGTGTATTGCACCAAATACGGTGGCTACACACATGGCGTAATAGACCAAATTACCGCCTCATACGAATGTATATTCGATCCGGAAACCACCGAAAAACTACAAGCTGTTTTAGCTAAAGACAACATAGCTAGGTTTAAGCAAAAACAAGAATTTAAAAAAACCGGAAACTACAAATGGGCAGCCATTAGAGAAAAAATAAAAATTATAAGCACCAACAAAATAATTTATGATTTTAACGAAATATACATTTTAAAATAATTTGAATTATGGAAATAGAAAAAATAAAAGAAGCAAACAAAAAGGTTTTGCAACTTGAAAAACTACAGGAAAAAATAAAAGAACTTGATAAATCAGAACACGTTGATGGAGTTTCAATATCAAGGAACTTTATGTCAAAAGAGTATGCTTATGATGTTAGAGTTACAGGAGACCAAGAGTTTCTTCAAACCATTAAATCCTTAATAAGAGATAAGTTATTACGAGATGAAAAAAAGTTGATAGATGAGATAAATTCAATATAACCGAAAAACCAAGCAAAATATGACACCACAAGAACAAAAAGCAAAAGAATTAGTAAATCAATTTTTTGATGAAAAACTGCAATCGGTAATGGGCGTTGAATTTGCAAGAAATCAAGCTAAACAACATGCGCTAATTAGCCAAAACAATACCATTAGTATTCTAAAAGAATTTCAGGAATTAGAACATTCCGATCAGTTTTGGTATTTAGAAAATACCATACAACAACAATAAACCATAAAATTAGAAATTGAAAAGCTAAGCTAATTATGAAACACTATATAGAACATAGAAATACAGAAATTGTAACTACAAAAGGCGGTGAAAAATATGGTGTTTTGGCAAAACAACAATATGCTTTTTGTGGTAAAAAAATAACCATAACAAACCGAAGCGAAATAGCTACTCAATTAGTAGATTCAAATTGCACGGACTGTATTGAAAGGTATAAAATAAGAAGCCAAAAACCTTTTGACTGTACAAGATGTAAGTTTTTGTTAAAACAAGATGATATAAATCACCTTACACCGCAAGACGAACAAGTATTATGCTTATCTTGTAAAAAACAGCTAAATAAAAATTTGTAAATTCACAATCCGTTACTATATTTGCACCACTACAGTTAGATTAATCTTTTTATGAATAACATCACCCCACAAAATACACCGGTAGTTGCCATTTTTCATAAAAATATATACAGCATATTTCAGCACTATTGGGTAGAACAATGCTTGCAAAGCATTTTTAACCAAACACACAAACAATACAAAGTATATGAAATAAACTACGGAACCGACAACTTACAACTTTGGCCCGGAAGTATCTACGAACAAAAACCACTAGATAACCATGCACAGGCGCAAAACTATTTGTTTACCAAAATATTTACCAACGAAAAAAACGCCATTATATTTAACACCAACCTTGACGATGTTTACTACCAAAAACGCATAGAAATACAACTGCAAGCCATGCAGCAGGGCTACGACCTGGTATCATCTAACTTTCAAATTTGCTCAGAAGACCTATCACCCATTTCCATCACCGAATTTCATAATAAGGATATTGTAGAAGAACAACAAAAAAACCACAACATTATTTGCCACCCGGTAATAGCTATTACCGAAAAATTTTGGAAAGAACAAGGGCCGTATTACGAATCAGACTACCACAAAAGCCGTGATGAAGACTTTGGTCTTTGGAAAAGAGCCACTAAAAACAACGCAAATATGATAATTTTACCCGATGTACTTTGCCAATACAGAGTACATGCAAACCAAACCGGTAAAATAACCAACAAACGATAAAAATAGAATTATGAAGATCCTAAAAAACAAAACCTATCAGGAATTAATAGATAAAATTGAGCGGTTAACGAAAGACAACCAAGACCTAAATAAAAGTCTATTAAAAGCGAGAGAATATGCAATAGATATTGATTCAGAAAAGACTAAGTTAAGATGGGATATAAAATCGCTAAGTAAATTTGAAATCAAACGATTTATTTGTGGATTTAACGGCACCGGAAAAACCACCTTAGTAAAAAAAGCCATACCACAATTACCGTCCTATTTTATTATCCATTCTTTTGACGAATACTCAGAATTTGACAAAGCCAACAGAAAGCTAGTAACCACCAAAGCTCAGCTTACTAAAGCCATTAATTCAGCACCTAAAAATGTAATTTTTATATTTGATTTATTAGCCGAACTATACGAACCGGCACAAAAGCATATTCAGGAAAAAAACTTACATTTTTTAATGACCGTTTTTAATCAAAATGAGATTACTCCAAAATTAAGAATAGATGGCTATATTCATAAGCTAAATCCCGATGTTACCGTGCAAGAAGTGTTTAAACAACACATGATAGAATTTCGGAAGCATTTTGAAAAAGCAGAACGACAAGTGCAATTAGAAACAACACTAAACATATTAATTGAAGGATTAAAAAAATTACATTTAACAAGAGTAAAAAGATTTAGAAATAATAAAAAATAACAATATGAACTACCGAATTGATTTAACAAAATACTCAGATGAAGAACTATGGATTACCTACACTATTTATTTTGGGCAAGCAAATGTTAATGTAAAAGAAAACTTATCTAAAGAGATAGCTAAACAAATTGCTCAGGCCTTAGAAGAAGAAGTTAAAAATCGTAAATTAGTAGATAATTTAGAAGAATGTAAAAAAGAAATGTTAGCATTACTTCAGGAAAACGAACAAGAACTGAGAAAAAATGCTAAGGAACAAGTTGAATTTACAGATAGATTAATTGACAAAAACAACAAACAATCATAAAACAATGGCAACAGGAACAATTAAATTTTACGACAAAAAAAAGGCCTACGGATTCATCATTTCTCCGGACCACCAAAAAGAAGTTTACTTTCACATCACCTCACTAAAAGACCGAAACTACCTACCCGACAAAGACGATGAAGTGCAGTTTGACGTAAAACCTTCAAGTAAAGGAGTAATGGCAAGCCAGGTAGAACCACTAAAACAATTTTAATTATGAATATAGATGCTCATATACTCTGCTACAACGAAATAAAATTTATTCCATTCACACTAGCACACTACAGCCAATTTTGCCGAAACATTACCATTTACGACAACCAAAGCACCGATGGCACAGTTGAATACATAAAAGAGCATTACCCAAACGTAAAAATTGAAACATTTGATACCAACAATCAAATAAACGATGCAAAATACCTGGAAATTAAAAACAATTGTTGGAAAGGTTCCGATGCCGATTTTGTAATTGTTTGCGATACTGATGAAATTCTGTACCACCCGGTACTAAAAAGATTATTACTCACCTTTAAGCAAAAAGGAATTACACTACCAATGGTGCAGGGCTACCAAATGCACTCCTACCAATTTCCTACCAACACCACAAAACCCATCACAGACCAAATAATGACCGGAGTAAGAGCCGTACATTTCGATAAATTTATTATCTTTAACCCTCAGCAAGTAAAAGAAATAAACTATATGCCCGGATGCCACCACTGTGCGCCTGAAGGAAGGCTTACATCAGTAAGAGAATCATTAGCTTTTTTATATTTACTGCATTACAAATACCTTGGCCGTAATTATCTTAAACAAAAACATGCAGAATACGGAAAACGGCTTAGTGAATTTAACCAACAAAATAAATTTGGATTAGAATACCAAAAAGGAGATCAACACGTAGATGAATGCTTTAACCTTATTGAAAAACACATGACACCCATAAAAACACCAAACCCAATAACAGTAAACCATTGGCTAACTATTAACAACAAATAAAAACTTCAATAACCATGGAAATTAAAGAACTTACCATTAACAATGAATTACACGCAAAATATACGATAGAAGGAACAACTATTTTTTTAGACATAAAAAAACACCTTACCAACTCTAAAGATAAAAAAGCACTAAACGAAAGCACACAAGTGTTGGCAAGTATTATTAATATGATTAATAATGCCAACGCCAAAGGCTTTAATTTTATTGACTTTGACAAAGCAGAAGCCGAAGCTAAAGCAAAAGCAGAACAAGCTGCAGAAAAAGAAGATGTAGCCACCACTGAAGATGCCGAAACAGAAACTATTGCAGAAGAAACTACCGAAACCACCGAAGATAAACCAACCGAAAAATCACCGGCACCAACTACTGAGCTTACCCCAAAATTCCAAAGAGGAAATAAAGTAAACTACAAAGGTGATGCAGATGGAGAAACAGAAGCCCACAAAACACCGGCCAACGGAACATATATTTGGGCCATTGACCGACATCCGGCAATTATTTGGTACATTATTCAGCACAACAAAGGTTTATCAAAAAGTAAAATCATTGAACAGGCCGATGATAAAGTAAAAAGCATTTTATCCACTAAGTTGGACGATGATAAAAAATACCTTATCGTCCCGGAATACTCACTTGAATTAGCCCAATAGAATTGCATTAAATACAAAGTTTAAAGCAATATGCAAAACATTCTTGTACAAAGACGTTTACGGAAACAATTGGTTATTCCGAATGGACTAGCCACCCTTATAGTTAAAGATAACTCTTTACTAAAGCCTATTGCTTTATACCTGGAATTAAAACCACTATTTTACAGCAGTGTTATTGTGGCCCGGAAAAACAAAAAATCATTATTATATAATGATATTGCCACCTACTGCGGAATTTCTTCTGCATCAGTACAGCAAAAAATAAAACAGCTAATAAAACTAGATTTAGTTTGGTTTGACGAAAGCAATAACCTTTGCCTGGCATCCTTAAAAAAACTATGCGAACTGTTTTCGTTAAGCTCAAAGCAAAAACACAAATTAGAAAACACCTATTTAAACCAAAACAAAAAAACCAAAGCCGTATGCAGCACAGAATTAATTTTAAGAACACTGGCCATCAAAGAAAACTTTTACAAACAAGAAATTACCCTTCACAAAAAACTATTTGCACATGAAATAAAAGACTTAGAATCAATTAAAAAGCGTTATCCTGAAGCAGAACATGTAAGTCCTAAAAAGGCATGGGATCGTTACATGGCTTGGATAACTTCTAACCTTTCTCATAATGATAAACACCTTACTACTTTATACAAAAGATTAATGCAAAAACCCGAAAGCTATTTAGCCAAGCATTATAAAAAAATGTATGAAGATAGAACCAATGGAGTAGAACACTTTACTATTAATCCGGAAATAACATTAAGTTGCCAGGGTGTAGCTAGTTTATTTAAGCTAAATAGTATTAGCACCGGGTATTATTGGCAGCAGCAATTAGCTCAGCACAATTTGCTTAATATAGTAAACGATAGAATACAATATATTCCACACAATTGTATGCTAGTGCATCTACAACAGTCCGAAGGTAATAGAGGTGTATTTCATGTAAACAGGAAGAAAAAAATTTCAGGAATTTCAGAAAAAAAATTCTTTTACACACAGCCAAACCTACTACAACCCTTGATATAGCTATGAAATAAATTTTTTTTATAAATTTTAGAAAGAACCTAGAGGCATAAAACTGACACAATGGCAGAAAGTTATTTTACATTACTTTTTTATTAAAAGAATAGAAAAAACACTAAAAAAAGTCGAGAAAAAAATTTCAAAACCACTTTTTTTTATATATTTACTTGAAATTAATCCACATATTATGAGCCAATCAACCACACCAAATTGTGCTATTTGCAACAACCCATCTACAGAAATTTTAGTACACCATTTTATATATACTTGTGATACACATAAACAATATGCTACGAGTTATAATCCGGAAGTAGTACAATTGAAATTAGGTATTATAAAAGAATTGCCTGAGAAATTCACTAAATGTGAATATTGTGGTGAAACACTATCCGATGAATTAATTAAAAATACTGAAGAAGACGATAAAAACATATTGTGTGAAAAACACAGGATAGACGATAACCATAAATGGTTACAAGGAAATATGGCGTTAAAATGGATTGACTTTAAAATAATGAAGCCCAATGCTAACATCAAAACAGATATGAGACTTTTTTTAGACTTTATGAGTGCAGAATACAAGAAAAATGCTAAGAAATAACAGGGAAAAAATACTTTATTGGGCATTACATAACGGATATAGTAATTATGACGATTATAATATTATTACCATAGATATTAAGTTTAAAGAAGCCACATCCGGAAAGCATAAATTTTGCAAATGCAAAAACAAACCACAAATAGTAGATTCCTTTTTTGAAAACTGGACGTGTACCTATTGCTTAAAACCTAAAGAAGTAGATGAATACGGCATTGTAATACATAAAAAACCCACCAAATGACATTAGAAGAACTATTTTCCACTAATCCTGAGCTTCAAAACCAACCGGAAGTACAAAATCTTATTGCATACGTGCAGGAAAAACACAAAACCATGCACACACAACTAAAAAAATACGTGCATTTTCACGACCAGGTGTTAGATAAATGTATGAATAGTGAAGTAATGATCATAAATGGCAAAAAAGCCGAAGACACCGTAAAAGAAATATTTTTAGAGCTTGAAAAAATTTAACTAAACAAAATTTTATAAAAAAACTCATAAAAAAGTTTGTTAAAAAGAAAATAAAGTATATTTTAGCACCCTAAAATAAATTTTATCATGTATCATTTATCCGACATAATACTAGGAGAAACCGAAGAAAGAGGTATAAAACAAAAATCATTAGCAGACCGTACAGGAATGAAATTATGCCGTGTTCACAATATTTTAAACTTAAAAGCTGATCCAACAGTAGATGAAACACTACTTTTTTTTAGTTTATACAACCTAAAAATACAGCAGCGAAGGTTTGAAAAAACTAAACTAAAGGACCAATTAGTAGAACTGCAAAACATAGCCGACAATTATTTAAACAATGAGGATATAGGCTATGAAGATTACAAAACAAAACTTTACACAGAGCTTACCAAAGCCATAGAATATTTGTGTGAAGAAAAAAGCGTAGAAATAAAAGCCCTAGCAGCAATTTTAAACCAAAATTACATTAACTTCAGGCGTTCAGTAGTAGGTACCAACAAAATGAAAGGCCATTTATTGATAGCACTATTACTTCATTACCGCTACGAAGTAGTAAACCTTGATAAAGAAGTGGTAATAGATGCCGAATCGCTAGAAGAAAACATGCACAGTATAAAATCATTTATTGAATAATTAGAATTATGAATGTAAAAAAACAGTATTTAGAATGGTGGGCCGGAGGTGATGCAGGAATTTCATCAAAGACAATTTTATATTATCTAACCGGAATACCCTGCAGTAGCAAAGATATACCTCACGATATTGCAGACGTAGGCAGATGTGTGCGTATGCTTAGGAAATTTCCTGAACTCAGAGAAAGATTAGGAGAAGTAACTAACCACAACAAACAATGGATGCCATTTATTGATTGTTGGAAAAAATTAGAAACACTTTATGATGAATGTGTTAAATTTGAATCATTACCTGAGAATGAGGCGAAAAAGCTAAGAAAACAAAAAGGATTTGAATCACCAAACGATAAAGCATGGGATCTAATTCAAAAATTAAAATTTGCTTCTTATTATTTATCAGGAATGCGTTGCCAAAACTCACCTAATAGTTGGAGTACAAAACCACCAAAAACATTTTAAAATGAAAACCAACAGAGGTTTTTTTGAAATAGGAATAATGCAAGGAAAAAACAGCCAAAACTTAGGAACACTTTGGCGGAGCGCAAACATTATGGGCGCAAACGGCATTTTTACCATTGGCGCAAGATACCCTAAAAAGCACCAAACCGACACCATGAATACACCAAAACAGATTCCGTTAAGAGAATTTTCCGAATTTGATGTATTTTTAAAAACCATTCCAAGAGATACAGAATTAATAGCCGTTGAATTAAACGAAACAGCCGAAAATTTAACTACATTTAACCACCCGGAAAGAGCAGTTTACTTATTAGGTTCAGAAGACAAGGGACTTCCTGAAGAAGTAATAAAAAAATGCAGTAGAACTATAAAAATACCACTTAACAAAAACAGTTTTAACGTTGCCGTTTCCGGAAGCATTATTATGTACGACAGATTTTTAAAAAAACAACACAACTAACCACCCGTGCAAGAAGTAAAAGACCAAATATCGGTACTCACTAAGTTTAATAAACAATTTCAACAAAAATGTAAAGAAGCAAACATTAAAATTAAAATTATCCATAAAATGTTTGATTACACAGTATATGAATATGAAAACAGCAAACCGCTACTTTCCGAACCGACAAAAACAGACCTGTTATTCATTATAAAGCAGATATACGAAAACCAATTAACTAACCCACCAATTCACTAGAATTATGATAAAATATACCGAACATTGCGATTTATGCGAAAAGGAATTTGATGAAGAAAAAGAAAATAATGATAAAAACGGTTTTTGCATTGAAATAGGATATAGTTTAAAAGGATGGGGAAGAAGAAAAGACTTTATACCAAACACAAGAATTGAAGTATGTAATACTTGCTTTAAAGTCTTAAAAAAAGAAGCATTAAAATTTAAGAAAACCATACAAAAACTTAAAACCAATCAACCACTTAACTAATTAACCAATCACTAATTAACTAATCCACCAATCCACTAGAATTATGATCACATTTAGCAATTTAGGAAAAGAAGAAACTTGGGGCCGACTGGGCAACCAATTGTTTCAAATAGCAGCTACCATTAGCCATGCTTTTAAAACCGAAACCGATTTTTGTTTTCCGGCTTGGAAATACGCCAAATACTTTAAGTATAACCTTCCGCAAGACGAAAACATAAAAAGTAAATTTACCGCAGACGATGTTTATCCTCACCAAAATTTTCATTACACACCACTTCCGGTGCCAAACGATAAGCAATTAGACATTAGCGGATGGTTCCAAAGCGAAAAATACTTTTTACCGGCAAAAGAACAAGTATTAGAACAGTTTTTGTTCTCAGATGAAGTAATGGACAAGGCTAAACACCACATTTCCACACTTACACCTACCGGCCAAACCGAAAACAACATAGCCATACATGTACGCAGAGGCGATTATTTACAAAAACAAGCCCATCACCCTACACAATCGTTAAACTGGTACAAAATGGCCGTAAACCGCATGGAGCGTGAATTAAAACAGCCGTTAAATATTGTAGTGTTTTCTGATGATATTAATTTTATCATAGATAACTTTACCGAAAAAAACTTTCCAAATGCCAACCGAATTACATGGATAACACCCGGAAACGAAATAATTGATTTAGCACTAATGAGCCTTTGCAATCACCATATTATTTGCAATAGCACCTACAGTTGGTGGGGCGCATACCTGGCGCAAAATTATAACCAACAGCAAAGCATTCCACAAGTGGTAATTGCTCCAAGAAGATGGTTTGGCGATAAAGTAAACCTTATTACCGATGATATTTATTGCCCAAATTGGATAAAACTATGATTTTAGCACTAACTACTGATGATCAGCTTATGGAAATTGTAAAACACATTACCAAGCGTGAGCAGCCAAAATCTAAAACCAAGCAAGTTTGGATTAGAGTAGAAGATATGGCAAAAGAAGTGGGCGTAAAAACGCAAGAATTACGCCTACGGCTAAACAAATTAGCCATTGATAAAAAACTAAACAAAAAATCAAAAGATAGCCAATGGAGCAAGTTTTCGTTGGTAGAATAAAAACAAAATAATATGGAAAAGTCAGAAAAAAAAGCATTAAAAAGAGTTTCAAAGCAAGCTATAAAATCTAGCAAAAAAGAAGCTCAGGCAGCAAAAGTAAAAGCAATTGGCTTAATACTCAAAGCAGCATTTGCTTTTGGCGAATATCTATTAGCTGAAAGAAAAACACAACAACTTAAAAAAGATGTAAAATTGCTAAAAAACAAATCCAAAGAAAACATTGGGGCTATTGCCGCAGACAAAGAATGCAGCACAATAACAGTTAATATTCCGGCTACCGAAAACCACACCACACAAAAGTTACGATTTTCCGCAGTAGATAAGCAAAGAACACTAATGGTAAAATTTAATAGAAAAACAAAAAAATGGGATGTAGTAGAAAACGATACGGTGTTTGTTTTCCACAGCAGACATTTCTTTTTAAGAAAAAGCGGCATAGAACTAGCACACCACCTTACCAAACCCGGAGATAAAATTGAAGTTTACTCCAAAAAAAACAAATTACAATACACCATTACTAAAAAATAGAAATTATGACAACATTAATAATTATTTTAGCCACACTATCATTAGCCAACATGTTGCTTACTCACATTTTATATAAAAAAACATTACGCATAGAAAATAAACCACACTTAAACACCGAAAACTCAAATCCGCAAATTAGGGTTGTTCACGATAATAACGAATACCTTAAAAATGAAATAGACAAGCTAAAACTAACCAACTGGCTAAAAGAAAATCCACCAAAATATAGCGAAGGAGATAAGGTAGCCGCATGGCTAAAATACGAAACAGGTGTTTTGTATAATAGCCGATCAGGTTGCTCAGAAGGAATAATTATAGAAGTAATAAAAATTGGCGTAGAAGACTTAAAAGGAAATTTAGAATACAAATACAAAGTATATTTTCCTTGGCATGGCGTTTTAGAAGTAGCCGAAAATAAAATAAGACCACTTGGCGCAAATATTATTAACGAATGGGATAGCTTCCGAAATAAAGTAAGCATAAATTCAAAAGATTTACTAAAATCAACGCAAACGCTTACTACTCCAATTGAAAAAAACCAAACAATTGATGTATCAGAAAAAACACTCCATACTTGGTTTTTAACCTATCAACCTATTCAACCTTCATCTTGGAAGTTGCTTAACCCAAAAACTAACTATCAGGTTACTACCAAAACAAGAAAAGAAGCTATCAAAAATTTTCATAAATTAGCACACAAAACTGATAAACTACAAGTTTATTCAAAAGCAGGAAAACATTTATTTAACATACATAAAAACCCACAAAAATGAATACTTTAACCATTTTTTACAACAAAGAAAAAACAAGTTTCCAAATCATTAGGCCGTCTATACAATTTGGCGGAGACTACAACGGATTAGTACAAGCAATAACAGGAGGAAACTACCATTCTTGGGAAACTAACTAAAAAACAACTAGAAAACATGAAGAAAATTATAGACCTACACAACAAACTAACTGCAGAAATAACACAAGACTTTTCTACCAAATACCCACAAATATTACTTGAGCCGGTAACACTAGAGCCAAAGCCAAGTAAATTTAAACCCGAACCCGGAGTAGAACTTCCACAGGAAGAACCCGAAGTAATTGATTGGCCGGCACATGACGGAAAAATACACGTTACCTTTGTAGCACCGTATTACAACGCAACAGGCTTGTACCGTAGCATTTTACCAATGCTTCACCTAAACCAAACCGAAACACACTCAGCTATTATTACCAACATCAATAAATTTGAATTGATGAATCAAAACAAAGAACAACCCATTGAATTGTTTGATCAAATTATAGCATGGAGCCACTACATGGTTTTTCCTAGAATTTATTCACCCGAAATGGTACAAATTATAAAAGACATACGCCAGGTAAACCCTAACGTATTTCTACTAGCCGATATTGATGATAATAACTTTACCCTTCCGGTAAATCATCACCTACGATACGTGCTTACCAATGAAATGAAAAAACTAGAATTAGACACACTAAGCCATTACGATGGAATTATTGGCACCAACGAAAAGCTGCTAGAATTGTATTACAACAAAATGCAAGAACACTCACCCGACAATAAATTACAATATGCCGTATTGCCAAATTTAATGAGCAAACTTACCGTTGAAGACCTTCCAAAGCGAACCACTGAGCTTAAAACAGATGTAACACGTATTTTACTTACACTTAACCCTAGTCAGTTTCACGATATTAACCCATTCCGTAAAGTATTAAAAGCCGTAAAAGACAAATACAAAAACAAAGTAGAAATTATAGTGTTTGGATGGGATGGAAAAGTATTTGGACCTACCGGAAAAGTAGATATGAACAAAAATGCGCTAAAAGGAGTAGAACACACTTATATTCCTCCGGTGCCACTTGACGATTATTTTAAAACACTGCACACCATAAACCCTGATTTTGCACTAATGCCACTAAACACCACCAATGCCGAAAGTTTGGCATTTAACCAAAGTAAAAGTAGCCACAAATTTTTACAATACAGCATGCTTGGCATTCCGGTAATTGCACAGGATATTTCTACCTACACCGGAAATAATTATGAAGGACCGGCTATTGATAATGAAACATGTTTACTAGCCAAAACCACCCAAGACTGGCTAACACAAATTGATAAATTTGTAAACGATAAGCAATTAGCAAAAAAACTAGCCCAAAACGCAACGCAACTAACAGAAAATGAGTACACTTACAATGATGTAAACATTGAGAAAACAAAACGAGTATTTAACTAAGAAAATAAAAAAAAATACAAAAAAGTGAAAAAAAAGTTGCAGGAGTGAAAAACATTCTTTTACTTTGGACAAATTTAAAATTTGAATACGATGAATACAAAACAAAAACCAACAGCAGAAAACCTACAATTTAAAGGAACAAAAGGAGAGTGGATAAAAGATGATACTCGAATTTATGTAAAATCTAATCTAACAGATAATGGTTTAATGCAAATTATAAATACCGTTAATTCTCCAATAGAACAAAGAGAAGCCAACGCTAAACTAATAGCATCAGCACCTGATTTATTAGAGGCTTGTATTAAAAGGATTGAGTGGTCAAAAAAATATCCATCTAATAGAATTTATTCAGGAAGTGCAATGCAGAAAATGATTAAGGAATCTGATGAAATAGATTTACAAATCGAAAAAGCAATCCAAAAAGCCCTAAAATAAAAACCAAATGAGTAAAATATTTATGGCCGTAGATTTAAACATAAAAAAAACCATAACTAAAACTGGTGCAGTACAAACGGTTATTTTTACTTCTAACGGAGAAAAATATTTAGAAATAACAGGAATTAATCACCCGATTATAACTTGCTCAGAGGTAACAGCAAATGTGTTTTTTTGCCCAAAATGCAAAGACACACACCCTACCGCAAAAAAAATGATAACCGATAATTTAACTGAACTACATTGTGAAAAATGTAATTTTAATTTAATCCAATAAAAACCATTAAATTTGAATACCATGAAAAAAGTAATTTATTTATTAGCCGTATGCTCAGTAGCATTAGTTGGCTGCAAAAAAAACCAACCCGGAACAGTTGCATTTTACACCGATGCAAATATTTCTCAGGGAGTAGATATTTACATCAACGGTGAATACAAAAAATCACTCTACGCAAGCATTAAGCACGTACCCGATTGCAACGATTATTACGTAGTAAAAATTCAAATGCCGGAAGGTAGATATACCGTTACAGCCATTACCGGACCATACAAATCTGAAAAATTAGTTACATGGTCAGCCGGTGTGTGTAAAGTTACCAAACTATGAGCCAAGCACCAACGCATAGTCCGCTACATATAGCTATGGTAGGTAAAATGGTAAAAGTTTACCTAAACAATACCTATTCCTTTGGAATGGTACTAGCTTGCAACTTAACTAGCATTACCGATATTCTGCTATTTATTTGGCAACCAAACGATGGCTATGGAAAAATCATAAGTGGCCAAGCAATAGATCAGTTTGAAAAAATGCCCGAAAATCTACTACAAAACTACATTAGCCAGGTAACAAGCCTCACGCTAAAAGATGCAAGAAAATACCCGGTTTTATTAAAATACTACAAATGAAAGATAAACTACATGCAGCTAACCAAATTTTGCTAGAAATAGCTACAGCAATATTGCATAAATGCAATGGAAATGTTAATAAACTGAATTTTGAACAAATTGCTGAACTAGGATCAATTTACAAGTATTTTAAACAAAATTACCCAAAGGTTCCAAACTTTAAACCTAACAGTATAGTAGAAAATACTTCAACCGGAAAAAGGTATATTGTGGCATTTTGTATTTATACAAGAATAGAATTAATAAACGCCAACGAACCCAACTTAGTAGATCATGTTTATAACTACAAATTAATATCAGAATAACCATGGAATTACAATACAACCAAGAAATAGAAGTAACCAAACAAAAGTTTGATCAGCTATTTCCTATGTTTAATGAAATATTGGCGCACCGCACCGAAAATGGCAAATATTACATAAAACTAATGGTGCCGGCATACAAAAAAGAAGTAAATAACATTTTAAAACTACAAGCATGAATTACAACAACACCCAAAAAGAAGTAATAAGAATTATTTCCGATATTTTAAACCTTCCGGAAGCTGAGCTTACACCCGAAAAATCGTTTACCAATGATTTAGGTTGCGACAGCTTAGATTTAATGGAAATTATTACCGTTATTGAAAAAAACTTTAACCTAAAAATTTCCGATCAGGAAGCCGAAAAAGTAAAAACCCTAGAAGACCTGCTAAACCACTTTAAAGATGAGTAAAACCACACGTACTTTAAAATATGAAGTTACGGTGCATATTCCGGCTCATATTACCGTTAATTCCATTAACACCGAATTAACCAAACTACAAAAGAAGCTAAAGGCTTTTAAAATTTCTACTAATATTAAAAACATCACCAAACCATGACAGAATTAATTTTAGTTGTCGGAATTTGTAGTGTGGGAAAAACCCACCATTTAATTCAAGAATTACAAAACCAAAATATATACAGCAACGTATTAGTTTATGCACCAAATGACGAGCAACAATACATAGAAAAAGCAAAAGCAACACAAACAAGCATACAAGACATAGAAAAAAACTTTTGTAAACCTAAAACAATACATCCATATAGACGGTCTGATGTAAAAATACATTTTATACATGCACCACACAAAGCCAAGCCTGAAGAACACGTAAAAAACATGAATAAAATAATTTCTAAGTTTAAACATGGTATTTTAGTGTTAGACAATAAAGATTATTATTCTCATTACACCAATACTTCTAGGATATTGCAAAGCATACAGCCAAAATCAGAAAATAAGTGCATAGTATTAGTTTATCAAAGTTTTGGAAGCATACCAAAAGAATTAATTCTTTTAGCAAATAGAATTACCTTATATGAAGTAGCCGACTACAAAAGCGTTGCTCAGCACATTCCTCTTATAAAAAAGGATTTATTATTTTTAGCCAATCAAATATTAAAAAACACAACTGGAAAAAACAAGCACAGGCGGCACGTACATATCCACCACTGGAAGTTTTTAGAAGGAAATTACACAAAGCAAGAATATCAAAACGCTTGTTTAGATTTATTAATAGAAAATGCAGGGTTAAATAAATATAATTCAAACCATTAAACACCAAACCAAATGGCTAATAACTCACTACAAATAGATGCTACCATTACCGAAAACGGCAATATTGTAATAAATTTCAAAATAGAGCATCTTACACTTTCTCAGTTGCAAAAAATAGTTGACAAAATACAGTCCGGTTGCGAAAAGCTAGTAATAGAAAAATCTACCGGTGCATTAAAAATTCCAAGGGAGGATTAACCATGCAAAACCTAACCAAAGAACAAGCCATTGAAAAATTAAACCAAGGCCATAAAATTGCCCACAACACCTTTGTAGAAGGTGAATACGTAAGACTAAACGCCAAAAATCAGGTAGTAGATGAAAACAATACCGTATTACCCGAATTTTGGAAATTTAGATATGGCGCAAGATGGAACTCCGGATGGAAAACAATAAAATAAAACAACTATACAACATGAAAAAATATATAGCAGCCATTTACGATTGTTTTTTACAAAACGCTAATAAATCAAAAGAGCATGAATACAAATTTTATCGTTGGGTAAATACAAGAGAAATTGCCAACAAACTTCAACTACCCATAAGTAAAGCAAGGTATGAATTAAATAAACTTGAAAAACAACAAAAACTCACATCTAAAAGAGAACCCGGAAATTATGTTAAATGGACAATTTCATTTCCAGGATTTATTTTGCCATCTCCAAACTCAAACTACTTAAAATTAGATAATACGCAATGGTCTAAAATAACAGGAAATAGACATATTTCAAACAATAAAATCAACAACAACACACTACTTAAATTTGATAATGGCGAAATACATCGTTATGAATCAGAATGGCCATGCGAACTTGTTACACACATAAATATTCCAATAAAATGAAAAAAACAACCGTAGTAAACCTAAACACAAGCATTAATAATGTGTTTTTTCCAGGTGATGTAGTAGAAGTAATTAACACCAATAAACTACATTTTAATTGTACCGTTGGCCATCGTTACAAAGTAATACAGCTAAAAATAAAACCAAACTTAGACAACGGAAGCAGAGTAATTGGGTATATCATCAACAAAGAAAAAGAAGAATTTCTGTTTCAGGAAAATATTATTTTGTTCAAACGACCATTAAAAAATTGGCTAAAATATTGGTGGGTAAAGCTAAAAGGAAAACAAACGCTTATTGAGGTAGCTAAAAAACCAAAAGAAATTTTAGAAATACCAAGAACCACCGTAGAACATGAATTATTTATACTTGACCAAAACCCACATGCCACAGAACTAACTGAATTAGAATTTAGCGAAATAATGGATAAAATAAATAGCCAAAAGAATATAAACTGGGTGGGATACTCGCAAAGACTAGACTATTTGGACAAAGAATTTTATATAAAATGGCCAAATCTTTATGATTATCTTTGCCAAAAGGGCTACGTTGCTCAAACTAAATTTAATAGATTAAAAATACTCTATTACCAACAAAACAATAAAATTCACAAAGAAGTTTATATTGTAACCCCAATAATTAAACCATGAGCTTATTCGGAATTGGCAAAACACACAAAGTCACCCCTGAATCTATACACCAACATTTTGCGTGCAGAAAAAAGCACGTGTTAATGATAGCCAATAAGTTTTTGGCCACACACCCAAAAGCAGGTGAGCCAACACATTTTTATGAAAAAATACTTTCCGGTGAAAAAAAGCACACCATTCGCCAAAACTATGATAAATGGGCAAAAAAAGCCGAACAAATAAACAATGCAACACACGTTTTGGTGGCCAAAGAATGGACCGGAAAACCTTATTGTTCACCACAAAAAATATTATTTTATCAAGCAAAATTGGTAGTTCAAAAATTAGATATTTTGCCACAGCAAAACTTAATTTATATTGACGATCAGCTATTTTTAAGGCCAAAAGAAACCATAGCTAATAATGACGGATTAAGCATAGAAGACTTTGTAAATTGGTTTTCATACAAAAAACCCACCGACCTACAAAACCTAGCTATTTTACATTTTTCTCATAAGTTTAAGTATTAATGGTAACAGCCATAAACAGCAGCAATAACGCATTAGGTAATTTAAGCAACATTACTGAAGACAACGCAAAGCTATTTTACGCAGCCTGTAAAGAAGTAAATAACGAAATGTATTACAGCTTCAATCATTTTCAAACATTTACCGAATGGATGAAAACAGTTATCGTTAACTACTTTGCTAGTAACAATATTCAATCTATACAGGTAGGCTTAACCAACACCTTTCTTATACTAAGAAACTGTAACGTATATTTAAAGCAAAACCAATGACCGAAACAACCAAATCATTAACTAACAATTGTCCTAAATGCAAAGCAAAACTATACGCTTTTTATCACGAAGCATCAAGCGGAGATGAATGCACCGGAACATGGAATGTAGAATGCACAAAATGTGATTATACACCACCAAACAACTGTTTTGCAAGTGTAGATAGTTTAGGTAAAGAATTTAAAATAGCATAAAAAAAATAATTTTTATATTTGTTCAATACAAAAAATAAAAATTGAAAGAATACCTACTCACTAACCCCATAGCTATTTTGTATGACGGAATAGAGCAGTTTGCCCAAATAAGCAATTACTTTGGATTTGCATTTGCAAGCCGTTTTACAAAAGGAGTTTGCGCCTTTCAGTCAGAAAATAAAAACGAATACATGGCTACATTTAGCCCCACAGAAGAAGAATTTTTACAAACATTTCCAAACTACACCATTATTTCATTTCACGAATTTAGTGTTCTCACCAATGAATCGGTAAATCATTTCCTGGAAATAAAAAAGCCCTGAAGATAAAATCTTCAAGGCCTAACCAATACATTATAGAAAAAAGTAAAAACAAAGCTACATAAAATGCCACAAACCAACAAATCAAATATCCAAAAACTAACAAACAAACTTCAGTTGGCAGTTAAAAAAAATGGCAAATTTATTCTTTACAAAAAAGATAAAAGGTTTTATAAAAACACCGCATACTTAGTTTTTACACTTAATACTTGGCCCGGAGTACAAAACATACAACACACCTGGGATAGCAACTATGCCACCGTTTTTACCGGAACACATGATCCACTTTACTTGGCGTTTATAAAAAAAAACAAGGGCATCAAAAAATATAAAAAGAAATTCCAATAAACCACAAAATTATTCAAAAAAGTAAAAAAATAATTCGGTATTATAAGCGCATAATACACAAAAAGGCAAAATAATTTTGTATTTTAGCCAAAATTTTCTATTAATGGCAAATACGGTAGCAGAACTCAAAGAAAAACAAAAACAAGCCGAAGCAAAGTTAAAACCCGGTAGTAAGGTAATATTGTATTACAAACAAAACGGTAGATTTAGTTTTGAAGCACCGGCCAAAATTGCCAAAGTAAACAACAAATCATATTCGGTAGAAGTATTAGAAGACGTGTACAAAGGCTCAGAAGTAATGTTTACTGTCGGACATCCGTTCAACATTAAAAAGCATAACAACAAATCCTGGACAACCACCCAACGCATTGAACTTCCCGAATCATCAACTCAAAAATTAGACAAAGGAACCGTTTTAGTTGGCCCAAGCCACAAATTCAATGGCATTGAAATAAAAGTAAACGACAAGCCGGTGGCCGAAGCAGAAGGCGGTGAAGTAGTGATAAACCGTAAAAACAGCAAGCTGTTTTGCGAAGAACTTTCCGAAATAAACCAATTTGGCGGAAACGGAGTGCCACTTAACTGCAGCAATATTGATAAAACCGTTACCGATCCGGTAATGGAAAAAGGCGGAGAAATAGAAGACATTTACAAAAAAACCATACAATACTTAGAAAAAGAAGGTAGAGAATTACACTATTTGTACGACAAGCCTATTTGCGAATGGGATGAATACGATATTTCAAATGCCAAATCAATTATACGAAAAAAAGGAAAAATCATGCAGCAAGGGGGCGAACTAGCATCAGAAACACAATTTACTGAGCAGCAACTTAATTTCATTAAAAATCATCACCTAGATTTATTTAACCAAAATAAAAAACCATATACTATGGAAAAAGGTGGTGAAATAACTATCGAACAAAAATCCATATCATGGAAAGAATTGCCTAATATTTTTAAAATTTCAAAACAACCAAAAGAATTAAAAGAAATTAAAGAAAATCCAAATGATAAAAACCTTTGGTCTTTATTTCAATCTTTTACAGCAAAAGATGAATTACGTCCTGTAATGAAGGGCATTTATTTTGATAAAGAAGCATTAGTAGCCACAGACGGCCACCGATTAATTTACTATCCGGCTAAAACAAGCACAGAAAATCAAAATAAAATCTACGCAAAAGATGGTAAAACAATTGATGGTAGATTTCCAAATTACCTACCGGTAATTCCCACTAAATTTAATTATGTACATAAGGGTGTAGAATTACTAGCACTTAAAGTATATATTAATGCCGCAAAAAACTATACAAATAGAATCACCAACGTAGTTAGCCTTCCATTAGATCAATATAATAAAGATAAATTCATATCCATAGGGTTTAATGCGGTATTTTTAACCGAAGCCATAGATGCTTTATTAAAATTAGGACACCAAAAAGCAGATTTTTACTTAGTGGCTCCGGATAAACCGGCTGTTATTGTGCCTCATAATGCCAAACCATTAAAAGATGTTACAGTGCTGCAGATGCCAATTATAGTTAAAGATAAATACGGTAAGGAATTATTTGATTTATCAAAATATGCAGCGCAAGATATAGATATGGGCTTAGCTTTTTCATCTTTTTATAGCCTTGAAGATAACAAAATACATAATGCAGACGGAACTACTAGCACAGTAAATACTAGCGTTACAAAAGAACAAGCATGGGCTGAATACCCAATAACCAAAAACCAATACCAAGCATTAAAAGAAATAGTTAGAAAAAACAACACAAGCCTTCCTATTTTAGACTATATTGTAGTAGATAAAGGAGTATTTACTACTACCAATTTAGAAACTACCATAGAAATAGACACCAACGGCAAAATAAAAGATGGATTTTATATTCCTACTACAGAAGGTCCGCTTCCAATACCAAACGCCACAGAACTAGGTGATGAATTAAGCCTAAAAGACTATCCGCTAATTCCAATTATAAAAAACCAAACACATACAGCCGAAGTAAGCGCATCACAATTTCAAAAACTTTATGCAAGGTGCATGACTACCACATCAAACGATGATTTGCGCCCTGTAATGACCGGAATTAACCTAAAATTTTTAGAAAACAAATTAGTAGGATCATCTACTAACGGACACATAATTTATACAGATGCTATAAACGCTAAATACACATTTAATAAAGCAGAAGAAACGCCAAACCAACCATTTTATAAACCAAACCAAGCTGATATTACAATACCTACATCAAAAGCCGTAAGTAAATCACTTGAAACCGGTACTGGTAAAATTATTATAACCACAAATAGAATTAATTCCATTATAAAATTTCAAGATACCACCATTACTCAAAGAGTAATTGATCAAAAATTTCCTGAATACCAAAATGTGTTACCAACAGATAGTTTTGAAAATCAATGGACAATAGCGGTTAAGGACTTAAAACAAGTTATTACCAAAGCAAAGGCCTTTGCTAAAGGAAAATCTAATTTCATTAGCGTAGGTATATCAGAAAATGCAGACGTTTACGTATATTATCAAAAATCAGAAAAACACGAAGACGTACTACACTCAGAAAAAGTAAATGTTGAATCTAGCCTAATTAAAAAAACATACAAACCAACAGAATACGGTCTATTTTCAATGCCGGTACATGTATTTAAAGAAAAAAACGAAGATTTTGCATTAGCCATGGGTGTAGAAAATTTAGAAGCCATTGCAACAATAGCAGACGGCACAGAAATAAACCTACATTACACTAATCCAAATAAAATTAATCAAATTACAGGATTTTCGGCTATTTCTGATGCTAAGCCAAAACAAAAAGAATATGTAATTGAAAGCAAAGGATTTACAGAAGGTCCCGGAAGCGCAGCATATCGACAAAAACAAAAAGAAAAATTAGCAAGCATTAAAAAACAGCTAGCCGAAAAAGAAACCAAAGAGGATTTAGCATTACCCAATTTAATGAAAATAATGAATAATAAGGTTAAACACCAAGGGTATTCATTAAAACAGCTATATGATGAAACCACAAAACTTCTCGGACAAAAAGAGGGTGCGGTAATATTTTCAGAATTTATAAAAAGAAAAAAAGACGAAAAAGATAAATCAATTATCGATGAATTTAATAAAACTTCTTTTGTTAAAAATATTCATAAAAAACCCGAACCAAAAACAGAAGGCAGAACCGAAAGAGCAATAGCACTTGACAAAAAATATAAAGCATTACCTCCCGGAAAAAGAATTTCTAAGGAAGGAAACACTTACTATGAATACAGACCAAACCGTACCGACATGGACAGACGTAAAAAACTAAAACAAGGCGGAGAAATAAATAATTTTGAAACCGAAAAGTTTCTAACATATTCACACGATGTTATAAAAGATTTTATTAAAGATGATTTAGGCGCAACCCTAAGCAAAGAGTGGGAATTTACCCATAACGCTGAAAAATACAGCATGCAGCCATATATTGTTTACACAAAAGGTAATCCAAGCATAATACAAGGGGCTGAGTTTGAAATAAACAACAGCAAAGGCCAAAAAGTAGGATTTATTGACTTCACCACTTCAGGTAAATTTATAGCCAACTCAAAACATTTTCAATGGATAGGCGAAAAGTTAGCCAAAGGCGGAAATATTGAAAACATTATTACCCTACCATCAATTGGCGTAGAAGTAAACACCGAAACACGTGAAATTTACCCAATAGGACAACCCGAAGAAGCGCAAGACATAAACGATGTAGATTATTACGAAATGCTAGACCAAGCATCAGAAGAAGACAAAAAACTATTTGATTCCGTAATGAAACTAGCCAAAGGCGGAAAACTTGAAACTGGAAGGGGATATAGGGTTTCCGCTAAACACTTTTCTATTCCAAATAAAATTGTTAGAGTAATTGACAAATATCCTAATGATAGAGAAATGGTTAAAGTCGAATATTATAGAAATAACGATTTTGAAACTGACATAATACATAGAGATGACCTCATTGAAATAACAGACGAACTAGCCAAAGGCGGTGAAATCAACAATATAGTAGAATTATTAACTACTCACTACGATTTTATTTCGCAGGACGATGCCGTTAAGTTTATAAAAGACAAAACCGGAAATAAATATTCTACAGCTAAAATAATAAACGCATACAATACCATTGAATGGGATTATATTGGTCCGGGTAAAATGAAACAAGGCGGTGAGATAGAAGATAAAGAATTTATTGAATACCTAAACGAAGTTGGTGAATCTTATGATTATGAAGACGATGCTTGGATAATAGGTGGTAAAAATAGAGCATCAGAATGGTATGGTTCGTATGGTTTAGCTATGAAAAAATTTGACCCAATTGCGTATGAGGTAGCCAAAAGAGAATACGAACAAAACTACGAAAAAGGAGGAAAACTTGGTTTTGAAGGCCTTTCTAAAAAAGTAGCCCAAAACTATGCGGGCAAGCCGGTACCAAAAAAATACCAAAACGAATACGGCAAAACCTATTCCCAAAAAGAAGCTCAGGAAGTGGGCAACAGGGTAGCAGCCAAAATCGAAAGAGAAAGAGGCCGATTAAAAGAAGAAGGAGGGTTAATAGACGAAACAATTCCTACACAGCAACTTACCATGGTAGAAAAACACATAGCAAGCCACATTAAGCCACTTCACACCGGCACAAAAGTTACGTTCAACGGCAATAATTATAAAGTTGCAGAAATTCAGCTAGAAGGCATAAACCTACAACACGTACCTGAATTTAGAAGCGAAGACAGGAAAGATATATTTGTGTACTACGATGAATTGCTAAACAAAACAGACGAAGGAAAACTTAAAGTAGAAGGATTTAATTCATCTGCAGAATTAGCCATTACAATTGCCTTCATCAACAATAAAAAAATTGCAGAATTGCAAAGCAAACGTATAAGCGCACACAACCAAGCTAAATTAGATAAACTAAAAGAACAGCTTACCCAAGAAGAAATAGCTAGTATTAAGGAGCAGCAAGAGAAAGAAGCACGCCAAATGGCACACATTAGGTACAGGCTACGTCAGCAGTCGCAAGGATAATAAATGCAAAAAAAACTAAAAAAATTGTTTTTTATTTAAAAAAATAATACCTTAGTCGCCATAATAACTAAAACATTTATTTATGGCCCACAACAAGTATTTACTTCCTTACTGGATTAAAGAAGCGAAAAGCTACAAAATCAATTTACCACAAGACGTTCAAGAAGATATTATCACCGTTGAATCCGTTTCAGAAGGATATTCAAAAGAAGTAACCGAAGCCATTAAGCTAGATAACATTACGGCAAAAACCATAAAAAAATTGGTAGATGCCGAAAAAGCCGAAATTGAAAAAGCCGAAAAAATAGCCAGGCAAAAAGCCGAAGAACAAGAAAAGCTAGAAAAAGAAGCCAAAGAAAAAGCAAGACTATTAGCCGAAGAAGCCGTAAGTTTAGGGCTTCCTAGCAACGCAAACATAAAGCAGATAGAACATGCACGTGAAGTGCGTAAGCAATTAGACAAAAGAGCCAAAGCCCTAGGCTTAGAACCGGGCCTACACGAATCAGAAATTGAAGCAGCCGAAAAAAAACTAGAAGAAGAAAAGCTGAAAAAGCTAGAAGAAGAAGGAAAGCTAAAAGGATATGTAGCCAAAAGAGCTAAAAAAATTGGCCTTGACGAAACAGCTACATTAGAAGAAGTAGAAGCAAAAGAACAAGAAATAGCACTCAACAAACGTGCTAAAAAAATAGGTTTACCCGAAGGTTCTACACTAGAAGAAATTGAAAAAGCCGAACAAGAAAAACTTTCTGAAGAAGAAAAAGCCAAACAACAAGCCGAAGCCGAATCCGAAAGAAAAAAAGCAGAAGCAGAGGAATTGCAAAAAAATATGGCTAAAAAGAAAGACAAAAACTACATTGCCCTAGCCACACTACTACAACAGGGCAAAACACAAGTTACCAAAGAAGAACTAAAAGCAGCCGGATTCAACACTGGATTCTTTGGTCCACTACAATCAAAAGGATGCGAAATTCACGATATAGAGCTGTTTAGAACCAAACTTTCTGATCCTTACACTATTCAAAAAGTAAAAAAATGAGCCAATCATCAGATATAAACATGCCAACCGGACCGGAAGACGATAACCAGTCTCCGTTAAAAACGGTAATAGAAAGCATTTTTGTGTTAGTATTTTTTATTTGGGCAGTGGCCAGTGTTATAAAATACATTTGGTTCACCAACTTTATAATTGAAACGGCTATTATGTTATCTACGTTTAGCATAATAGGCTATGTGTTGTATTATTGGTTTTTTGATAAAGACGATGAATGTATAAAGCCGGAGATGTAATAATATGTATTTCTCAGGAAGGAAAAATGGAAAATGTACCATTTCCCAAGCTGCATACTACATATACATTTTTGCAATACTACAACAACGCAAAGCACAACATGAAAAATTGGATAATGGTAACAGAAATTCCTACTGCCGCATACGACCCAAAGTTGTTTCGCAAAATGGAATCTTACGCCACCAATTATCAAGTGCAAAGAAAAATTAAAAACGCAACACCACTACAAATAACAAATAATTAAAATTATTATTAACATACGAATATGAGATTACCAATACTATAAAATAGTATGTGTGCAGCAAAACCCTATCGACAAATTCAAAAACATATAGACAATCTAATTTCCAAACTTGGTTCAGACCAAACAGAAGCCATTCTGCACAATATTTCGCTTAACCCACAAAAATTTGCCAAACTCAATAGCCGAGACCTAAAAGTACAAAGTCAAATTCTTATTATTTGCATGAGCAAAGCCGGCTGCAAAAAAGTAGAAAACTTTTTAAACAGAGCATGTTTGCCACACCGAAAAATATACGCATTTCTTACCAAAAAAAATACAAACTTAAACAACGTACAAATAGGTTTACCAATAGAAGCACTAAACGTAAGCGTATTTGGCTATTGTAAAGAAGTACAAGACGTAATAGACCTTCCAAAGTCAAACAAAGAATTATATGCTTTACTGCAAGAAATTGAAGCCGAAGTAACAGCACAAATCCACAAAGATTAAATTACACCACCATGGCCAAAAAAAGAAAAACATATAGCACAGCACGAAAAAGAAGCACACCAAAAAAAACGGCAAAAAAAGCTGCTAAAACCGGTAAAAAAACTAACACCACCACACCCGAAGAATTAACAGAAAACTTTCAGGAACCAACAATAACCAATGAAGAAGAATACACTATGCCAGGCGAAGAATTAACACCCACCGAAAAACAAAATTTACAAGAGCATCAAGAATTTAGAGATGGATTAGCTCAGGATTTAATTCCTGATAAAGAACCTTTGCCGGACAGCCCGGAAATGGATGCCTTTCAGGTAGAAAGAATTGAACGAAATATTGTAAAAACCGATACCGAACCGTCAACCACCGAAACACCTACCGGACAAACCGAAGCCACCGAAACATTTTCGCCACCGGTAGATGCCGAAACAACAACAGACGAACCTAGCTTTGAGCCACCTTCCGACACACTTTCCGCAGGTCCGGTAATACCCGATGCACCAAACATTCCGGCACAACCCGATGTAATCGAACCAACACTCGACCCAAGTTTAGGAATGATGCCCGGACACGCAGGATTAACTATTCCCGATGGCAGCGCAGAAGATACCTTTGAGTTCTTTTTCACAGCCACTAATTATGCGCTAAAATCATTTGGAGGTAGATTTGTAAAAATAAAAATCATCAAAGAATACCGTAAATTTCCTGAAATTCCACCGGTTATTAACGACCATAACGATAACCAGGTAGAAAAAATATTGCTAGACAAAGACGACAAAGAATTATTAAAAGAACCATCTATTACCATGATCAAAAAAATGGGTGAAAGCGTTACCAAGCCCGAAAATAAATTTGCCATGGCAGTAGGTATGGTATTAGTTAAAAAATTACAAGTAATTCCTGAAATACGTAAAGAAAACCGTGAACTTGAAAAACGTATAAAACTTTTATTAGCAGAGCATACACACCAACAATCTATGCAACAACAGCAACCGCAAAAAGAAACCTATCACGCACCGCCAAAAGAAGAAAAAAAGAAAAAACCAAATCCACCGAAAAAAAACACACCACCACCAACCAATAAACCAAACAAAGATGGCAAAAAATAGCGGAAAACGAGAACCATTTGTAGAAGTAGCCATTGGCGAAACTTCAGTAGGAAAAACTTACCAAACACTTAAAAAAGTGTTTAACTATGTACCTAAAATAAAAAGACCGGCCCTAATTGTAGATTTTCAAGACGAATATACCAAAGCCGGATGCGGACACGATATTCCAAGCATTGATATGTGGCCGAACCCTAAAAAAAAGTGGAGAGGATTAATAGACTACACCACACCAACCATTCGCAGAATACGCCCCATTACCAAAGACGGCAAAAAAATGAGTATCAAAGAAAAAGGCGAAGCATTAGGTACTATTCTCACCTCATTTAAAAACGGCAAAATAGTAATTGACGATATAGATAAATACGCAGTATTTAATACCGATCAGGAAATGGTAGGTTCGCTTATGGGAAACCGACAACCCGGATTAGACATTATTATTACCCACCAAAGTTTTGGCGTAATGACTACCATGGAATGCCGAAACTTGCAAGTAGTAAGAATGCACCACACCTCAGACAGCCCAATGGCCATAAAGGACAAACTACAAGAAAACCTGGAAATAATGATGATAGCCTACTATATCGTTAAAGACCAATACGAACTACTGCACAACCACAGGTTTTTTATGATGCTAAATGCACGTAAAAAGAAAATGTGGGGGTGCACTAAAAAAACATTTGACATAGCTTGCCAAAAATATATTTTCAAGCACAAATTAGTAAAAGAAGAAATAGAAGAACTTATTTTCCGTAGAGTTATTGACCCAAAAAAGAAAAAACACCATGAATCAGAAGAAACAGCACGCAAAAGCCTTATGGAAAAATTAAGCCGTTACTACTCAGACAAACCGGTAATTGTAAACAATTAGTTATGAAAAGCTATATTTTATATACATACATTAGTGGAGTTATTTGCTCTTTAATTTTTTATTTAGTAGCTATATATGCCGAAAAAAAGACTATCAAAAAATGCAATGACGATTATGGAATGTTAATTCACTTAATAATAATTACTTTAAGCGTTTTACTTTCAATACTATCCTGGATAGGCTTAATGGTTATGTTATGTAAATGGAAGCTAAATAAATATAACCCGAAAGAGGTAGAAATTAAAATCTTTGACGAAGCTAAAGGAACCTACATGTGGTATAAAAATGAAACCCAATACAAAACAGGGTTTTATTCCTATGACGGAGCTAAATTATCTTATTTATTAACAACGCTTGCGGCCAAGCTAAAACCAAAATTTAAACTAGATTATACCATTAGCGTATTCTTACTTGGATTTACCGCATTAATATTAGTAAACGATATTGTCCGTTACAATGGTGCAGAATGGTACAAATGCTTAATACCTTTAGGTATATTTGCCATATATGTTATAGTAGAATTTGTAAAACATAAGAAAAAGGGAAATGGATATAATTCCTGACAAATAAATGTAAAAAAATGGTGATGGGATAAATAGCAAAACCCTTTCACACCACAAAAAAGATAAAAATAAGCTAATAAATCCAAGCTAGAAACAGCCCACTACTTGGGTTTATTTATTGTTAAGGGCTGCCTTTAATTTCAATATTATGTCAAAACTAAAATTAAATTTTGCTGATTATTCAGAGGCTTTACAATGGGTAGAGCAAAAAGCAAAAAACTTCAAATCTGTAAATGAGTTTTATGCAAGTAATGAGTATAAATCTGCTTATCCACTGATTAGAAAAATGTATGAAGTAGAACAGGCTTCTTTTGCAAAAAAAGGTATGTCAGAATTAAAAAAGGCAGGATTAAAAGTTGGGGATAAAGTTGCTTACGATTTTGTTTCTCCGTTTTTTAATGTAGAACCATATACAGGTAAAATTATTCAAAGAATGGGTATTCCTTATGTTCAATTAGATAATGGTCAAAAAACAATGTCAGGCAAAAAGTCTGTTCGTTGGCACAAAGGTTTTGTTCGAATTCCTTAAATGCACCCTAACAAATGGTGGGGATAAATAGCTAAACCCTTTCACACCACAAAAAAGATAAAAATAAGCTAATAAATCCAAGCGAGAAACAGCCCACTACTTGGGTTTATTTATTGTTAAGGGCTGCCTTTAATTTCAATATTATGGCAAATAAAAAACTTTTTTCTTCATTATCAGCAAAAAAGAAAGATGAAGTTTTTCAAAACACTATTGATTTAGTTATTAACACAATTGGACTATCAAAAGGGTTGAGAAACGAAATTAGGAAGCAAATAGACTTAGATAAAATGCTTCATAATAGAAAAGTATTTGATGAAATGATTAAAAGGCAATATGTGTTTACGCACAATGGCTTAACATTTACTACAAATGTGGTGGAAATGAAGAAAAAAATGAAAGTCTAATGTTATAGGGTAAGCTGTTCGGGCATGGATAGCTTGCCCATAACAAATAAATTTGTACAAGTAAAAAATAATTACTTAATTTGCAGTCAACATACTTCTATTTAAACCATAGTTATTATCAATCGAACAAGAAAGCCTAATTTAATTAGGCTTTTTTGTTTCACAAAAACATTTACCATGACCACTCTATTAATATTTTTAGTTACACTAGCGTTTATAATTACAACAGCCCTTATTGATGCTCAGCATATAAAACAACAACAATACATTTACAATCACACATCACGTGCTATACAGCGAGCATTATTTGTGTGTGCAATAGCTTGTTTTTCGGTAAAACTAGCCTTAGCTAGTTTGTTTTTATACATAGCATTGTTTGATGCAGCCATAAATATGTGGCTAAACAAATACTTTTTAAACCTTGGTAATACAGCAAAATGGGATATTTTTTGGAATAAACACAAAAGGCTATACCTTATTTTAAAAATTAGCACACTTTTAATTTCTATTTTATTATACATTAAAAATTAAAACATATATTTGCCATACCAATTTTTAGTTGTGTAGCTCATACACAATAAAAAAAGCCGTAGCACATTTTGTTGTTATGGCTTTTTTATTTATTATTGCATCAGCATTTCGTTATAGTTCTTTGAGTAAAAGTAATTTGGACCGGAGTTCGATTCTCCGCAGTTCCACAAAAGGCGGTTGGTAGATAAGTGCTAAATAGCTTAGCTATTTGGTTAAACGGTCTCCGAGCCGGAATTACCTTAGTGAGTAATTTAACGCTTCCGCCTGATCTTATTGCATAATTAAGCCGTAGAAAACTACCCACAGAGGAATCATAGTAAACCTACGTAAAAAATTGGGGCTGACCGGTATTGACAGTTACAAAATAGCAACGAATGAGAAGTGCAACGTCTTAACCGACACACAACCAAAAATGAGAATGGCTGCCTAAGAAGGCCGCATCTCGCAAACGCAAAAAAGCTCAGTTTATAATTGAGCTTTTTTTATTTAAAAATAAAAACATATCTTTGCCATCCGGTTATGAATACATTTGCAGTAAAAATAAACAATCCTACAGGCGTAAATCAACAATACGATCTTTTTGGCTATAACTTTAATGCAAATCAAAATCCCGAAATTCAATACAGCGTTTCATCAGGTAGCTTTCAGCAGTTGCAACGGTCTAGCCAAAGTTCAGGGCTTATCATTACTAGCATAAAGCTAATTACTAATAATGCTAACCAATTTTCAGAAGCACTAAACATTAGCACACGCCAAATTACCGGCTACACCAATACGTACTCTATTTTTCCCGAAAACTACTTTGAACCATCACAAAGCAACTCACGTGTAGTAAAAATAAAACCGGTAGAAATACCCATTACCGGAGACATTGGTATTTCAGGAAACTTATTACCAAACACACAACTAAACATACTATTTACCTACAAAACCATAGCCGCCAACGCAGCTAAATATAGCAATGCTTTAAGCAACTATAAGCACATGAGGTATAAAGTAAAATACAAAAAGCTAATCCCTATAGCTGCATAATTCACTTTTTCTTTAAAAAAAATTACTCTTTTTTTAGTTTTTTAACAAGCTAATAATTAGCGCAAAACAGTGCTAAAAATTACTAATTTATTGCTATCAGTAAAAAAGCAAATTTTTTTTACCCATAACTACTACCTAATTTTATCGCCACAAAACAAAACATTTAATTAACTCTTAAAAATCAAAAATTATGTTTAAAGATATGAATTGGAAAGAAACTCTAAAAATTGCACTTATTGCAATTGTAGCAGTTGGAGCTTATGATATGCTGTTAAGACCAACAGTTAATAAGTTTATTAACAAAGGCGATGCAGACGCAGCGTAAGTTTAACTAAAAAAAAAGAAACGAAAGACTATGAATACAAATCGCAATTTCGCAGCTAGACTGCAAGGAAATGGGTTCAACGGAGCTAACGGCATGGCCGCCCCCGCTTTACCCACTAATAAATTGGGTTCTTTTAACAGAACCATCACTGTAAAAATTGTTAGCGCAACTAATGCTGATTCAACTTATACCGTTTTTGGGTATAATGAATTAGGCGCTGATCCTACGCAAGGTGCAGGTGTTACTGTAACAGTTACTCCTACATCACACGCTCAAGTAGCAAGAGCTGTAGCTTCTCAGCCATTTACTTTAGTAAGCATTAAAGTAAAAGTTACTAACTCTTTACAGTTTGATAACACTATTACCTATACCAAAAAAGATTCGTTTGGTGGTAAAACAGAAACTCAGATAATCACACCAAATAACTATCTTGAGCCTGAAAACAACCAAACTACTATTGTAAGAATCAGCGATATTGAAGCCGATATTACTGGTGATGTTAAGTTTACTGGAACCATTGGTGCTGGGTACACTATGACATGGATCATGGTATTAGGATCAAAAGTAGATTTAGGTTACGCTAACTTTGGTGAAAGCGTTGTAGAAAAAGCTGTAGCTCCGGCTCCAACTGGTTTACAACCACAAAGATTAGTAGTAGCAAACGCTTCTGCTCAAGCAGTTGACGTACTAGCTTAATCTAACTGTTATCTTATAAAAAGCCAAACATCCCATTAAGGCAAGGTTTGGCTTTTTTTTTAAAATCTTAAAAAAACATTTACTATGAATTGGGGAGAATATACAATACTCAACAATAAAATAGAGCTACAAAATATAATGAGGGATAAATTTAATGTTGCCCCTTCTGATAATAATTCTGAGCTTTATAATCAAATGGTGGGCTTAATTAATCAATATGGTCCGGACACCACCGTACCCGAATTGTTAAAAGCACACCCGGACAGAGAAGCCTTTGTTTCTAAATGCAAATGCAAAAAGAAATCATCTAGCTACAAGTCGGCAGACCAAAGTAAATGCAACAATGCCTTTAAAAAACTAGAAGAAATTAAAAACAAAATGCAATCCGGCAGATATACTCCGGAAGAAATGCAAAGCATACAAGCCGAAATGGATGCAGTGCTTAATGAGTTGAAAACTAATAATTGTCAGCCACAAAAACCGCAAAACAATTTGTTAGAAAAACTAAAACAACTTGATAAGCAGTATAATTTAAAAACCATTGGTATTGCAGTGCTTATTACCTATTTAGTGGTAAAATAAAAAAACATGATAAGAAACAGCTATATACAAAATGCAGTTGCCGAAGTTAACATAAGTGAAAAAGGAATTAAAAAAATAGCAAATGTTATTCTTCAGCAACCGGTGGCAATTGAAAAATTGCTAACCAAGTATGGCTATATCTTACCTAAAAACTATTCTGTAGCAAAGCTAAATAACCAACTAGCTAAAGCTATTGTAAATGCAAATCCACAATTTATAAAAGAAATTAACGCATTAATAAATGGGGGATATTCATCAGTCGATCCAATTACCATTAGTGCTATTATTGGTGGATTAAGTAGCATTTTTGGTGGATTGACTGGTAAAAAATCTAAGTCAGAACAAGAAAAAGACCTGGAAAAAAGCCTAAACCAACAAATAATTGAGGCGCAAAAGCAAAAAGAAAAACAACAACAATATATTTTATACGGAGTAATTGGCTTTGCCACACTATTTACAATAGTGGGAATAGCTGTTTTAACCAAATCACCGGCACCAAAAATTGCAAAAGCATGAATCCATTAGAAAAACATACCGGTAAATGGAACAATGCCGGAGGTTATGGTTTTTGGTGTAATAAAGAATGTGCTGCACGAAAAGATGCCGAAAAAGCAGAACAACTAAAAAAACAACTTACTCAGCAAGAAATATTAAAAGGAATTACATCCGGAAAATCATCTACAGAAAATATTTATTTACTAGCAGGGCTAGGATTAGTGTTTTTTGCATCAGTTACCGGGTTAATTATTTACGTAAAAAACAAACAAACTAATTAATATGGAATATTATCTACATAAAACTCAACCGTTAAAAAAAGTAAGCGAATATAACAACTTATTAGTGGCATTACCACTTTTAGGAGACTTGTGCAAAAGACAATGCGATGTAAAGCACCTTTTTAACAAAGAAAAAAGACAAGCATGTAAACTTCAGTGTGAACTTCAGGATTTGCAAAAACCAAAATACCAGCAATTTTTAAACCTTCCGGGATTAGGCGGTGGCGACCAAGCACCTTCAGGTGCAGAAGAACAACCAACAGATACACCAGAATCAAATGTAGGTAAATACTTTTTGTATGGAGCCGTAGGATTAGTAGTAGTATTAGGTGGAGTATTTACCGTTAGGTATTTTATGAATAAAAACAAAGCATCAGCATAATGAATAAACCGGCCCAAAATAAACATCCAAAAAAATGCACATTTAACACAGTTAAAGAAGTAAGCGCAAAAGATTTGTATGGAGGCAAGTGGAAAAATAAATTAAAAAAACACTTATCGCCTGAGCTTATATTTGAATACAGCATTAAAGACGGTCTATCACCGATTGATATTAGTTTATTGGCTATAAAAAATAATCAGTACCAACACTACAAAGAAGGCGATAAAATTAAAGTAAAAGTAACTGAAGGAAACCCTGCATACAATAAAGAAATGGTGGTGTTAGGCCCAATAAAAAACCATACACTGTTAGCATTTCCGTATTTAGGAGAATCACAGGGTGAATTTACTAAAGTAAAAAGCCAGGTTATTCCATTGCTAAAAGTAGGTAAATACATTATGCGTGAAGAAAACGGAATGAAACTGTACGACACACCAAAAAAAGTGCAAGGAATTTCTAAAGAAAAAGACTTTGTATTTGTAGAAGGAAGCACACAAAAAATTCCGGTAGAAAAAATTCAGGTAGTAAACTATAATGCAGCAGATGCGGCACCTGAAATAGACCCATCAGCTTTTGAAGAAGAAGAAGATAACTACACTAAGCCGGGAGAAGAAGAAAAATCTAACGAAAACCAAGAAAAAGAAGGAAAAGTAATAAAATTAAAACAATTAAAAAAACAACAAAATAGCAAAAAACTATTAGCAGCCGCAGCAGCTATTGGTTTATTGTTACTAATTTCTAACTAAAACAAAACAACTATGTGTAATTGTACATCATACAACAAAGCAGACGACTTAAAGCCGTTAGCACTAAAAAACTCACGTACTGCATCCTTTGGATTAGGATATAGCAGTGCAGATGATTTAAAGCCATTACAGTTAAAAAATTCAAGAACCGCATTATTTGGCACCGGATTTACTTATGCAGACGATTTAAAACCGTTACAGCTAAAAAATTCGCTTACCGATTTAAGTTTAGGGTATGTTCCTCAGCGTAGATCTAGCTACAGAAACGCTTCTGAAAACCCTGCGTTATGCAACATGTACCCTGCCGGAAGCGCAGAATTTATTGAATGTTGGTCTAAAGTAGGAAAAACATCTGAAGACACTAAACAAACTGGCGGATTTTGGGAATTTTTAAACAAAGGTTTAGATTTTTTAAAAGACCGTAAAGGCGGACAACAAACACCACCACCTGCACCTGCACCAACTCAAGATAAAGACTACACCGGATGGATTATTGGAGGAGTGATAGGTTTAGCAGCAATTGCAGGCGGAATTTATTGGTATAAACAAAGCAAAAATAAAGCTGCATAAATGCAGAACGTATTTGAAACCAAAGGAAAGCCATCAGTATTAGAACTTACTTGTAAGTCCAATACTTTTGCGCCCTGCAGTTTTGATGTAATTGTGTACGATAAGCAAAGGTTAAAGTCTTATTATTCAAGACAAAACTACTTGGTAAGTCAAGCACAAAAGCTAACTATAAACCTACCGGTAACGCCAAACAAAATTGGCGTTCAGGTAGAACCGGTAAATTTTGATTTACAGCTCTTTGAAATAAAACCTGAAATAAAGCCGTTGGCTACTTTATCCAAAGGATTAAGCCCTGAAGTATATGGCTTTATGAAGTGGGCAAAATGGTTTTGCATAAACGCAAGCATACTACCCGATAAAATTTATTATCAGCAACCAAAAGGCAAATATTACATTAATTATATGCCGGTTATTGTTGATGATCAGTTTGGTGAGCAAATCACTCCGGCACGTATTCACAACAAAACAAACGAAATACAAGTAGCCGCAGATTATTTTATGCCACTAAGCATTCCTTCACGTATGGTGGTTATGGCACATGAAATTAGCCATAATATTTGGAAAAACGATGAAGAATTTGTACCGGACCAATCAGCTTGCGAAATATGTAAAATGCTTGGCTATACACCTGAGCAAATTTGGGATGGCTTTGAAGAATTTATGATAGACACGCCATTAAACCGTGAACGTAAAAAACTAATTTATAACACACTTTTTATAAACGGTAAAACATAATGAACTTTAAAAAAATAGCCATAACCGGATTGTCGTTGGTAGTATGTGGCGTTACCGTTACAAGTATTATAACATTAGCAAAATGGCAAAAAAATAAATTAACTGAAGAAGAAGTGCAAAAGCTATACGAAGCATGGAAAACAGAAACAAACGAAAAAACCAAAGCCGAACTATACCAAAAAGCACTAAAAGCAGGGTATTATTTTACAAAAGAACATTTGAATACGCAACTAAAACCAATACATAAAATGAAATTTACAGAAAGAGTAAAAAACGAATTAGGAATTAAACAATTATAAAACAAAACAAAATGAAAAAATTAATTTTAGCAGCATTAGCAATTTTTGGAGCATATAAATTGTTTCAATATTTAAGCAAACAAGGTTCCGGAAAAGAAATTCTAGGAAAATTTAAAAAACTATTATCAGAAGGAAATATTTCCGGAAAAGATGTAGAAGTAGTAATAGAAGACCCAACCACAGGTGCCGAAGGCGTAGTTTCACCTTTAGGTGAAGATATAGCAGGCGATGGCGGTGATAATACAGCAGCACGTATTTCTAACTTTATGGAAAACTCGCAAAGCAAGGTGTTTAACATTAAAGTAGTAGATGCAAGCGGTAATGTGATAGACCAAGGAGTAATTGATTTACTTGGGAACAACACTGGTTCAGGCCAAAAAGTATATGGTACTTATTGTTACGATGGACTTGGCAATTTAATTGGAACCGTTGGCGTAGGCAAAGAATGCCCGGTCAATACAGCAAAATCACACGGAGGGTGGATTTAATATGAAAATTGCTGAAGTCAGAAACGAATCAGTAAAAGAATATCAAAAGAGCCAAAACATAAGGCTGCTTGATGTTTTTGCAATCGGGCCAATGATGATTTATGCAGGAACATTTAAGCAGCTTCCTATGTGGCTAAGAATAGGGCTTATAGCCACCGGAGCAGCTACGGTAGTGTATAACGGTAAAAATTATTTAATAAACAAAAAAAACGACAACAATGCTAGAAATACTACAGAGAAAGGAGTTTAAAGAAGTGGCCATAGTGGTAGGATTAGCCTTTGGCGCATCAATATTTATTGACATTTACCTAAAATCACTACAAGCAAAAAAAACTAAGCTAGAAATAGCACAACTAAAAAAACAACAGTAATGGCTTTAATTAAACCTGCAGATATAATTCCAAGTAAAACTAGCTCAGGGCAAGAGTGGTTAGACTGGTACAAGTTGTTAAAAACAAGATATGGCAGAAAAAATGCCAATACAGTTTTTTCATTGGCATGGAATCAAAGAGGAGAATATTCAGCAAATACAAAACCGTTAAGAGATTATTTAGAAAAAAATGGAGTGGATATTGAAGGTTCAAACCCGGCTATTATTATTGAAGATTTTGTGGGTGATGCTACTGATTTTGTAACAGGAACATTCAATACCGGAAAAACAATTGCATTAGTAGGAATAAGTTTAGTTGGTTTAGCAGTTGTAGGTATAGTTTACTCATTAGTAAAAAACCCTGACAATACTAAAGAATTAGCAACACTTATCGCTTCAAGAGGCATGATTAAAAAATAAGAACATGACAAGAACTAACAAAATAGCATTATTTTCTACCATTGCAGTAACGGCTGCTGTTGCTTTATTTGCCGTAAGAGAAAGAAATAAAAAGGAGATTAGTGAAATAATTACTAAAATTAAAAGTGGTGAAGGAGCGCAAGGAACAGTTGATGATATTAAATTTAGCAGTGCATTCAATCCGGAATACTATAAATCAAGGCCGGTATCAGAATTAACTACCGTAGCATCAGCGCAAGCTAGGGCAAAAACAATTTACGATGCTAAAGGGTTTTTCTATGATGATGAAGAAGTAGTATTTAAAGTTTTTAATAATGCGAAATCAAAAGCCGTTATATCACAAATAAGCGAAGCATTTGCAAAAAAATATGGAACGCCACTCTATCAATTTTTAAGAAGCATGATGTGGGATAGTGAATTAGCAATAATTCAAGCACGTTTAAAACAACTAAAATAACCATGGAAAGAAATCAAAAAATAGCAATTGGAGCAACTTTGGCCGCACTATTATTTGGTGGAATATGGTATTTTAACCGTAAAAAGAAAAAAAACAACTTTAAAATAGTACCAACAGGTCCCGAAAAATTAGTAGTTACCAATGGTAACGACAAAGGAACACTTATTTTTTCACCGGTTGACGAACATAAAATAAGCGAACTAAACCAAGGTATAGCTTTTATGTTTATCAATACATTTGATAAAACAGTAGAAGTAGTAGCAGAAAGCAACGGAGAAACAGCTAAAATTAATTACCAAACAAGAGAATTTATATAAATGGCAGACTACAAAAACATAGTACCTTTTATTAAGAAATTTGAAGGCGGTTTAAGTAAATCACCTTACGATACGGCAAAAGATAACCCATCACCGTGTAGGTACAAAAGAGAAATGGGGTGGCATACCAATAAAGGCATTCAATGGATAGTTTTTAAAGAAAATGCCGGAAGCCTAGGATATGATGCAAGCTGCAATAATTTCTTAGCAATGCCTGATGATATTTGGCTTAAAATTTACAAAAACAAATATTGGGATCGTTTTTATTTAGACACCATGAAAAGCCAACCAATAGCTAACGTAATTGTTACTTGGGCATGGGGAAGCGGTGTAGGTGGTGGGTACAGTCAATTAGCAAAATTTATAAATAAAACATACGGTCAAAGTTATAGCACAAGCTATTCTGCGGCAAATGCAAAAACATTAGTGTTATTTTTAGATGAAAAAGCCAAGCAAGTAGGCGAAAAAAAGCTGTTTGAACAATTAGTAGAATGGCGTAAAAATTATTTCATTAGCCTTAACCAACCGGCAAACCTAAACGGATGGCTTAAAAGATTAGACGAATTTAAAAAACTACATACTGAGTTTTTAACAAAAAGTATGGCATTTGTAAAACAAAACTGGCTGCCCATTACCATTGGTTCAGCAATAGTAGTATCAATTATAATTTACGCAGCACGCAAAAATAACAACAATGGCTAGTACAAAACAAACATTAACTACCGTAGGTATAATTTTAGGATTCTCAGCACTTGGCTTTGGTATTTACTGGTTTGGCTTTAGAAGAAAACCACTTCCCGGATTAGGTAAATCAACATCAAGCGGATCAGGCGCAAGCAACGCTCCCGAAGCAAGCGATGAAGAATATACACAAGGCTATTTTGATTTAGTTCCTACAATTATTAGAAGAATAGAATCAGAATATCCTAAAATTAGTTCAGGTTTTGGAATGGCTAAATATTCTCCGCAAGATACAGCTAAAATAACCATGCAAAAAAACAAAGTATTAGAGTTATCAAACAATATACCTTATATAAAAAAATTAATTAGCATGGCAAACTCACAATTTGCAGGAAATGAAAAAGAAGGTTTAATTCAATTGGTAATTAATTACAGCAAAGGACTAATAACACTATAAATATGACAACAAAGAAAAAAATATACATTGGATTAGGAGCATTAGCCGTAACGCTAGTAGGCCTTTATATTTACGATAGAAACAAAAAAGGGCTTCCGCTTGCCCCATGGAGCGCAATTCGTATTCCAAGGAATATTACCGAATTAAAGAAAACCAAAGAGCAAGAAGCTAAAGACTTGCTTTCGGGCGGTGGCAGTTCACGTGCCGAAGATTTTCAAGAAAACCTACAATCCGGAAACGCATAATGAATAAAAAAATTATCATATCAGGATTAGTAACAGCAGGTGTAATTGGCGGAATTATGCTTGGCCGACAAATACAATTGGCACAAAAAGCATGTTATGAAGTACAAAGCTATAAATTACAGTATTTTGGCTTAAACCGGGCCGTAATTAAAATTACGTTCAAGGTAAAAAACACTACAGGCATTAGCTTTACCATACATAAGCAATCCTATAAAGTGTATGTAAATAACCGTGAAGTGGCCAATGTATTAGCCACCGAAGACATGCAGCTAAACGCTTATTCCGAAGCATTTCCTAGCATAGTAGTAGAGTTTAGCCCAAAAGATGCCATTAGAAATTCATTAGCAGAAATATTAAGCACCGGCAAACAAACAGCTATAAGAGTAGTTGGTAAACTATCTTTAAAATCAGGAATGTTATTTTATAACAACCTAAAAGTAGATACCACTACCACACTATATGAGATTTTAAACGATACTTCAGAAACAATACCATGTTAAAAATTAAACTTTTTTATTAACCCTTAAAATCAAATACAATGGCAAAATCAAGAAAAACAAAACAAAAATGCGGACTTGCAATGGCAAGCAAAGCAACAAGAACAAGAGTAGCAAAACTTGGCGGAAAAGCCAAGAAAAAAACTACTAAAAAGAAATCTTCTAAAAGAAGAAAATAACAAGTGATGGGGCTTTTTAATTTCTCTAAAAAGGTTAAAAAGCTCCTACACACTAAAATTTCAGTAAACATGAATTACCAATTAAGCCAAAGAAGCAAAAAAGAATATGATACACTGCATAAAGATTTGCAGAAGGTAATAGATTTGGCATTAAAAGTTTCTCAGATAGACTTTGCCGTAGTAGAAGGCGCAAGAACTGCAGAAAGACAACAAATGCTTTTTGATACCAAAAAATCAAAAGTAAACCCAAAAAACTATACGCCACAACAGTTAATTACCAAAGGTAAACATATTGTAAACGAATTTAGAAAAGAAAGTTGGGCCTTTGATTTTATTGCTTGCGTACCCGGAAAACCAAATCTAGCTTATGATATTACCCACTTAATGTATTTAGTAGGTGTATTTACTGCATGTGGTGAAATATTGTACAACAAAGGTGAAATTAGCCATAAAATTAGGTCCGGAGCAAATTGGGATAGAGACGGAGAATTAAGATATGACCAAACATTTTTTGACTCACCACACATTGAAATCATTTAAACCCATTATAAAATGACAACAACAGGAAAAATAACATTAGGAATTATTATAACAGGCGCATTAACAGGTGCAGGAATATTTTTATATAAACAAGGAATAATAAAACCAGTTAGTATAAAAAGAAAAGAACTTATGGAATTTTCAGCGAATGACAGTGGAAGAGAAAAGTTTTTACAATTAAACGATGATGAAATTAATGCCGCATGGAAATACATATTTCAATATGTAAATAAAGATAAAATAGATAGCACACCTAAAGATTTGCAAGCAAAAATAATTGCAATAACTAATAAAACCGGATTGTTCGGATAGAAATCGACAAACTTAAACTATAACAAATGGAAACAACCAACTTAACCTTAATAAACGGAATAATTGCATTTTTAGGAATGGCGTTATTCTTTTTGGTACGGTATAAATACCGGGCCAACAAAAAAGCACCATTTAACTTTGCCTTTTGGATTAAAGACAATGCTTTTGAATTAGTAATATCTATTATTACTTCGGCAGCTTGCTTTTTAATGCTTGACGATTTAAGCCTTTACCTGGCAAAGTTTTTACCAAGTGAAGTACCAATGGTAAAAATAACCGCATTTTTATGTGGCTACGCCAACCAATGGATTTTAAAAGCAATAACAAAACCGTTTAAGAAAAAACCGTAATTATGAAATTAGAGAATATTTTAATAACAGCAGGTGTAATTACCGGAGCCTACTTACTTTACCGAAACAGAGAAAAACTATTTGGACCAACCTTAGCCGTTCAACCAAAAATAGTTTACATTAATCAAGGTCAAACAGATAATGAAAAACCTTTAACACAAGAGGATAAAATGAGATTAGTATCTTATTGTAGAAAAAAACATCCATTTGGATTTAGGGGGTATCAAGAATGCGTTAAAGCAAGAGAAGGGTTAAGAGAAGGAAGTAATAACCAACAACAAGCCCAAGATGCAATCTTATCATAAATGAAATTTTGCTTCATCTATATATCTGTTTTTTTCTTCATGTTTACAGCATGCAACCCCTTCCTTTCACCTACCGAGAGGAAGGAAAAGCGTGCTGAACGCAAACTAGAAAAATTAGTGGCAAAATATCCGTCATTAATCAAAACCGATACTATATTCGATAGCATTCCGGTACTTATTCCCGAAGTAAACATTGATAACAACATTCCGCTAAACCAAGACTATTCAGAAATTAAGAAAAAACTAGATAGCCTTATGCTTAGCGTAGGTATTTCAGAACCAAACACCACCACCAACACCATTATAAAATACATAAAAGAACGCCCTATTTTACCTAATGATACGCTAGTATCAGAAATAAACGGCTTTACCATAAAAACTTTTATGAAACCAAATGGTGAACTTGGCCAACATATTTTTAAACCCGAAACCGAACAAAAAACAGAAGTGCCAATAGTAGTAAACAAAACAGAAGTAAAAGAAAAAACATGGTTTGAAAAAATACTTGATACTATTAACAAATATGGCGTAATAGTATTATTGCTTTTTATTATATTTGCAGCTATTCGTTTAATACTTAAAAAATACTTAAAATTATGAATCCACAACAGTTAGCAGCAGAAATAGAAACCAGGTTTACCAATTACTTAGTAACCAACAAAAGCATAAATGGCATTAATACATTAGTGTGCATTACCCTACAAAATGATAATTTATATTATCATGTAAAAGCAAAAAGAACCGAACAAGAAACGCTAAATTGGAAAGCCATTGAGTTTAACGATATAGCTCAGCTAAACGCATTACAACTAGCATTTGCTAAAAGTATGTTTGGCAGTAAAGTGAAATCCTATTTTAAGAACAATAACATTGCTAGTGGAAACATTAAAATACAAAATATAAACGGCAAAAACCAATATAACTTGTATAAAAAAACGCAAGAAAAAGACGAACTAATTAAAGAATTTAAACTACAAGAAATTTTATAACTATGTCATATTTTATAGCACGCCCTGCAGCAGCCGGAAACGGAGACCAAGTAAAAATAGCATCAGGTTCATCAACAGAATCTACCAGTCAATCTATACAAGGTGGTTTTGTACAAGCCTATTTCTATAGTCCAAACGACTATGTAATAAACGGCACTACGGTTCCGGGAGGTGTTCCACTAAACTTTGAATTTGGAGGCAAACAACATGACGATGATTTGACTATAAATGCATCAGGCGGAACGCTTATTGCGTTTGTAGTATATGGATAAAAATTATGGGATTAGGATCAGGACAAAATACTATTGATTTTATAAGCCAGGTAGCACTTGGATTATTGCCTAACTACTCCGTTTATACTAAAAAAGGGCAAAACCCGGCTGTTAGTAATGGTTCACTACCGATAGATTTATGGAGCCAAAACTCGCTCTATACAGGATTTGATGTAACAGCAGCAATTGGTGTATTAGCCGTTTCAAGTGATGCCACAGATACAGGTGAATTAACCGTTAGCGGACTACTTACATCAAGTTCTACCGAATATACAAGCGAAACAATAACACTATCAGGAACCACACCGGTGACATTTACTAACCAATACTACCGTATTCATACAGCAAGATATAGCTCAGGAAGTGCCGATACATTTAACGTAGGTAATATTGATGTATATAACGAAGCAGACCCTACCGAGCTTTTTTTACAAATATTAGCCGGAAAATCACAATCTTACATGGGTGGATTTACTATTCCGGCAGGAAGCACAGGCTTAATATATAACGTAAAAGCACAGGTAAAAGATGGAGCAAGCGCAGTTAATGGCGATGGATCATTTTGGGTCCGACCATACCAAGGAAGCCCAAGATTAAGAAGGCCAATTGTAGTATCTTCTTTATACGAAAGCAAAGATTTAGAATATGCACCAATAGTATTACAAGAAAAAACAGATGTAATACCAAGAATTATATCACTAAGCAACAATAATTTATTTATAACTATAAGTTATAATGTTTTAACTAAAAAAAATTAAACAATGGGATTTGGATATAGTACCATAGCAACACCGGAAGCGCAAACATGGGGAGACACACTTACGCTTGGCAATATAGCCACAGCAAATGCTTTATTCAGAACATTTTCTGCTACCTTTGGAAGTTCAGACGAACATACTATTGCTGATAATGGTGGCGATTTACAAATTGCCAGTACATCAGGTTCAATTATATCAATTGCACAAAGTGGCACAGACAATACAACCTTTACAATAGGTAATAGCGGTAATGCAACGCTTATAAAATCAGGCTTAGCCAGTGCAAGTAAAATTGTATTTAATGTTGGCACTACAGCACCAACCATGGTTTTTACTACCGATACTACAGGTAGTCCAAACACACACACCATTGCTTTTACTACACCTACTGCACCAAGAACAGCAACCTTTCAAGATGCAAGCGGTACAATAGCCTATTTATCAGATATTCCGGCTGCGCCAACTACATTATATTCCGGAGACGGCTCGCTTTCAGGAAACAGAACGGTTACACAAGGCGCAAACACACTGGCATTTACAGCAACTGCAGTCAACGCTTTTAGTGTAGATGGCACTACATTTAGTGTAGATGCAAGTAATAATAGGGTAGGAGTAGGAACAGCCGCACCTACGGCAAAATTACACATTATCGGCAATGGAGCTACTTCAAGCACAACCGCCTTAAATATTGTAAAATCAGATTTAAGCGCATCATTTATTGTTAGAGATGATGGTTATGTAGGAATTGGTGTAACGCCATCAGTTGCATTACATGTACAAAACAATACAGGTGTTAGAATACAAAGCCCAACAGGTGGGTACGGAGATATTAATATAATTCCATATTCACCATCACAATCATACGACAGTATTGATTTTAATAGTGGAGAGGAGTTAAGAGTTGGAGGTGCCTTTGGTGCAAAAACAAATAAATGGAGATTTTTATCCGGATCAGGAACTAATGCTCAAATAGGAGTAAATACAGATTCGCCAGGAGCTACATTAGATATGGTTGGAAATGGCAATAGTGGACTAACTAATATATTAAATTTAAAAGATAGTTCATCTGTAGCCAAACTAACTTTAAGAGATGATGGATTAATGGGGCTGGGCGTAGCACCAATTGCTAATGTTACTTTTGCAACTACTGGACGAATATCTTTTGCATCTTTACCTACTTCATCAGCCGGGTTGGGTACAGGAGAAATATGGAATAATAGCGGAGTAATAAATATAGTATAATCAATTAAAAACTAAAAACATGTTACAAGTAAACACTACAGCAAACTTAAACAACGGAATGACCATAAAGACAGGAATGGCCATAAATTATATTCCTTATATTGAAAATGCCGGACCAACACAAGACGGAAAAGGTGTAATTTTACCATTAGGATTATCTTGTTATTTAGACAAAGACACAGCTCAAAATGGAATTTATAAGTCGGTAGTTCCCATTACAGATGGATCAGAATCTATAGACAAAAGGTCTTTATACCGAACTGAAATTGAATACACAAATGAAGAATGGAATAGCCCTACAGGTGTAAACCGTGATACAATGGAAACTAAGCTAATTCCGGTTTTAGAAGCATGGAATAAAGATTGGGCAGGTAATATTGTAAAAGTTTAAACAAATATTTTATATTTGTCAAAACAACATAAACATGGAAACTTTTCAAAACAAAGAATTTGATTTGCCAGTAGGCGAGCAAGTAGATAAAAAAAACCCTACAAGAAATACAACTTTTGCAGATATTGTAGTAAGTTTAATGCAAAGTCCACCAAAAAACGGTTGGGACACAAGTAGTATGAGGTCCGCACTAAAAATTGAAGATTTATTTAAACCAATTCAAGACAAACCTGAAGAAACAGTGCAAATAGAAGATGCAGACCTTGAATATTTAAAAAAACAAGTAGAAAACGCAACTTATTCTATTAAACACAGAGGAATAATTGAATTTGACGAGTACGTAAAATCATTACCAAAAAAATAAATGGAACAAACAGTATCAATATACCAAATAATTATTGCATTAATTCCCATAGTAGGCGCATTAATAGGAACATGGGTGCGAGCAGAAGTAAAAGCTGCAAAAATGGAAGGCAAAATGGTTAGCCTGGAAAAAGTAATGGAAAAAGAACTTTCACGCCATGAGGCCAACCACAAAGAACTTAGCGGTAATATTAAAGGTATATACAAAGCCATTAGCGAAATAAAAGAAATGTTGGCAGGTGCCGGCATAAGTAAAAAATTAGAATAACATCCACCAAAAACTAGAATTATGAGTAAACCATCAGTTGCAATAGTAGTAGTAGCCACCGGAAACTACCTTACCTACGCTACTAAAATGATAGAAAGTTTTCAAAAATACTTTCTGCCACACATCCACAAAAAATACGTAGTATTTACCGATAAAGAACCCATACCAATACAACAATTAGGTGTAGATTATTTACACGTACCAGTAAATCACCTACCATGGCCAATGGGAACCATGCTAAGGTATCATTATTACCTACAAGCATTTAAGCAATTTACACAATTACAAGAAGTAGATTATGTATTCCACACCGATGCAGACGTATTAGCCGTTTCAGAAGTTACCGAAACCGATGTATTAGGCCAACTTACGGCAGTACGCCATTGTGGCTTCATGCAAAGCAGAGGCACCTACGAAGAAAATCCAAACTCAGCCTGTTACGTAGATCCCAAGTTTAACCCAAAATATTATTTTGGCGGCTCGTTTACCGGTGGCACCACACTTAATTTTTTAACATTAGCCACAAAAATTACTACCTTACTAAACCAAGACTTTAAAAACCGAATAATACCTCAGTGGCACGAAGAAAGCGCACTAAACAAAGTTTTAATAGACCTTGAACCTACCAATGTGCTTTCACCTACATTTCATTACCCGGAAGGAAATAATTTTTTAGTAGATCAATTAAAAAATTTAGATTTGCCATCTAAACCAAAAATTATTGTGCTAGAAAAGGGAAGCCCGGACCAAGTAGAAAAAATAAGAGAGTAAAACACAAAACATACAGATGCTAAACAGAAGGTAAATGATAGCTTTTAATAATGGTAATAAGAGAACACACCTTACCGAGTAGTAGCGGAAAATCGCACCTAATACCTAAAGGTTGGCCAATGTAATCCGTAAAAATCTACTACCTGTATGTTTTTATTAAATAAAATATGCAAAAAGTAATATTTTTAGATATAGACGGAGTAATAAATCCGGTACATTACATGAATGCACTTTACAAAATGTGGAAAGCAAGCCACAATCAAATAAAAAGTAAAGACGAATACGGTCAATTGTTTTTTTATCAAAACGTAGAACAGCTAAAAAATATAATTGATGCTACTCAGGCAAAAATTATAATAAGCAGCACTTGGCGGTTAGCCGGCCTTCAGGAAATGAAAAACCTTTGGAAACACCGTGCATTACCCGGAGAAGTAATAGATATTACACCCAATGAAGTACAAGTAGTAGAAGCAGGAATTGAAAAATATTACGATGAAGTATGCAGAGGCACCGAAATTGACTATTGGATGAAAAAAAACAACTTTACCGGTAACTATGTTATTATAGACGATACACCCGATATGCTAAAATCACAGCAAAATTACTTTGTAAAAACCGATTCTTATTGTGGATTAACACAAAAAGATGCCCAAAAAGCCATAAACATACTTAACCATGGAATTACACCAAGCTCAGCAAATAGCTAACCAACTAAAACTACTTTTACAACCACACTGCCACCGCATAGAAATAGCCGGAAGCATCAGGCGTAAAAATCCAAACGTAAAAGATATTGAAATTGTAGCCATTCCAAAACCCTACCAAATAGGTTTATTTGCAGACGGAATAGCCACCGTAGTAAATCAATGGGCCAAAGTAAAAGGCGAACTACCATGCAAATACACACAGCGCATACTACCCGAAGGCATTAAACTAGATTTATTCTTTGCCACCAAGCAAAATTGGGGGCTTATATTTGCCATTCGTACCGGTTCTGCAGAATATAGCCACCAAGTATTAGCCACCACCTGGAAAAAACTAGGATATAAAAGCATTGACGGTCAACTACACTCCGCATCAGGTAAAGCTATACCCATACCCGAAGAAATAAACCTTTTTAATTTATTAAACATTCCTTACACACCACCCGAAAACAGAAATATTTAAAAAAAACCAAAAAAAAGTTTGCAGAAAAGAAAATAAAGTATAATTTAGCACCCACAACCACCTAAAATTAGAATTATGAATTTTGCTCAAAACACTGGAAAAACAATACAACAAGCCTTTGAAGAATACCACCGGTTAAACCCACAAGTATATAAAGAATTTGTAAAAAGAGCGTTATTAGCAATAAACAAAGGTAAAACCAAAATAAGTTTTAAGCTAATACTAAACGTAATCCGGTGGGAAAAATTTATGCAAACCGAAGAACCCACACTCTTTAACCAAAACGGAGAACAAATTAAGTTTAAAATAAACGATGCTTACGGAAGCCGGTACGCCAGGCTATTTATAAAAGAATACCCTCAGCACCAAGATAAAATTGAACTTAGAGAATTAAGAGCTTAAAAAACAAAATAAAGTAAATGACAAAACAAGAAGCAGTCGAAGCCATGAAAAACGGAGCAAAAGTTACTCATAGATATTTTTCAGATGATGAATGGATTACAATGGAAGGTAACTTAACTATAATAACAGAAGAAGGTTATGCTTTTAGTAGTGTAGAGTTTTGGAAATATAGACAAGGTAAAGCCTTTGAAACAGACTGGTCAATTTGGAGCAGTAAGTAGTCTTATTGTAAAAAACCTTAGATAACTGCAGTTTATGAAAGCACGATTTATTAATAATTTTTAACATGGTCTATGTGAGCCTTTTCACATTTAAAAATTAAAACTAAAAAACATGGAAGCAAAAGTAATTTTACCTATATTAGATACAGAAGCACTACAGAAAAAAGCAAATGATTATGCACAAAAAGGTGCCGAAAAAGCACTTGAAGATTTTTATACCGGGTATGATTCACCATACAAAAAAGCACTAATCGAAAACTTACAAAATAAAGGGATAGATGCTAATTTTAATATACCCGATATAATAGGTATGTTAAATGATAGGTTAACTCAAGAAATTGATATTATAGCAAATACGGCTATTTCAAAAACATTCATCCCATTAGTAAAAGAATTTTTAACAAGAGAGGAAAGTGAAATTAAATTTTCTCAAATCTTAGAGAAGTTTATTGAACATTCAGAATTTAAGTACGATGATGATTTAGATATGGATGATTACACAGTTGAAAAAATTGAAGATACTGGTAAATCGTATCGTAGTAGTTTCTTTCAATATCAAATATCTAACGGAAAGATTGGGTATGAACTAAGGTTCTATAAAAATGGAGAAGGCACAACTATTATGTCCTTACCATACATGTTATCCGAAAACGGAAAATATTACAGGAATTATGAATCTAAGCAAACTATGAAAATTTCATTAGATGGTGGTGCATCATTAGAACTTCCTTTTACTAAGGGAATTTTAGAAGATAGCTTTGTTTCTTTTATAGCTCGATTAGTTATAGGAAATAGCAAAATAATATTTGACGTTACCGAATTTGATGAAGATATGTTTCCTAAAGATGAATGTAATTGTTAAACTTTTAAAACTTCAAAACAATTGAAATAATAGAAAATGAGCAAAGCTAAATATAAACTTACCTTTTGGGAGAAAGTAAAAATTACTTTATTTTGCGGTATGGCTGTAATAGTAGGAAAATTAATAGAAGATCATGTACAAGAAAAAAACAAGCTAAAAACAAAGTTAAAATATTTTTCACCCGAATTACACCAAGGTATTTTTACCAAAAAAATAGTGTGGAAAGAAAGACCTACACCACTTACCCAAGAACAACTAAACCAAAAACTAACCTAACTATGGAAATTAAAAAATACCCTGACGGTAGCAGCTATGCCCAAATTTCAGTAAACAAATTACAGGAGTTGGAATTTAGAATAAATTCGTATGAAGACCTTTGGCACCTACATCAATGTGTAGATGCTTTTAATCACTCCATTTTAGTGCCGCCAATTATCACCATACCTAATTTAATTGATGCTCAGGCCGACAGAAGATTTAAAGCCTACCAATCCTTTGGCTTAAAATTGGTATGCGAATTTTTAAACAATATGAAGGCAAAATTTCGCATATTTCACCCACACAACCCGGAAGTAGTGCAAGCACTAATTAATGACGTGCATATTATAGATAATTCATACTTTATTACTAAAGTAATAGAATTACTAGGATGGAAAAATAAAGCCGAAAACCAACAACGAAAAGACCAAAAATCTATTCTTATGTCTTCAGATGCCGGAGGATTTAAGCCACTTATAAAACTTTGCGAAACCATTGGTTGGTCCGGAGAAACCTACTCAGCATCAAAAGCCAGGAATCCCAAAACCGGTGAACTCACACAATTGATAGACCGACAAGACTTTCAGGGAAAAGATATTCTTATTGTAGATGATATTTGCGTGTACGGAGGAACATTTAAAGGCTTAGCTAAACTATTAAAAGAAAGAAACTGCGGTAAATTATACTTAGCCGTATCTCACATAACCGTCCAAAATTTAGGAAACGATCCGGTAACTAATTATTTCGATACCGTGTTTACTACTAATAGTAAATACAACGAATATTACTTTCAAGCGTTTAATAACCCACATTTAATAACCGAAAATTTACAAATCATTAAACTATTTAATATATGAATCCCTTTTTAGCAACAGACGGCTACAAAACAGGCCATCACAAAATGTACCCACAAGGTACTTCATTAGTTTATTCAAACTTCACACCAAGAAGCAACAAATATGCTCCCAAGGGATGTGATAAAGTCGTGTCATTTGGCCAACAAATGGTAATGCAGCAAATCAAACAAATGTTTGATAAACATTTTTTTAAAAGAGGTTATATTAAGCAATTAGTTGAGGAATCTGCTAATGATTTAGAATATGATTCTGATGAACATGCAACAACATCTTTAAAAAAAGAAATTAAAGAAAGTGTTTGTCAAGAAATTAAAAAAGAATACTCAATGTACTTAGGTGCAGAATATGATGTTTCTCACATAGAAGCACTTTGGGATTTAGGGTATTTACCTATTGAGGTAAAAGCCATTCCCGAAGGCGAATTAGTACCAATGGGCATTCCGGTACTCACTATAAAAAACACCTTACCCGAATTTTATTGGCTTACCAATTTCCTAGAAACACTAATATCCAATTTGCTTTGGAAACCAATTACATCGGCCACCATTGCATTTGAATACAAAAAAGCGTTAATGAACGCAGCCATGCAAACAGACGAAAAAAACATTGGTTTTATAGAATTTCAAGGCCATGATTTTTCTATGAGAGGAATGGACAGCATTGATGCCACCATATCTTCAGGCTTAGGCCATGCAACATGCTTTTTAGGATCAGATAGCTTACCGGTTATTTATGGTGCAAGAGAGTATTACAACGAAACCGAAAATATTGTCCACTCAGTAAACGCTACCGAACACAGCGTAATGTGTGCAGGATCAAAAGAAGACGAAATTCAAACCTTTAAATACTTAATGAATCAATTTCCAACAGGTATTTTAAGCATAGTTTCCGATACATGGGATTTGTGGAAAGTAATTACCCAATATTTACCACAACTAAAAGAAGAAATTCTTTCAAGAGACGGAAAAATAGTAATACGACCTGATAGTGGAAATCCGGTAGATATTATTTGTGGCGAAAAATTTACTGATTCTAAAGAAGGAACTAAAGAGAGAATGAAAGGCGTAATAGAACTACTTTGGGATATTTTTGGCGGAACCGTTAACGAACAAGGATATAAAGTGCTAAACCCAAAAATTGGTGCAATTTATGGCGATTCCATAACCCTAGAAAGAGCAAAAGAAATTTGCGAAAGATTAAAACAAAAAGGTTTTGCATCTACTAATATTGTGCTAGGAATAGGTAGCTTTACCTATCAATACAACACAAGAGATACATTTGGTTTTGCCATGAAGGCCACTTATGTAGAAATAAATGGATCAGGCAGAGAAATATTTAAAAATCCGGTAACAGACGATGGCATAAAAAAATCAGCAAAAGGATTGCTATGTGTAGAAAAAAATAAAGAAGGATATGTATTATTACAGCAATGTACAACACAACAAGAAGCTCAGGGGGCATTACAAACCATTTTTAAAAACGGAGAAAGCTACAATAGCATTACATTAACTCAAATAAGAAAAAACATTAATCACCACTTAAAAACCAAATAAAATGGGAGTAATGAGCTGCAGTAGGCCAGGCTGCGAAAACATAATGTGCGACACGTGCATACCAAAAATTGGTTACGTTTGTTTTGATTGTCAAAAAGAATTTAAAAATTACCTAGAAAGTCAAAATAAAACAGAACTTACCGAAACACAAATAACCAATGAGCTTAAAGAATTTATGCACACCACAAAAGGGCAATTTGAACCCGGACCAAAAATACAAGTTACTGAATTTTTTAATAAATTTAATGGCTAATACTATCCTGAAACATTAGTGAAGCTATTTAAAGGCAAGTAATTATCTACAACGGCTCAATGTATGGAGTCGGTTTTTTGCGGATTTGAAATACTAAAATTTAAATAAATGAAGAAGATAGAAGAAAACTTAAATGAATTACTGGAAGTATTTGACGGCACAGGAGTACCCAACAACACTTGGGTAAAAGATAAACTCGAAGAAACCCTAATAGTAGCAAAAAACTGCTCTATACATAATGTTAGCGTTTCGTTATTTAATGAAGCACTAAGGGTAATGAGAGACTTAGCGGAACATCAAAATGGTGCTCCACTGATAAGGCACGAAGAGGAATATAACAAGACTATGACAGAGGTTTGGAACTTTTTAGAAGCAAACGAAACCTAATGAACGCTAACGGAGGCGATAAACGAAGTTCCGAAAGAATGGCGATTTTGTGTCGAGTTTACTCGAACAAAAGTAAAGCCATGAAGGCGGAACCGAATAAATAAGAGAGAGAGGAATTTTGTTTATCAAATGTTTCCCTCAGCTCGCAAACTAAAAAATGTTAAATTTGAAAAAACATTAAGTTATGGCAAAAGGAATTAAAAAAATTATTATTACGCAAGAAGTCAAAAAAAACAAAGAGGTTATAACAACCTTTACCATAGATGGGTTTAGTGATTTTGAGGTAATGGGCTTATTATCTTATTATAATGATGCATTTAAGGTTGATTGTATGAGAAAATCTGATAAAGACAATAGTTTAAAACAAAAAAAAACATGAGTAAAGCATACGATGATATAAAAAACAACACACCATTAGAAATTCAGGTTGAAGTTTTGAAAGATATAACTTGTATTCAAAGAGATGAAATACAAAAATTAGAAAACCAAATAAAGCAACATAAAAAATTCAACACAGACGTTTACTTAAGTAAATTTAGTTGGTACAGAAAACTAAGAAAAGGAATTTGGTTTAAACATCAATTTACAAAAGATGCAGAGCAACTTGCATTAACAAAAAGAAAAAGTTGGTGGGCAAGATATGGTAAAATAAATAGATTCTCAATTGTTATTTCAAAGGAAATATTTTGAAATGAGCGCAGGGTATTTATTCGGTTTATCGCCTCCGTTTCACCTCAAACCGAAAGACACAGGAATGCGTAGCATGGGTGGATTTCGGAACTCGCTTTGCGAGTTGAGGTGAAACGGTTTAAATAAGATTAGTGCGGGATAGAAAGCGAAAACCTACCGTACTGAGCTAATGATGTTAAAAGGTAATTCGCTACAAATTGGCACATAACCCGTATTAATTTTATTTGTTGTTGTGTGCCGTTAATTCTAGTAAAAATGAAAAAAGTTGATGCAAATTGTTGGATAGAAGTAGTATGTACTTGCCCTTATTGCGGTGCATTTGAAGATGTATTTGATAATGACCATATAAAAGAAGCTATGGGTGATGACCATAGAGCAGATAGTTGCGATGTTGAAATAACTTGCTCAGAGTGCGAAAAAGAGTTTATTGTTGAGAATATTCACTTTTAATGGCACATAACGGAATTGTATAAACTTAGTTAAAAACACGGAAAATTATGTACACAAGTTTTTATATAGCAGAAAACAGACTTAACGAACTAAAGTCTTTTATTAGGGCTGAATTACCAACTGCCCGATTTAAAC
>Ga0209475_10000619_pt1 | contig 62759 bp, 42 predicted proteins | sample tdDd471_FD_187128 | JGI IMG/M metagenome (GOLD analysis project Ga0209475, IMG submission 187128) | Marine sediment microbial communities from the Atlantic coast under amendment with organic carbon and nitrate - tdDd47.1 (SPAdes)... | ecosystem: Environmental > Aquatic > Marine > Coastal >... | reverse complement strand
AAAACTTAAAAGATAATATCAAAATCAGCGATACTACTACCATTAGATCTTATGCAAACACCATAACTTCCACCGAACTTAAAAACCTGCTCTACACCTATGCCAGCAAAGAATTTGAAGGCAGAGGCACAGGAGAAGAAGGCCAGAAAAAAGCAGCGAATTTTTTAAAAACCTATTACTTATCGCAAAACATTTCATCTCCTATTAACGATTCGGTATATTTTCAATCCATCCCAAAATCGTATTTTCCAGATGACATAAAAGCTACCGAAAATGTGGTTGCCTATATTGAGGGCATTGAAAAACCAGAAGAAGTCTTGGTGATTTCGGCCCATTACGACCACTTGGGCATTGAAGATGACCAGATTTATTATGGAGCAGACGATGATGGCTCCGGAACCGTAGCTTTAATGGAAATGGCACAAGCCTTTAAAATGGCAGCCAAAGATGGTTTTGGCCCAAAACGCTCCATCCTGTTCCTGCACCTAACTGCAGAGGAAATTGGGTTGCAAGGCTCTAGGTTTTATACCGAAAACCCTATTTTTCAACTATCTAAAACAATCGCAAACCTCAATATTGATATGATTGGACGTGTGGATGCACCACATGAAAACAATAGCAACTATCTCTATTTAATTGGTACCGATAGATTGAGCAAGGAGCTGCATTTACTTTCAGAAAAAGTAAACGAAACCTTCTTTAATCTCGATATAGACTACAGGTTTAATGATGAAGACGACAAAAATAGATACTATTACAGAAGCGACCATTACAATTTTGCGCTTCATAACATTCCCGTGATTTTTTATTTTAATGGCGAACATGAAGACTACCACCAACCAACCGATACTCCAGATAAAATAAATTATCCGCTTTTGGAAAAAAGAACCCAGTTGATTTTTGCAACAGCCTGGCAACTGGCAAATAGGGAAAACAGACTTATTTTGAACGAAAACATGTAATAGGAGCTTGCTTGATGTTAAAATTTGTTAAAAACATCAAATCAACCTATTAGGTTTAGCTATTTTTGTTTCATTCATATTTAAAACAACACAAATGAAAAAATTGCTATTCCTTATTTGCAGTGCAGGTATCTTACTGTCCTGTGGGTCTCAAAAAACTGAAGCAACAGCCAACCAATCATCAACGGTTGCCCAAACTCCAGTAGATGCAACAACTTATGGTAAAACCATTACAGCCGAAGAATTAAAAACAGACCTTTATATTTATGCTTCAGATGAGTTTGAAGGTAGAGGCACTGGAGATCCTGGACAAAAAAAAGCTGTAAACTTTTTAAAAGAGCAATATATGGCAATGGGTGTGCCCGCTGCCCTTCCCAATAACAATTATTTTCAAAATGTCCCTTTAGAAAAATTGGGCGTTCCAGAAGTGTCGTTGACCGTAAACAACAAAGATTTTAAAATTGTGGACGATTTTGTATCGGTTTCATCTGTAGAAGATGGTTCCCTAAAGACCTCAGAAATTATATACGCTGGATATGGAATTGATGACGATGCTTTTTCAAGTTACAAAGATCTGGACGTTAAAGGAAAAGTGGTTTTAATTAAATCTGGCGAACCAAAAGATGCCAATGGAAACTATGTAATTTCAGGATCTACCGAAGCTTCCAAATGGTCCAATTTTAGACAAGCCTATGCTGCAAAACGTGATGCTGCCAAAGAAAAAGGTGCTGCTGCAGTGTTCTTTTATTACCCAGAAATATACAACATGGCTGCTGCTCGTTTTGGTGGTTCCAATGGCTCTATTTCCCTGAAGGAAAACAAAGAAAACATGTATTATTTTTTAATCAATACAGACTTGGCAAAAACCTTCTTAAATGATATTGAAACCAACCTGAACCATCAAACAATTGAAGTGTCCATGGAAATAAACTACAAAAATGTGGCCACAGACATCATTTCCGAAAACGTTGCAGCCTGGATTAAAGGATCTGAAAAACCAGACGAGATTATAGTGATTTCGGCACACTTGGATCATGAAGGTATTAAAAATGGGGAAATCTATAATGGTGCAGACGATGATGGCTCTGGATCTGTAGCGTTGTTGGAAATTGCCGAGGCTTTTAAAGCTGCCGTAAAAGATGGACATGGACCAAAACGCTCTATCTTATTGCTACACGTAACTGCTGAGGAAAAAGGGCTTTTAGGCTCTCGTTATTATACAGATATGGATCCTATTTTTCCTCTTGCAAATACAGTAGCCAATTTAAACATAGACATGATTGGTCGTGTGGATCCAAAACACGAAGCTGGTGATGGCAATTACCTATACTTGATTGGTAGTGACAAACTAAGTACTGAACTGCACAACATTTCGGAAGAAATGAACAATAAATATACAAACATTGAATTTGATTATACCTATAACGACGATAACGACCCAAATCGTTTTTACTATAGAAGTGATCATTACAATTTTGCCAAAAACAACATTCCTGTCATTTTTTACTTTAACGGAACACATGCCGATTACCATAAGCCTACGGATACGCCAGATAAAATTAGATACGATTTGTTGGAAAACCGAACTCGCTTGATATTTTACACTGCTTGGGAGTTGGCCAACAGGGAAAATAGAATTGTAGTGGATAAAGCTACAGATTAACATACTTATATTTTCGTTAAAAAAGCTTTCCTAAATAGGGAAGCTTTTTTTATTTTACTTAAGTTTACAAAACTTAAAAATTAACAATGTCCTACGCAGATATCACAAGGAACAACAAATCATCCTTAAAAAAGTTTTCACATCAAAAACGGTTTGATATTGCTATGGATTTAATTGACTTAAAACCCAAGGAAACCTTATTGGATTTTGGAACTGGAGATGGCTACCTGCTGCAATGTTTGCATGAAAAAAATGCAGAAGCCAAGCTTTATGGTTACGATCCCTTGGATTTTATGTTTCAGGAATTACAGGACACCATCAAAAAAAATGACCTAAACAACATTTTCATAACAAACAAACTTCAGGAATTACCAACAAACAATTTTGATGTGGTGACCTGTTTGGAGGTTTTGGAACACTTCTCTGAAAAAAACCAAAGGGAACGTCTTAAGGAATTAGCAGACAGAGTGGCTGTTAAGGGCAGAATTGTTATTTCTGTCCCTTTGGAAACCGGCTTGCCTTCTTTGTTAAAAAATACAGTCAGGTTTCTTATTGGACAAAATAAAGAAGAAGCTTCCTTAAAAAACATTGTCAAATCGCTTTTCGGAATTAAAATAGAAAGACAGCAAGAAGGATATATTTACACACATATAGGCTTTAACCACAAACACCTGGAGAAGCTTTTTGGTGAGCTTAACCTGAAAATTGTAAGAAAAGAATATTCACCATTTAAATATCTTTACAACTTTGTAAATTCTCAAGTATTTTATATCTTAAAAAAAGTTTAAAAACTCAAAAATGCACTTACCATTATTAGAAGACATACTTATTTTACTAGGCTTTTCAGTCATTATAGTTTTTTTATTGCAACGCGCCAAACTGCCTTCCATATTGGGCTTTTTAATTACTGGTGTTATTATTGGGCCTTATGGGTTAAGTTTGGTAAAAGCTGTTGAAGAGGTAGAGGTTATTTCAGAAATTGGCGTCATCCTCCTACTCTTTGTTATTGGAATGGAACTGTCCATAAAAAAACTGGCTTCCATAAAAAAAACGGTTTTTATTGGAGGTGCCATACAGGTTGGTTTAACGGTTTTGGTGGCAGGAAGCTGTTATTATTTGTTAGGAAATAGTTGGAACGAAGCTGTATTTGTAGGTTTTTTGTTCTCTTTATCAAGTACTGCCATTGTTTTAAAAGTGTTCCAGGACAGAAATGAAATGTCCACGCCTCATGGAAAAAACGCTTTGGCCATATTGATTTTCCAAGATATTATCGTGGTACCCATGATGCTCTTTACACCTATCATTGCTGGAGAAAGCACCAATGTTACTTCAAGTATTCTATTGCTCTTGGTCAAATCGGTTGTGGTTATAGTTATTACCATATTAAGTGCAAGATATGTTGTGCCCAAACTAATGTATGCCATAGCAAAAACCAATAATAAAGAACTGTTTTTATTGACTACCATTACCATTTGTTTTGCTGTGGCCTTCTTAACATCCGAAGCTGGTTTGTCACTGGCTTTGGGAGCGTTCATGGCTGGATTGATTATCTCGGAATCCGAATATAGCCATCAGGCTACCAGCATCATTCTGCCTTTTAGGGAGCTATTTATCAGTTTCTTCTTTATTTCGGTGGGCATGTTGCTTAATTTAAACTTCTTCTTCAATCACATTGGTGTGATTCTTTTGTTGGTCTTGACTGTCTTGATCGTAAAATCCATCATTGCAGGATTGGCAGTAGCTGTGTTGAATTATCCTTCCAGAACGGTTTTAATTACGGGTTTGTCCTTATTCCAAGTGGGTGAATTTGCGTTTATCCTTTCAAAAGTTGGGATTCAATACAATTTATTGTCTGTGGAAACCAATCAGTACTTCTTGGCTGTGTCCATAGTTTCCATGTTATTGACACCTTTTATCATTATTTTTTCAGAAAATATTTCCGAACGTTTTCTAAATACCAAAATAGCTAAGGCTTTGGCTTCAAATTCCAAAGAGAGTCCAGAAGCCTTAAACGAACAAATGGAAATGGATTTAAGCAATCATTTAGTGATTATAGGATATGGTATCAATGGGTCCAATCTGGCAAAAGCATCGCAATTCAGCAACATTCCATATGTAATTATAGAACTTAATGCTGAAAGCGTGAAACGTGAAAAAGCAAAAGGAATCCCTATTTTGTTTGGTGATGCCACACAACCACACATGTTGGAAACCGTTAATTTATCGAAAGCCAGATCTGTTGTGGTGGCCATTTCCAATCCTAAAGCCACAAGAACCATTATCAGCAACATTCGTAATATCAGTCAATCGGTTTATCTGGTGGTAAGGACCAGGTATGTAAAAGAAATTCCGGAACTGATAGCTCTTGGTGCAGACGATGTAATTCCTGAAGAATTTGAAACCTCGGTTGAAATATTTTCGCGTGTCTTGCACGACTTTTTGATTCCAGAAAACGATATCACCGAATTTATTGATAGGATTCGAGCAGACAATTACGAAATTTTCAACTCCAAAAAGAAACTGCCTAAAACCTTTAAATCCACAAAAATCCCTAATGTAAACATTACCTGTTTACGCGTAAACATTGATAGTGGCAAAATTATTGGCAAAACACTCAAAGAGTTGAACATTAGAAAAGAATATGGCATCAATATCTTGGCCATAGAACGCAAGAATGATGTGATAGACCATATAGACCCAAATGATAAATTGTATTACAACGACAAACTATACGTGAGTGGCAGACAAGAAGCCATTGAAGCGTTTCATAGAGTTTTAAATTAGCAAAGTTTTGATGCGTGTTATTGAAAATATAAACTTGACAACTTTAAATGGTGAAGACCTAGACCTATTAGAAGTTTATAAAAACAACCCCTTACTCATACTGTTTTATAACAACCAATGCTTAGGTTGCACAGGACGTGCCATTCCATTGGCATACCAACTTTCAAAAACTTATCCTAAACTTTCAGTAGTGGCCATACATAGCACCTTTGGAAACCAAACAATAACCAAACAAGAAATTCTGGACATCTTTACTGCTAAAGAAACGCCTTTTCCTATTTTCTTAGACCAACATCATAAATGGTTTGATGCCTTTAAATGTGAAGGTACGCCACATTGGATTCTATTAAATGAGAAAGCTCAGGTATTTCGTTCTTTTTATGGCTCTCAAGAAAACTCACAGAATAGATTGTATTATGCTATTGAAGAACTTTTAACAAATAGATAAACAAAAAAATGAAAGAATTTTGGAACGAGCGTTACAACCAATCAACGTATGTGTACGGAAAGCAACCTAACACCTTTTACAAATCACAATTAGACTTATTGGTTCCTGGATCCATACTCTTTCCTGCTGAAGGAGAAGGTAGAAACGCTGTCTATGCAGCCACTAAGGGATGGCAAGTGGACGCGTTTGATATTAGTGATGCTGGAAAAACAAAGGCTACACAATTGGCTAAAGAGTATCAGGCCTCTTTAAACTACACTATTGGAACCTTTGGACATTTACCCTATAAAAAAGAGCAATTTGATGTGATAGTACTCATATTTGCCCATTTTGATCCTGAAAACAGAATGGAATACCACCAACAACTCTGCGATTATTTAAAGCCTAAAGGTAAAATCATTTTAGAAGGTTTTAGTAAAAAACATCTGGAATACAGTAAAAAGAATCCGGCAGTTGGTGGTCCAAAAAATCCAGACATGCTTTTTTCAAAAGAAATGATCCTATCAGATTTTAAAGGGTTTAAAACCCTTTTGTTGCAAGAACAGGAAGTGATGTTGCAAGAAGGGGAATATCACAATGGAATGGCTCATACCATCAGGTTTGTTGGATTAAAAGACACATAGTTCAACCTACAACAGATTTTTTAAATCAATTTATAAAACAAAAAAAGCTTCACATATCTGTGAAGCTTTTGCTTTTTTGGGTGGAAGATGGGGCTCGAACCCACGACCCTCGGTACCACAAACCGATGCTCTAACCAACTGAGCTACAACCACCATGTAAATTAGGATTGCAAATGTATATTATTTCCTTTTTTTTACAAAGCGTTTTTGCAATATTATTTTAAAAAAAAAATTATTTTATATCAAAAAGGCTGTTAACCACAGGATAACGTTCTACAGTAAACCCTTCACCATAGTCCACACCTACTAGCCTACCCAAATCCTTTGCTCTATAAGTGATGCTTTCGGTAAAATTTTTACTGGAAATAGGGGTTTCTGGAGCCTTACTTTTAGGATCGTAAAACTGTGTCTTGTAAGCCATAACGGCATCCAGTTTTTTATCCATAAATTCTGAAACATCCACTACAAAATCTGGTTCTATAGGTTGCCATTGAATATAATGATAGACCTGCTTGGGCCTCCATGGGTCTTGCCAAGTATCATCGTCTTCATCAAACTTCGTGTCTATTTTCAATAATCCACTTAAAAAACATGCTTCACTTACCAACTGGCTGCCTTTGCCATGATCTATATGTCTATCATATATAGCGTTACATAATACAATTTCGGGTTGGTATTTTCTTATAACTTTAATAATCTCCAACTGATGACTTTTGTCATTTATAAAAAACCCATCAGCAAACGCCATATTAAGTCTTAAACTAGCTCCCAAAATCTTGGATGCTGCTCTTGATTCTTCATCTCTGGTTTCTGCAGTGCCACGGGTTCCCAATTCCCCTCGGGTCAAATCAATAATACCTACTTTTTTTCCGGCAGCTATTTCTTTGGCCAAAGTTGCGCCACAACCCAATTCCACATCGTCAGGATGGGCACCAAATGCCAATATGTCTAACTTCATTAAATGTTTATTTTAGTTTTAATATTAATATTCAATTTCAATATAATACTTCAATTTATTTTGCCAAAGCAATGGCCTGTTCTATGTCTTGTATCAAATCTTTATGAGACTCAATTCCTACCGAAAACCGGATCAGCCCATCACCAATACCCAAAGTTTCCCTTTCTTCTTTGGACAATAAAGAATGGGATGTTAATACCGGCAACAACATGGTGCTTTCCACCCCTGCCAAACTCATGGAAGGTTTAATCAATGTTAAAGCTTTTAAAAATTTTGAAGCGTTTAGTCGTTCATCCAATTCAAAAGACATCATCGCTCCAAAACGTTTCATTTGCGATTTTGCCAAGGCATGTTCAGGATGAGATTTTAAACCTGGATAATATACCCTAGTCACGTCTGGATGTTTATCCAGAAACTTGGCTAGTTTTTTAGCATTTCTACATTGAGCCTTGACGCGCAAGGCCAAGGTTTTCATACTTCTCTCAAGCATCCAAACCATGAAATCGCTTAAATTACCTCCAAGGTTTTTACCTACATGCCAAATGGTATCAATATGTTTTTGTGAAGCTGCCACAGCTCCTGCCAGAATATCACTGTGACCCCCTAAATATTTGGTGGCAGAATGGATAACAATATCAACCCCTAAATCAATGGGATTTTGAATGATGGGACTGGCAAAAGTATTGTCTATACTGGTTATAATCTGTTTCGATTGGGCCAATTTGGCAATGGCTCGAATATCGGTAATGGTCAATAACGGATTGGAAGGTGTTTCTAAATGAATTAGCTTGGTATTTTCTTGGATGGCATTTTCAAAATCCGAAACCTGATACCCTTCCGTAAAGGTATATGAAATCCCATACTTTGACAGTTCTTCCCTTACAAAATTACTGGTACCACCATAAAGCGGGTTTTGAACCACCAAATGATCTCCTGCTTTCAAAAATGCCAGAAACGTAGTGCTTACGGCTGCCATTCCAGAACCAAAAATCAGGGCTGCCTCTGCATGTTCCAAAGCAGCAATTTTTTTTGAAAGATGCTCTTGGTTTGGGGTATTGAAATATCTTGGATAACGTTTAACAGCAACATCTTCAAATTGATAAGACGTGGACATATAAATAGGCGATACAGCGCCTTTAAATTGCTCATCTTTAATGTCCCCTGTATGGACGCAGATTGTTTTGATCCCTAATTCTTCTTTAACCATCTATCTATTTATTTAAAGTATCTAAAATTAGGGAAATTCATGTCATAAATAAAATTTTTAGGAGATATCATTTCAGAAAATTACTGTAAAATCAATTTTATAACTATTTAATCTTGATCCCAATTTTTTATTGATTACCTCATAAAACATGGCATTGTTTAAAAATAATTTACAAAAACAATAAAATAAATATCATTTTCTAAAAATAACAAAATATAACAAACCCCAACACGCCACGTATCTGCCTTAATATAAGAAACTTACATATTTCAAAGAGTAATTAAGTAGTTTAACGATTATATTCTTGAGAAAAAGCAACTTGGTATAAATTTGTTTCATCCCTCCGTAATTAATAGCAAAATATTTTATGTATCAAGTTCTGCCCTGGAAATCTATGGCATGCTTAGTCTTACTAAAAAATGAACCGTTATGATTAAAAAAAATACTTTTTATGCACTTGTAATAACTACGTTTATTATTAGTTTTAATGGATTATCTAAATCGATTGGCATAAGTAACTATGCGCTTGACAAAAATGTTTATTTATCTCAAAATTATAATCCTTTGGAGGATTATGTGTCTTTGCGTCCAGAGTATAATTTGGAGAAAACAAACACTACTGAGTTTCGTAATATTACTTTCTGTCCAACTAATTTTTCACAAAATGTAGATGCTGGAACTTGTGGTGCTGTGGTAACATTCGCTTTACCAACTACTGATATTGTTGGTGGAAATATGGTTTTAACATCTGCCCTTGGAGATGGTGACACCTTTCCTGTTGGCCCAACAACAGTAACTTATGAAGAATATGATGCAGGGAATGTTGCTACGGGACTAACTTGTAGTTTTGATGTGACTGTTGTGGATAATGAGGCTCCAACAGCTATTTGTCAAGATACTACTATTTATTTAGATGCCGCTGGAAATGCAACCCTTACAGCTGCTGATATTGATAATGGCTCCTCAGACAATTGTTCAGCCGTAACCTTAACAACATCACAAACAACTTTTAATTGTTCAGATCTTGGGACTCTTAATGTAACCCTTTATGTTGAAGATGCTTATGGCAATACTTCTAGCTGTGTTGCTAATGTTACAATTGATGATTCAATTCCACCTACTGTTGCTTGTCAAGATATTACTGTTCAATTAGATGCTACTGGAAACGCTTCAATAACTACAGGAGATATTGATGATGGTTCTGTAGATAATTGTGCCATTGCATATATGACATTGGATCAAACTACATTCAACTGTGCAAATGTTGGAAATAACACAGTGACTCTTTCTGTTACTGATATAATGGGAAACACTTCTTCCTGTACTGCTACTGTAACCGTTGAAGATAATATTGCTCCAACCATTGCCTGCCCTACTGATATTATTTTAAGTAACGATACTGGTAATTGTGATGCGGTCGTGACTTGGACGGCGCCTACTGGTGCTGACAACTGTGCTGGATTTTACGTAACCAGTTCGCACAATCCTGGGGATACCTTCCCGATTGGAACTACAACTGTAACCTATACCATTACGGATGCTGCTGGATTAACAAACTCTTGCTCTTTCAATGTGATTGTTAACGATACTGAAAATCCAACCATTGCTTGTCCTGGAAATATAACTGTAAGCAACGATACTGGTCAATGTAATGCGGTTGTGACTTGGACGGCTCCTACGGGTGCTGACAACTGTGCTGGCTTTAATGTTACTAGCTCTCACAATCCTGGGGACACCTTCCCGATTGGAACTACAACTGTAACCTATACCATTACTGATGCTGCTGGATTAACAGCTTCTTGTTCCTTTGACGTGACTGTAAATGATACAGAAGCTCCAACCATAACCTGTCCTACTAATATTACCGTAAGCAACGATGCTGGTAATTGTGATGCTGTCGTTAATTGGACGGCTCCTACTGGTGCTGATAATTGTGCTGGCTTTAATGTTACTAGCTCTCACAATCCTGGTGATACATTCCCGATTGGAACTACAACTGTAACCTATACCATTACTGATGCGGCTGGATTAACAAACTCTTGCTCTTTCGATGTGATTGTTAACGATACTGAAAATCCAACCATTGCTTGTCCTGGAAATATAACTGTAAGTAACGATGCTGGTAATTGTGATGCGGTTGTGACTTGGACAGCGCCTACTGGTGCTGATAATTGTGCTGGCTTTAATGTTACTAGCTCTCACAATCCTGGGGACACCTTCCCGATTGGAACTACTACCGTAACCTATACCATTACGGATGCTGCTGGATTAACTGATTCTTGTTCTTTCAATGTGACTGTTAACGATACTGAAAATCCAACCATTGCTTGTCCTGGAAATATAACTGTAAGCAACGATGCTGGTAATTGTGATGCTGTCGTTAATTGGACGGCGCCTACGGGTGCTGATAATTGTGCTGGCTTTAATGTTACTAGCTCTCACAATCCTGGGGACACCTTCCCGATTGGAAATACAACTGTAACCTATACCATTACAGATGCTGCTGGTTTAACAGCTTCATGTTCTTTCAATGTGACTGTTAATGATACGGAAGCACCAACCATATCCTGCCCTGCTGATATTACGGTAAGTAATGATGCTGGTCAATGTGATGCGGTTGTGACTTGGACGGCGCCTACTGGTGCTGATAATTGTGCTGGTGCTGTTGTAACGAGTTCTCACAATCCTGGGGACACCTTCCCGATTGGGACAACTACCGTAACCTATACCATTACAGATGCTGCTGGATTAACAAACTCTTGTTCTTTCGATGTGACTGTTAATGATACGGAAGCACCAACCATATCCTGCCCTGCTGATATTACGGTAAGTAATGATGCTGGTCAATGTGATGCAGTTGTGACCTGGACGGCACCTACGGGTGCTGACAACTGTGCTGGATTTAACGTAACCAGTTCTCACAATCCTGGGGATACCTTCCCGATTGGGACAACTACCGTAACCTATACCATTACGGATGCGGCTGGTTTAACTGCTTCTTGTTCTTTCAATGTGACTGTTAACGATACACAAGCACCAATTTTTAACTCATGCCCTCCAGGCATTTCAGTGAATAATGATATTGGAGTTTGTGGGGCAATTGCAAACTACACCATTCCAACCGCAAGTGATAATTGTGGAACAGCTACTGTGACACAAACAGATGGAACAGGTTTAACATCTGGAGATCTGTTTCCTATAGGAACAACCACTATAGAATATACGGCTGATGATGGAAACGGAAACACAACAATTTGTAGCTTTACCATTTCGGTAACAGATATTGAAGCTCCTTCCATTACCTGTCCTGGAGGTCCTATAACCATAAATGCTGATGCTAACTGTGAAGCGACAACGGTTGCTTTAGGAACTCCAGTTACAAACGATAATTGTACAGTAACATCTGTCACAAACGACTTAGCCGGACAATTACCACTTCCTGTTGGGACACATACCGTTACTTGGACCGTTACTGATACAGCCGGTCTTACAGCAACATGTACGCAACAAGTAACTGTACAAGACATCACACCACCTGTAATTACATGCCCAACTCCTAATGCTTTTTATAATACAGATGCTGGACAATGTGATGCAACCTTAACTTTTAATGCAACAGCTACGGATAACTGTAATGGCTCTCCTATTATAACCTACGAAGTAGCTGGAACACCAATAACGTTTCCTTATGCTTTCCCTACAGGAACAACAACAGTAGATGTGATTGCTGATGATGGCAATGGACTTATTTCAACCTGTTCTTTTAACGTTATAGTTCAAGATAATGAAGCTCCAACAGCTGTTTGTCAAACCTTTACAGTCCCTTTAGATGCCTCTGGAAATGCAAGTATTGTGGCTTCTGATATAGACGGTGGCTCTTTTGATAATTGTTCAACAGTAACACTTAATGCTTCTCAAACAACATTTTCTTGTGCTAATGTTGGTACAAATAATGTAACACTAACTGTGACTGATGCTGCTGGAAACATAGCAACTTGCAATGCCGTAGTAACGGTTTTAGATCATGTACAGGGAGCAACCGCAACAATAACCTCTACGCCAAGCTCGCCAATCTGTTTAGGAGAATCAGTAACTTTTACTGCAACTGGCACTAATTTAGGTGCTAATCCATCTTACCAGTGGTATGAAGGTGGAACACCTGTTGGTACAAATAGCGACACTTACATAACTACGGGTCTTACTAATGGTGAAAATGTCTATGTAGAAATCACCTCCGGCCCATGTAATACGGTTACAATTAGTAATAGTATTGTTATGACTGTAAATCCATTATTACCTGTAACATTTACTCTAAATGCTTCAGCCAATCCAGCGTGTTCTGGAGACAATATCACGTTCTTTGTAACTGGTTTAACAAATGGTGGAGCCACACCAACTTACCAATGGTATGTAAATGGAACTCCTGTTGGTGGAAATACAAACGCTTACAGTTCAACAACTATTAATGATAATGATGTTGTTTCTGTTGACGTTAGCTCAAGTTTGGCATGTGCGAATCCTATTCCAGCGACTCAAAGCATACCTATGACTGTAACACCAAATGCTACAAATTCTTTAATATCTGCTAATGATGTTCAAACGGTTTGTAATGGAACTGCAATGACTGATATTGTCTATAATATCACAAATGCTTCTAATGCAATAATTACAGGTATTCCTACTGGAGTAACGGGCACTTATAATTCAGGTACTTTTACAATTAGTGGGACACCAACTCAAATAGGTATATTTAATTATACTATAACAGCTATTGGTTGTGGAAATATCACTGCAAATGGCACCATTTCTGTAGGTCCGGATGCTACTATTAATTTAATTTCACCATCAGAAAACGATGGTATATGTAATGATGGTTTAGATAACTTAAACTTACAATTTCAATTAAATTCTGGAGCAACAGGTGCCACTTTAACAAGCACACCGGCTTTACCTGCTGGAATAACTGGTAATTTTGACTCCAATACAGGAATTTATTCTGTTACTGGGACTACTACTCAAAACGGGATTTATAATTATACAGTTACAACTACGGGTTGTGGAGCTGGAGATTCAATTACAGGAGTTATAAGAGTTTATGATGGAATACCATCAACTCCTTCAAGCATAAATGGTCCTTCATCATTTTTCTGTCCAGTTACAGAAGCAATCTATTCTGTTCCAATAGATCCAAACGTGGAAACATATAATTGGACGGTTTCTGGTGGTTTTACTATTCAATCTGGACAAGGTACAAATGAAGTTACATTAGCTGTTAATGGCTGGGCATTTTTAGAAACAATTACTGTTACTGCTACAAATGCTTGTGGAACATCTTCTAGTATAAGTGAAACAGTATTATTTAACTTTACTATTAGTGATATTGATGCAGGACCAGACATCTACGTTTGTGCCGGAACTACCCAAGTTACAATGGCAGGTGATGCTGGTGGCTTAGATTATGATGAATGGACTTGGGATGATAACGGAGCAGGTGGTACTTTTTCTACTGAATTAGTTTCAAGTGATTGTGTTTGGGTATGTACTGATTATTGGTGGATTTTTTGTATTGATGGCTATTATGATTGTACAGATGTATACGATTATACTGAAACAAGCACCTATACAATCCCCCCAACGGCTCAACCAGGGGATGTGATTACTATCTCTTTAATTGCTGATAACTGGTTTTGGTGTGACCCATTAGTGAGCACCATGCAAATTCACATTTTAGAAGATCCTGAAGCTGAAATAGTTTCTACAGATCAAACTATTTGCGAAGGTGATTCAACAACCATAACGTTCTCAGGAACACCAGGAGCGCAAATAAGATTTAACGATGGCTCAGGAAACACTCAAGTAACATTAAATTCTAGTGGAAATTATACTTTAAATGTTTCACCAGCTACAACAACAACTTACACTCTTAATAGGGTAAGGTACACTAATGGTGCTTATCCTGGAGGAAACAATAATTGTAATGTAACACTTAATGAATCTGTTACAATAAATGTCAATACAACACCAACAGTCACAGCTCCAGCAGACGTCACCATCTGTGAAGGGGATACTGTTAATTTAAGTGCTGCAACAATTGGTGGAACAAATTACGTAGGTACATGGACGACCTCTGGTAATGGAACATTTGCCGGTAACATATATACGCCTCATGCTGCTGATGTATTTAATAGTCCTATTACATTAACCTATACCAACACGCCTAGTGATGGTATTTGCTCTCCGGTAAGCGACAGCATGTTAGTGACTATTAATCAGGCTCCAACAATCTATGCAGGTGTGGATCAAACTATTTGTAACAATGACACGGTTACCATGACAGCGAGTTTTGGTGGTAGCGCCACATCTGGTACCTGGTCTGGTGGGACAGGAACTTTTAGTAGTAATTTACCAAACGCTACATATACACCAGGAATTGGAGAAACAGGAACGGTTATTTTAACTTATACCAGTAACGATCCTGCTGGTCCTTGTAATTCAGCTATAGATACTGTAGAAATTACAATCGATCAAGGAGCAACAGTTGATGCTGGAACAGATCAAACAATCTGCGAAGGTGATACTGTAAGCCTGACGGCTAGTTTTGGTGGTTCTGCCACTTCTGCTACATGGAATACAAGTGGTAGTGGTACTTTTGCCGGAAACATCTATACACCTAGTGTTTCTGATATAAATAATGGTTCAGTTCTATTAACATATACAACAAATAACCCAACAGGTGTTTGTAACTCTGTTTCAGATTCTATGTTAGTGACTATTAATCCACAACCAACTGTAGATGTAGGTAACAATCAAACTGTCTGCTCTACAAGTACGGGTATTACCATGAATGCAGTTCTGGGTGGTGGTGCAAGTTCAGCTATCTGGTCTACCAGTGGTGATGGTGTATTTAATAACAATAACACTAATGCAGTTTATTCGTTTGGAGCTAATGATATGGCCAATGGTACGGTAACCTTAACTTATACAACCAACGATCCTGCTGGTCCTTGTATAGCTGCTGCGGATAGTTTTGTGGTGAACATTATACCATATATTGCGGCTAATCCAAGCTATACTTACGCTACTAATAATGGAGATTGTTCAGACACTGTTCTAAATTTAAGTGCTGATGGTACAGGGTATTGGTCTGCAGTTTCTGTTCCTGCCGGAAGTCCGTATTCATTCTCAGACAACACCAATCCAAATGCAATCTTTACTGGTGAAAGTGGTACTGAATACAACCTGACTTGGAATGTAGATAATGCAGCTCCATGTGCTGATGATACTGCTACTATAAATGTGGTATTTCCAAATTGTGGTGTTCAAATAGATTTTGATGGTACTGACGATAGTGTGAATTTTGCAAATAGCTATAATCTATCTGGAAACTTTAGTATTGAAGCTTGGATTAAACCAAATGCTATAAATGGTAGTATTCAAACCATCTTATCCAAACGTAATGCTAATAATTTTGCAACAGGTTACGATTTAAGACTGGTCAACAATACCATTTCATTCCATGCAAATGGTTCTAATATTTCTGCCAATGGTATAACTTCAAATAGATGGTATCATATAGCTGTTACATACAATGGAACAAATTATACCCTATATGTTGATGGTGTTCAAAGAAATAGTACGGCAGGACCCAACCCAGCTACCAATAACTTTAATATGTTATTAGGTGCCATGTCTCGTGTAAACAATACACCAACAAACTATTATAACGGTTGGATAGATGAAGTACGCATTTGGAATACAAATTTGAGTACAACTCAAATTCGTGAAATGATGAATCAGGAAATTCAAAACAATGGTGGTTTAGTGCGTGGTTCAATAGTACCAATAGACATTACTGGTATTGCTTGGAACAACTTAATAGCCTATTACCAAATGAATCAAGGAACAGCAGATATCACTGCTGGTCAATTAAATGCTAATGTAGGGGTATCTGGAACTTTGAGAAATATGACTAGCTTACAGGCTGAAACTGCTCCATTACCTTACATAAGTAATAATAATGGGAGTTGGGACACAAATAATACCTGGCTAAATGGTAGTGTACAAATGATACCAAATACCAATGGTGTCGATTGGAACATTGTCAGAATACAACATAATATCAATTCTGGCAACAGAGCCACAACCCTATTGGGCTTATTGGTTGATAACAACAGATATACTATTGATAACAACCAACTATTACGTGTGAATGGTTATTTAAGAATAGATGGTGTTTTAGACCTTGAAGGCGAATCGCAACTCATGCAAAATAATTCAGCTGTTATAGATTATACAAGCAGCACAGGTTATATGGAGCGTGACCAACAAGGAACTGCCAATACATTTAATTACAATTATTGGGGAAGTCCAGTGAGTTCAACTGGTGTTGCTTCTAATAGAGCATTTAGATTAGATGATATTCTTTATAACGGAAATACCAAAGTTCAATGGACAACTGGAAACAATGGAAGCACCACACCTTTAACCCTAAGCAATCGTTGGATTTACACCTTTTCAGAAGGATTAGAGGCAGATTATTCTGAATGGGCTCATGAAGGTAACCTTGGTACAATAGATGCTGGATTAGGATATACCATGAAAGGGCCTGGTCCTGGTGCTGCTACTGGCACACAAAATTATACCTTTAGAGGGATGCCTAACAATGGAACCATTTCGGCAAGTGTTACAGCTCAGCCAACTTTTAATAACCAAACTTTAGTTGGCAACCCATACCCTTCGGCCATTAATGCTCTAGAGTTTATTAGGGACAATATTCCTGGTGGAAATTCTGGAAACACTGCTAGCATAGATGGCTCACTTTATTTCTGGAAACAAGCTTCTACCAATGCGTCTCACCTTACAGCTGAATATCAAGGTGGCTATGCAACTTATAATTTATCAGGTGGACTTGCTGCTGTCTCGCCTCCTGGGATTAATGGTCCTGGAGATGCCACTTTAGCTATCCCTAGACAATTTATACCTGTGGGACAAGGTTTCTTTGTAACTTCAGCCAATCATACCAATCAAGTTTCAAATACAGTGAGTTTTAGAAATAGCCAACGTGCTTTTGTAAAAGAAGCGTCCGGTAATTCCATCTTCTTAAGAACCAATAACGATGAAGAAACAGTCGACCTTATTAAACGTATCCGATTGAACTTCACCTCTCCTGAAGGTGCCATCAGGCCCTTGTTATTGGCTTTTACACCTAATAATGAAGCTACCGATGGTTTCGATTATGGCTACGATGCCAAAAACTCCGATGTCTTCCCAAGCGATATGTCTTTTGTAATTGACAATGAGAACTATGTCATTCAAGGCGTTGGCGAGTTTAATGTGGATAATATGTATCCTGTTAACATCAGCCTAGGAACATCCGGAACCATTGAAATTGCATTGACAGACCTTGAAAACTTTGATGAAGACATTGATGTGTATGTGTATGATGCCTTAATAGGTGACTATGCAAGAATCAATACAGTTAATTATCAAATGGCCTTGGATGCAGGCAATCATGCCAACAGATATTTTATTGCCTTTAAAGAAGATGCCACTCTCAACACGGTGGATGAAGAGTTTTCCAATGTGGTGGTGAATTATCTAAATGCCACAAATGAGGTTTACATCAATGTGCCTACTTCTGTAGATATTAAACAAGTATATTTAGTAAATATGCTTGGACAAACCGTAAAGTCCTGGAATGCAACCAATGCGCCTTTAGCTCACGAATGCAGATTGCCAGTTAAAAATGTTTCTGAAGGAAACTACATTATTAAAGTAAGAACATCAGATAACAAGCTGATAAACAAAAAAGTCATTATCATGCAAAACTAAATGGCTTGATGAATCAAACAAATCCCCATAGACTATGTCATGGGGATTTTTTTTTGTCTATTTATAAAACAGCAACTGCATAGCTTAAGTATGGCTCAAGTTTAGATAGTGCATGAGAGTAACTAGTCCTAAAAAAACCATACAGATTAATATATAAATCCTTATATAATTTTAAAACCATTTCTTAAACCTTAAATGACTATACAATTATTTTAAAATTTGCCACTTCATAAATAGGCTGTGTTAAAGCTCCCCTCTTCAGATGAAGAGGGGTGGACAGACAAAGTCTGGACGGGGAGTTTGATTTTATCATTTAAAAACCAGTAAAAAAAAACGAATTAAAAAGAAGAGACGCTATAGACTAAAATCTAAATAAATAGAAGTTTCTTATAGCTTTCCCATAGCTTTCCTATGGCTTTCCTATGGCTTTCCTATGGATACTCCATGGATACTCCATGGATAATGTATGGAGCACAGCGATTTTTCCTACAAATAAAAACCTTTTCAACCTACCATGTAAAACACCATAAACTAAAATATTAATGCATTTCATCGATTTTTTTAGTATTTTGTAGATTAATATCAATATTTTACTATATTAGTAATCCCAAATCATATCCATTCATTTAAACCCAAATAAAATGAATAAATTAACCTACTTATGCCTCATGGTGTTGCTTTGTAGCTTTTCTGCAAATGCGACATCCCATTCAACAAATACTACAGAATCTTATGCTTTTAACGACATACAACGTGTAAGAATAGATTTTACCATGCCAAATGGCTATGTGCGTCATTTACTTTTAGCCTTTACCCCAAATAATGCTGCAACCGATGGTGTGGATTATGGTTATGACGCTTTAAACATCGATAATTTTCCAGATGATTTAAATTGGATGATTGAACATCAGCGTTATGTGATTCAAGGGGTTGGCGCCTTTAACGATACCAAACAGTATCCCTTAGGCATGTTTATCACAAACCCTGGAGAGATTGCCATAGCTTTGGATACTTTGGAAAATTTTGATACTGATATCAATGTTTTCCTATATGATGCTTTACACAACACCTACACTTTGTTAAATGAAATTGATTTTCAAGAAACCGTTACTGCCGGAACTCACTTGGATCGTTATTTCATCGCTTTTAAAAATAACACAAACGGAAGTATCATTAACCAAGCAACTACCTTGCTTTCCATTGAGGACATGGCAACCCAGGAAACATCTATTTCTTTTTTAAGACAATCTAAAGAGATTTATATAAATTCCAACCAAAACATTGACAAATTAGAAGTATATAATTTATTGGGAAAACGTATTTTTAGCCAAGAAGGTATTCACTTAAAAACATTAAGGTTACCAAGCCATTTCACCAACGAAAAGTATGGCATCGTGAGAGTGTACACCCAACAAAGTGCCACAAATAAAAAACTGATCCTGAACTAACTCTAAAGATACCCAAATTGATATGTAACTGCATTTTAATAAGGATAATCCTATTTGGATTATCCTTTTTTTTTGTTCAAGAACGATTTTCTATAAAATAAACATAAAAGATGGGATTGCTTGTTTATATGGTTTTGTGTTGCCAAGACTGACCAATATCATTGATATAACAATTGCTTACTACTACTTTTGAACTCATATTGGACAGTTTTAAAACAACCAACCCTAATAAACTTCAATTTTCATGGAATTTAGACCATTAACTGCTTTATCGGTACATTTAGAAAGTTTAATAAAAGGACGTTTATGGCTTCAGGTAATTGTTGGCTTACTGCTTGGTGCTGCACTTGGGCTGTTATTAAACCCTTCCACTGGATTGGTCTCTGAACGTGTAGGTTCTTGGTTGGCAAATTGGCTGGAGTTACCAGGACAAATCTTTATGCGATTGATACAAATGGTAATGATTCCATTGATATTTGCCTCCATTATTTCGGGGATTGTAAGTAACACCTCAGACAATTTAAAAACTTTTGGCCTACGCTTATTTCTGTATTTCGTTTTTACAACTACAGTGGCCATAATCATTGGGCTTTCCATAACGCTTCTCATGAAACCTGGAGAATATGTACTGTCCCTAGGCGGTTTTCCTGAAAGTGGCGAAAAACAGATCCTCCCAACTGAACAGGCAAATCTTATAGATAATATTCCCATGGCCATTTCCAATCTCATTCCCAACAATCCGTTGGAATCTATTTTAATGGGTGAAATGCTGGGAGTGGTTATTTTTACAATCATCATTGGGATAGCCATAACCCAACTTAAGGATGTAACTGCACAACCTATCATCCGGTTTACGGAAGCCATTCAAAAAATATGCATGATAGTTGTTTCCTGGGCCATGAAACTGGTTCCTTATGCTGTATTTGGGCTTATGGGAGCATTATTGTCCAGAATAGGCATCGGAATTTTTCTCGGACTTGGTTATTATATGTCGGTTGTGATTATTGGCTTATTTATTTTAATGTCCTTTTACCTCCTATTGGTCTTATTTGTTGGTAAAAAAAATCCGTTTAAATTCTTAAAAGCCATTAAAGAACCTCAATTATTGGCATTTTCTACCGCCAGCTCAGCTGCAGTCATGCCAGTATCCATGAAAACTGCTGAAGAAAACCTTAAAATCTCTTCAAACATCAGCGATTTCGTCATTCCTATTGGTGCTACCATCAATATGGATGGAACTGCCCTATTCCAATGTGTAACTACCTTGTTTATGGCCCAAGCTTATGGTATAGAACTTTCATTAATAAATTTAATATTGATTACTGCTACAGTTATTGCAGCGTCCATAGGAACACCTGCCATACCTGGTGGTGGTGTCATTATATTGGCCACAGTCCTGCAAAGTGCTGGTATTCCTGCTGATGGATTGATAGTGATTATTGGTATCGATCGTATTTTGGGGATGTTTAGAACTGTTGTAAACGTAACTGGAGACCTAACAGCTTGTCTGGTTTTTAACAGGTTCTATGGAAACATCAAGCCTCTGGATACCATGGACCCTAAATTACAACCCTTGGCAAGCACTTAAGGAGAGGGTTTTAAATGTGTTTTAAATTAATTTCCAAGACTTGTGGACGAAAGGACTGTAAAAGCTCAGGCAAATGATGGTACCATTAAAACCAAGCCATCATAAGCTTAATTAATTTTAATGGAACTGGTTATTTTCAACATGTTTCTACTTATGGCATAAAGCCATTGAAGCTGCTCCCAAACCAAATGGAATTCTTGATATTGTCTTTCCAAATGCTTATCTTTTGGATTTAAAAAAGTCATATCGTTTATAAGTTGTTCATTTTCAGAAAGTGCTTTTTGTACCAAGTGAGCAAGTTCTTCAGGAACCTCCTTTTGTAATGTTTTTAATACCAGGCTTAAATAATTATCTATTTTATGGGTAGCTTCCTTAAACATCTCTGATGCTTCGGTTGTTGGATGGTTTTGAATGTAGGTACTCAAGGAAGCCAAAGACGACAAAAACGTATGGTTCAATTCTACCAACTCATAAATTTTATCCAAATGTTTTTGTTTAGATTTTGGTTCTTGAGCCATTCGTTGAAAAGCTGAATTTAAATTGGACGTTTCCAAAAAAGCTGTTTTCCTGGCTACTTTATAACTGGTTGGAACCTGACCTTTTTGTTCATAATACAAGCCTATCTGATTTAAAAAATCCTTGTTTGCCTGGACACTCATTTCAATAGTTTCATGTATATCTAGAAAACTCCATGCTGGCCACAAAAACAACATTGCAACATAGGATAATGCTGCTCCCAAAACCGTATCTATAATTCGGTATTGAATAACTGTAGAAATATCAGGCTCTATAATCCCGTAAATAAAAACCACACTCAAGGTTATAAACGTTGCAGAAGCTTTGTAATTCCTTTGAACCATGGAAAAAGCAATGATTAAAGACCCTATTCCCAACACAGCATAGAGATATGGATTTTGAATAAGTAAAACCATACCTGCAGCCACAGCGCCTCCTATAAGGGTTCCAATTATCCTGTCTTTGGAACGAACTTTGGTAAGTCCGTAACTAGGACGCATAATCACGATAATGGTCAAAAGTATCCAATACGGATTTTGAAAAGCGAAAACATGACCCAATATGTAACCCAAAACTACAGTGACAGCCAATCGCAAGGAATGTTTAAAGATATTGGACTTAAAACTCAAGTTCCTTAACAGAATATTCAAACTGTAATCTTGAGATACAATAAAACGCTTGGATTCATTGGAATCTATAAAGTCTTTGGTATCCATATTTGGATTGCCTAAAAGCCATTTTATCCGTTTGATTTTTAAGAATTGCCTTTTTTGATATTCCAGATAGTTTTGAAGTATTAAAAAGCCCTCATAATCTGACTTGTTATTGGAGTTTTTTAGGGCTTCCACTTCTTGTTCCAACCTCTCTAGGTACAAAATCAATTGTTTATTGTTAGGTAATTGTCTTTTATTGTACCTTGTTTTTGAAATAGACCTTAATTGCTTGGCAACTTCAAAAATAAAATCCTGGAAACTTTTAACATAGTTAGGATGATACTTTAAAAACACATCCATTTTATCATAGTTTACCGGATTTGCAATGGCAGCTTCCAATATTTCTACAAGCTGAACAAAAACCAATAAACGCTTCCCTTTATAATGCGACAACCCTGATTTTTTTCTGGACTGAATTAAAATCTCCCGTAATGTAGCATGTCGTTCCACCAGTTCGGCCTGCAAATCCAACAGCTTGGTCTGCAATTCGTCCCTGTTAGGCTGAGGCCCAACCAGTTTGCCTCTGGTTTCAAGAAATGTTGCTGTAAGAAGAAAGGTCTCTGCCAAAATCTCTTCGGTGTGCGCTTTCGGATTGATAAAATACCATATCACCACCAACAACAAATACCACAGCCCACCTAAGCCTATTAAAAATGCATATTCATACATTTCCAAGGTTTCACTTATATGGGCAAAACTCAATACCAAAGCCAACAAACCAGAAAAACTGATCAACGAAGCCCTAAATCCATACACTGAAATAAAAGCAATGCTAAAAGTTAAAAATCCAAGCACAGGTATTATCAACCATGTTTGGTAATGTAGGTAGCCTCCCAAAAAACTCACTATCATAATCAATAAGGCCGAAAGCAAAATACCGTTTATTTTGTGTGTCAATTTTCCACTAACATGACTTGGAGAACACCAAAAAGCACCAAAACCAATGGCCAAACCTATTTCCAATTGATTGAAAACCAAACCAAAAACTATAGGCAATGTAATGGCTATCCCAATAAGAACAGCTTTTGAGAAATCGTTGCTTTTTAAAAACTGGAAGAGTTCTTTTATGTTTGTTGAAATAATTTGACTGATTGGCTCCAAAGTAATTTATTAAGCCTCAAAGGTACAATTTAGCAACCAAACTGAACACTTTTTACAGTTGATATACATTTAGGGATTATATGAACAAAAGCATAAAAAAGTGAGTTTAATCGCAATCACGACTTGTGTTTTTATGTACTTTAGCATGACACAATAATACAAGTGGCATGTTTAGACATCAAGGTAAAAGCAGAACATTAAAACACAATATCCATCTGGCAACGGTTTTGTCTTTTGTTGCTGGTTTGGTTAATGTTACTGGCTTTTTATCTTTTAAACAGCTTACAACAAACGTAACAGGGCACTTTGCCCTTTTTGTTAACGATGTGTCCCATTTCGAATTCTGGAAAGGCACCATATACTTTTTATATATCTTTTCATTTTTATTTGGTTCGTTCACCTCGGCTTTTTTGTTGGAAAAATTTAACGAGACCAAAAAACTGAATGTTTTTGCGCTTCCAACCCTCATGGAATCCCTTATTTTGATAAGCATAGCCCTTTTAAGTCATGTTACTGGCTTACTAAATCCAGATCTAGTGGTTTGCATGTTGTTATTTTCCATGGGACTGCAAAATTCTTATGTAACAAAAATTTCAAATGCTGTGGTTAGAACCACGCATTTAACCGGATTATTTACAGATTTGGGCATAGAGCTGTCACAATTACTTTTTCCTATAACAAAACTAAAAAGAAACAGTATTAAAGCTACCATTAAATTACGAGTGTACATTATTGGATTTTTCTTTTTAGGAGGCTTGGCAGGTGGCTTTTTCTTCTCTACAATGAATTTAAAATTGAATACCTTACTCATTGGAGCCGCCATTCTTTTACTGGGCCTGTTTTACGACGATTTTAGGTTTTGGTATTTAACCTCTAAAAGAAGGCATGTAAAAAAACAGCACTGTCAAAAAGGGCATCCTAAGCAAGCGAAAAAAATTAAATAAAATATTGACTGAGGTTTCTTGCTTTTATTCTTTAGGTATTTGTAAATTTACTTAAGTTTTTAAACCCAATATTTTAATATCTTATCCAGTATGAACAGTAACAGATCCTATGGCATTGGTGGTAGTACAGCCGAAACAGAACTTTCCAAATTAAGTGAACCAAGCGTTAAGCCTGCACCTATTAATTCCTTAGAATTTCAAAACAGATTGGATAAAGCCTGTCACGCGCTAAAGACAAAAGGCCTGGATGCCTTGTACATTAATGCTGGAACCAATTTGTATTATTTTACTAACACCACATGGAATCCATCAGAACGTATGGTTGGTGCCTTACTTTTTGCTAACGGACAACTAAAATACATTGTTCCAGAATTTGAAATTGGGACTTTTAACGATTATAAAGGCATGGATGGGGAACTTATTGCTTGGGCAGAGCATGAGTCGCCAGTTCAAAAAATATCAGAACATGTGTCAGAAGGCATACGATTGGCTGTTGATGATTCAACAGCATTTGCAATGGTTTCCCGTTTTCAAGAACATAAAAAATTTAGAATTAGCAGTGCCGAAGAGTTGATTAGGAACATTAGAATGCTTAAAAGTGAAGCTGAAATTGCGCAAATTCAATATGCCATGGATTTAACCATGCAAGTGCACCAAGCCACAGCTAGGATTTTATCTCCTGGTATCAGGACTACCGAAGTAGAAGATTTTATCCATAAAGCCCATCAAAAATTAGGTATTGCCAGTGGATCTTACTTCTGTATTGTGTTGTTTGGCAAGGACTCCAGTTTTCCCCATGGCGTAAAAACCCCAAAACCTCTTGAAGAAAACGATATGGTTTTGGTAGATACAGGAGCCAGATACAATGGCTACCTTTCAGACATTACCAGGACCTATATTTATGGCGATGCCACACAGAAGCAACAAAACATTTGGGCTAAGGAAAAGGCTGCACAGTTAGCTGCATTTAAGGCTGCTCAATTAGGCAATCCTTGTGGGTATATTGATGACCAAGTGCGTGTTCAATTGGAAAAAGACGGACTAGGTCCAGATTATGCGCTTCCAGGTTTACCACACAGAACAGGGCATGGCATAGGATTGGACATTCATGAACATCCTTATATCTTGAGAGGAAACGATATTTTGCTCCAAACAGGCATGACTTTTAGCATTGAGCCCATGATAGTGGTTCCTGATGAATTTGGAGTACGATTGGAAGACCATATTTACATGACCAATAAAGGTCCTAAATGGTTTACTCAACCAGCACATAGTATTGAGAATCCTTTTGGTGTTTAAAGATAAACCAACACTTGCTTTTGTTAAGCTTATTGATTTCTAGAAGTGTAATATTTTTTAATATCCTTGGCTATGCCATCATCCCACAATTTAGTTAAAACATCATTCGCCATGTCGCGATAATACTTTGCCTTGGCACTATCATCAATAATTCTAAAAGTTTCTGAAAGCTTAAATAAGGAAGGTATGTGCATTCCATTGATTTGCAAACAAATCAAATACTGACCTATGGCATCATTGTAATGCCCATTTTTAAATAAATCGTTCGCAATTTTATAATGTGTTTCAATTTCATTTACTTCATTATCACATTGTACATTAAAAACAACTTCTGTTTTAGTTGTAATAAAAGAACATGGTACTTCGCGCGTCACTTTTTCTGTAACACTTCCAATAACAAACCTTTTTATTCCTGATCGGCCGTGTGTTCCCATTACCAATAAATCATGATCGTTTTCTTCAATGGTTTTTAGTATTTCAACATGGGCAGATCCAGCTTCAATTTCTATATTATGGTTTATTCCTATTAAATCGAACTCCTTAATAAATTCCTCCATTTCTCTTTCAAACTGTTTTAACCTAAGGGCATTTTCAGTTTCTATATCCATTGTAAATCTAGGTGAATAGTTCGCATATTCTTCATAAACACCTAAAATTGTTAATCTAGCATTAAAAAACTTCGATAATAAAATAGCTGTTTTAAGAGCACATTTGGAGTGTTCAGAGAAATCAACAGGACACAATATATTCTTTAATTTATTTGCTTTATCGGACTTAACCACCCAAACAGGTTTTTTGGATTGTCTCATTAATTTTTCAGCCGTATAACCTCGTTTAATTTTCTTTTCCTCTTTCTTACTTCCAGAGCCCGTAAGTATTAAATTAACATCTTCCTTAGCAGCCATTTTTAAGATTTTATCAACTGGTTTTCCGTATTTAATAACAGGCTCACAAACTGTTATTCCTTCCTTGACAAAAACATTCTTTATCTTAAGTAGAACCTTAGTAGCTGAACTGAATACAAGATCCTTAATGGCACCTTTTAAACCTTCTTCTGGCAGAACATATAAAATGAAAATTTCGGAATCGCTCAACTTGGCAATTTTTATGGCAGTATTAATTTGCTCTTTTGAATCGATATTGATATCAATTGGCACTAATATTTTTTCAAGTAGCTTCATGTTCTTTCTTAATATTTACTCATTAATAAAAATTCCACACCTAAAATTTCAAAACAATAGGACATGGAAACATTTGTATATAAAAATAAGATAAACTTTGCAAATGAACTACCTAATACGGATAAATATATAGATTATTTCATTTAAAGGCTCATAACAAATTTCCCTCTAAAACACTGGCAATTAGTTGCCATTGAGTGAGTGTTTTAAGGACACTTTAATTGAAGTTGAAATGATTATGGATAAATTTATCATCCTGCTAATTAATTCGATTTGCATTGGTCTTTAAAAGCCAAAACCAAGTCCAAAAGCAATGCGTAAACCATCTTGAGAATGAAAGGCTCCAATATTTGCAGACAAGACCTCTATAGCATTAATAAAGAAACCTCCTCCATAGGTATTATGCCATTTTTTTGAACTGTCATCTTCCAGCCAAACCCTACCATAGTCAAAACTCCCATATATTCCCATTTTTAAGGGAATGACAGGTGTTTTGATACGACTGAAACTATAACGTAAATCGGTGTTTTGGTAAAGGGAGTTTTTTGCTGTAAAACGTTGGTTCCTAAAACCACGAAGACCATCTTCCCCTCCTATGGATGCTGCCTGATAAAATTCATATCCATTTCCAAAATTAATATGGGTTTTTACTTTTGATGCCAAAACCAAACGGCCTGAAGGGTTCAATTTTCTTGCTATTCCCAACTCTGTAATAAGATAACCAAAGTTGCGATTGCTCACTTCCAAATTATCTTTAAAACCTGCTTCTAAAGAAAAGAGCAATCCATTGGTTGGGTAGGCCTTACTATCGGAATTGGAATAATCAAATCTGGCATTAAACCCTACAAAGTGCTCTTCATCAAACAAATATTCCGGAAGTATATCAGTATTGGATACATAGCGGTTATCTGCATCATGGATTTCATTCACTTCATAACTCAATCCAAATTGAATGATGCTTCCTCGTTTGGAATTCCAGATCAATTGTGGACTAATGGTAAACATTCTGGTTTTAACACGATTGTAATCCATTCCAAATTCTTCATCAAAATTTTTGGTTTCATTTCCGTAACCAAAGAAATTAATGCTGTAATTTGGACTCTGAAAGTGTGATTGTAAGCCAAAATTCAAATTACCAACCACATTGGCAAACTCGCCTTTGTAATTTAACTCATAACCATGGGTTGCAAAATAATAGGCTCCTTTTATTTGGTGCTGCGATGTAAACGGATTGCGTTCAAATCCGTAAACTGTATAAGTATTGATGAACCCAAGTTTTAGTCCATCGTCTGGGTTGGCTCCCAAAAGAGGCAAAATTTGATTGGTGTTGTTCCTTATTTTTCTATAATCAAATACATTGGTGTTATAATCATCTGTTAATTTAATTCTAGCTTTTGTTGCTTGGGATAAATTGTTGTTTTTCGATTTGTAATCGTATATCACAATGTTTTTACCATGTGTTACTTTATAATCGTCGTTGTTTTGTCCCCCAATCAGACGAATTTTAATTTTGGACACCTGTCCTTGCACGTCAAAACTATCATCATCATCCAAACCGTAAATCCAAATTTCCTTGGTTGCATTTGCTTGGTAGATTTTATGATGAAATCGGTCCTTAATGGTGTCGTCCTTTTTTCGATACATGGACACTTCCACAGTTTCTTTATCCAATGCTTTTACAAGAATATAATCATCTTTATTGGTGGCTGTTAAAACAGCATGTTTGCGAATAAGTTTAAGGTACCTATCAGCTATTTGTTGTAGGTTTTTACGTCTTTGCTTTAAAATGCCTTTAATGGTTACAAGGGTATTGGCATCTACTTCCTTTGGCATGGAATTAAAAGCCTCATCAATGACCTCATCCGTTATTTGGGATTGAATTGCCAGTACTTGCTCATCCCAATCAGATGAATTGGAATTTGTTATAAATGCAACATCCAATGGAAACACAGACACATTAAAGCCTTTCACATCTTTTAAATCTGGTTCGTATTTCCTAAACTTTCTGGCTGCTGGTATAAGTGCCACGCCTGTTCCAAACAAAAATCCATCGGACATTTTAGAAAAAGCCAAATCCCTATCCCGAGGCAAAGGCTTATAAACTGTTTTATTGTCTTCCTCAAAAACCATCCAACGCCATTGGTCTTGATGTCTGTCGGCATCTCCTATGAGCATATCAAACAAACGCGCTTTTATAAATTCTTGTTCATCGATCACCTTGGATTCGTCACTAAGCACCTCTGCCAGCATATCGACGGTATTTACTATCTCTCCCGTAAAATTCCCAGTGGCCAATTCTAAATGCCCATCAGAAGCATGTTCTTCAAAAAGATACAGCTCGTCTCCAAAATCCTCATTATACAAACCTAAAGCATCCTGCTTGGGGATGTAGTAAAGTTTAGGGTTTAAATGCGATAAATTAATGGCATCTGATAAGGTGGCTAGTGTAAAAGGCGCGTAAGGGTGTGCTCCAGTAAAAACATCTTCTATCAAACCTTCGGAAGATGTATTTTTAAATTGTCCTTCAACATATTGATCTTTAAATATAGCGGCTTGCAAAAATTGATCTGCTTGTTTTTTCATGGCACGCATCACATAACGTTTTCCATCTGAGGCCTGCAAATGCAAGGTTTTGGACTGTGTGCCCCCTCCTTTTCTAAAAGGTTTTAATCCACCCATCAACGTATCTAAATAAACCACTTTTGCCGAAACAGCTTGGCTGTAATCCGCTCGATACCTTTCTCCCCAAAGAAATTTATAGAAGCCTGATTTATCGGTTTCGTCTAACGAATAAATGGAAGCACTAATGGAATCCAAATCAATTTTTGGATAAGTGGTTTTACCTATGGTTTTGGGTTTTATGATTTGTTTGTAGAACTCGACTTGTTGGGTGTTTGAATTTACAAACTGTACATCTACTGCCTTTTCTTTGCTAATATTCAACAAGGCATAACCTGGAACTGCATGTCCATAATTATTGGAATTACGCATTCTAACGGGTGTTGTTTTAGAACCAGCACCACTTATTACCTGAACCACATTATCAAATTCCAGGTATTGTAAGCTATGTTCATGCCCTGAAAGGAAAATAACCTGTTCGTTTTGTTGAGCTACAGCTATGAGATTTTTTCTTAATTCGTTATAAAACTGATTTGACAAATCGGCATTAACAATACCACTTGTGGATCTAATTACATTTTTTATGGTTCCTAAAATAGGAACGGGACTCAGGTGTTCCTTAACATCATATCTTCCATTGTGGGGACCTTCGCTCTGAATGGGATGGTGTATGGCTACCAAGGTTATTTTTCCTCGGGCCTTTTTTATTTCGCTTCTAAATTCGTCCAGAAAATCTTCCCTGGTTTTTATGTCGCAATCTTCATTCATGGTAGGATGCCTATTCCAATTGGTAATGTACCAATGGGAATCCACTATCAGCAAAACGGTATCTTCGTTTAATTTTACTTTTTCAATAGGACAGCCATTTTCCGGTTGAAACGTGTTTTTGCCCAAAGCCTCTTCCACCATTTTTTCTTGTAGTTTTAAACCTTTTAATCCACTGTACCAATCGTGGTTTCCTGGAATAAAATACACCTGACCAGGAAAGGTTTTGGCAACATGTAATTGAAGGTTTAAGGCTGTTTTGGCATCTTGAATCGCTTTGTCTCCTTCTAAGGGAATGCCTTTTGGATAAATATTATCCCCCAAAAATAAAAGCAAGTCGTTTTTGTCTGCTTGATTAAATTGCTTTTCAAGACTGGTTAAGGCTTTAGGAGCCGTTCCGTCTGGGTTTGGCATTCCTGCATCTCCTATTAAAAAAACATTGGTGGTTTCTTGATCTATACCAACAAGTTGGTTTTGCTTGACATTAGGGTTATATGGCTTGTAGGTAGCACAACTGCTAACAATCCATCCCATTAACAGTAAACTTCCAAAAATGCTTTTTGTCATAGTTGATACTTGCTTTTAAACCGTTTCTATATCCTCTAAGGTGAAGATACTGGATACTTTTTGTAAGTCTTTATTTAAATCCACGCGAATGGCCTTGAGACCACTGGCTCCTTGAAGTTCTTCCAGTTCCACGATTTCCATATGTTTACCAACATAGTTTTTGGCTTGCAGGAATTGAAAATAGGCTACATATTCACGTTCTATAGCTTTACTTGAATATACCACACAAAGTTTGTGTGGTTGTGTTAAACGCTCATTGGTGTTTTTAATGTGCGCTTTATCTATACGCTTTTTTATCATTTCATAACGCACATTATAGGCGCCATCCACATCAAATTGTTTTTCGTCAATTCGGTAACGAATCGTTATGGGAACATCATAAGCCAATATCAAAGAAGCAACTTCCAGTTGTAGGGGAAATTCTTTTTGTTTTTCATAATACATGGCTTCCATCTCGCAAGTTACCTGAAGCTGCCATAAACGCAAATTGTACAGAACCGTTGGATGATATTTTAAATGTTTGGTAATGGATTGCCCAACATATAAATTGTGCTCGATGCCATCTGTATTGAATTTTTCAAAATAATGTGGAAAAATCTCTTGAGCTTTTGCTTGTTGTTTTTCCAAGAATGCCGACAAAGCCTTATTGCCCATGTTAATGGTCTCATCGTAGGCCTTTCTGGCGTCGTAAAGGCTATTGGTAGTCTTGTCTATAGCTTGAAGAAACGTTATTAAATCCTTTTTATTTTTGGATTGACTTTGAAAATGTTCAAACAAAGGTATGAGTTGTTTTTGAAAAAACTGATTGATTTCCTGTTCTGAATTGGTATGGAAATGTTCCTTTATTTCAAATAAATAATTATCTATTTGAAAAATCAATTGCTCGTAAAACGGCAAATTAATATTGGTTCTATCTATAAGGATCTGTTTGCTTACTTCCAATTGTTTGGTTAAATCCAATTGGATTGCCTCGTTTCTGGCATGCGATGAACTCACCACATCCACTTGACCAAATAGGGGAATGACATCTTTAAATACAATTTCATGAAAAAACGGATTTTCCCCAAAGTTTCTTTCCTGAATATACTGTCTGGCTTCTTCCTCAAAACGCCATTGAACTGATGGATGAATGGCTGTACATTCTTGTTGTATTACAGCACTAATTTCGTTTTGATATTCTGAAAAGGTGCGTCTGGAATAACTTAAAATAAATGGCATAATGGTATCTAACTTTACCATGTTAATGGCATTTAACTGGTTTGGCTTAAATGCTGCCAATTCCACAATAAAACCCAATTCCCCATTAATGGGAATAGGAATTAAAGCCACACTTTTCAAGCCTCTTTCCAATAAAATTTTACTTAACCTGTTCCCTTTGGTTTGTTTGTGATAGGTTTCAACATTTGCAATAATGGACGGTTTACAGTCTTTAAACAATTCGTTGTTGATATGGGAGCAGGCGTATTTTCCAACAGACATATGTTCATCTGGCAATAGGGTAAGCATATCAAAATTCTTGTCAAAAGGTGGCGTAATCATGTTTTCTAACACGCTATAACTTCCAACTTGTAAATCTGGAATATTGAAGATGCGCCTAATGTCCTGAAGAAGGTGTTGAAAACTTTCTGTGTTGGGTTCAATTAAGTGCGTTTTAAAATCGTCTATACGTTCATCTAAAGAGGTGTCAATGAGCGTAACCAATCCAAAACCTTCAATGGTCCAAGAGTTTTTGGGGAAATACTTTTCCCAAATTTCAAATTTATCGGCATGACTCAATAATTCATCCAATATGTCTGGAGTAATGTCTATGGCATTCTTGTTGGGATAGATATCAATAAAATCGGCATTAAAAACAACACGATAGCGCTTTCTATCTCCATTTTTATCTATAACAGACAAGGTTTTTGGTCTTTCAAAATCTACTTGATATTTGTAATACACATTAAGTATAATGGTGTAAATAAACAAATCGAAAGAGTCTTCATAATCCTTGTACAGATCATGAAAAATATTGTTGTCTGTTTTTGCATTGTCAATGATATTTTGCAGTCTGGTGCTGCAATAAATCACATCGTTGGTATAAGGTGTTACAGCTGCTTTTATTTCGTTTTGCGTTAAAGCTGTTGGAAATATAAACGACATGACTTGATCTAGTATGTCTTTGTGTTTAAAAAAATCTTCTTTTGAGTCTGTGCCTAATGCTAAAACAGGATGTGTATCAAACAATTCCAAAGCTTGTTTAGCTTGAGTTTGCACACTGGAGTTGTTGGAGGAATTTATCAAGTCTTCAAACTTTTCCTTCAACAAACGCAAAGACATAATAACTTTAAAAGGTCCTGTATTTTTTATTCTCATTAGCCTGTTTGTATTTTGTGTTACACAGAAAAATATACATAATAACTATAAATAAATGCTGCTGCCGAAATAATGATCCCAAACATAAAAACGGTATAGGTAATCCGTAACAACTTATATTTTCTGTTAAGTACGAGACCTAAATAATACAAATCCTTAGTAAGCGAATTGTATAAGGTTTCTTCGTTTTCCATTAAATAGTCGATTCCCCATTCAAAATCTTGCAAACTCATTTTTTGAAAGTTCCCAAAAAATAGAATGTTGGTTTTCTTTTCTTTGATCATCTCCTTGGTGATGGCCACATTGGATATTTTTGGTCGTGTGGACAAAACGGACAATACCACTGAAGCTACGCTAAACAACATTAATATTAAAGTTGGATATACTAAAAATAAATTAGACGGACTATCCAGTTTTGGGATTAAGTTGGACAGGGCAACCGAAATAATAATGGCATTTACCGATAGTAAAATATTGGCTTTGGTATCGGCAATGGCACTTAGTTCTATATGGTTTTTTAATTGAACCCGAAACATGGTCTCTATACCTCTACCAAATCTTGAACTTTTATCTTTTTTCTTTTCTTTGGCCAACAGTTTATCTATTTTTTTCTGAACTTCCAATTGGTTGATCTCTTTTTTAGGTTGCCACAATTGTTTTGCAGAATTGGAATAAAACGAGTGGTTTTTAAAAAACACCAAATTTTGTTGCAACCATTCTATTTCAGAAATATGCTTATGGTTTTTGGCATTTATTTCTTTCATTAAATTACCCGAAATCTCTATAAAACTTTCTGAAGCGATATGACCACAATCGGCATCTTTTATAATTGCTTCTAATTTATGTTTGGGCTTAAACTCACTTTTAGTGGCCAAAATCAATTGTTCCACTAGGCTTAACAAGTCTTCAGGCACCTCTTGTTGCTTTAAAAAAGAAATGGCTATTGTTACACTCTCTTCTTCGTGACCTTGATCTGTATAGATATAGCCTACATCATGAAACCAAGCTGCAAGCTTTAAAGCCATGGTTTCTTGTTCTGTACAAGCTTCCAGGCTTGCCAATTCTTCAATATTGGCTACCACACGTCTGGTATGAATGGCATTATGGTAATAATTTGTAGCTGCCAGCTGTTTGTTTAACAGGTCTACAACGTAGGTTTCCACTTGGAGTAATAGCGCTTCTTTCATATTACAAATTTACAAGGTTTGGTATTTAAAAACACAATGTCTGTCATCTTTTAAGGTTTTATTTGATATAGCGTTCCCTAAAATACTATAAATAGGAATGATATAAAATAACAGTCCAAATTTGTTTTTCTGTGCATCAAACTTATTAGACGGAACAAACTCTGAAAACTTATGATAATTTAAAAATAACAGTAAAAAAAAAGAACTCTTACAAGTCCTTTTTTTCTGTAATTGATTGTTAATTAATGAACCTCTGCTTTTATTTCGCCTGACTGGTTCATCATCATGCTGTGATCGTATTTACAACAGTCTGGTAGATTTTTGTAGGCTTCTTCACTTCCAGTAACCTTTTCGGTATCATAACCAGATGCAGCAATGGCATGGTGAATAGCCATAACATCGGTTTTGGTGTCATCAAAAGACACATCTATTTTCTTTTTATCCACATCCCAAGTGGCTTTGGCAACTCCTTCAACGCCATTGGCAGCTTTTTCTATGGTTTTTTTGCACATGGCACAATTTCCCCTTACACCAAAAGATACATCTGTGAATGCCATGTTTTTACTCATTTCCGTGCTTGGTGTTGTTGTTTCTTGTTTCGCTTCATTTTTACAGGCCGTTACACCCAATACCGCAATTACAGCGACACTTAAAATTGCTTTTTTACTCACGTTGAGGGCATTATTGTTTTTGTGTTCCTGGTTTTTGTTTAAAAAATTCATTGTTTTAAAATTTAATTGTTATTATTTGCCTTTACTTAATCTATTACTTGTTTGACTTCGCCACAGGTGAGCATGGCTTCACCAAAATAAGGATTGATTACCTTTTTTTCTTTGCTTAACCAATACGCACCTTGGTTGTTATCTGCCATAGGACAAAATTGAAGATAGGCCGTTTCATTGATGCCAAATACTTCCAGGGCTTTTGTTAATTTTGCTGATAACTGTTTAAAGAAGTCTCTTTGTGAAGGTATGCTTGAAGCTTTAGAAATTGAAACAGCCGATGTTCTCAAGTCATTTTCCAATGCCATCCATTGCTTGTGTGCTTCACCCTTTAAAAGTTCCATATCTATTTCAGATAAATGGCTTAGGAAATTATTTGAAGCTGTTACAACACGTTTGGAATCTTCCTTAACCAAAGCATCTTTTAAAGCGATATAATCATTAAAAACAAGACTTAATTGTGCTTGAAAGTCCCCTGACACTTCCATACGTTCATGTATATTAACCTGTTTGCTGTCTGTATTGGAAGCATGGTCTCCCGAATGTTCTTGGTGACCTGTCATTGTTTTGTTTCCCTCCTTATTCATCATGGATTTTTTACCTTGCAATTGTGCTGCAGCATCCACAGTAAAAGTTCCATGAGTCACTATCTCATTTCCAACAAACACGCCATCCACAACTTCATAAGTGTCTCCTATTTTATTACCTAAAACCACTTCCTGCATTTCAAAAACAGGTTGGTTTGGCTGGGTTTTTAAATACACTACAGATCGTTTGCCAGTCCATAACACAGCAGATGCAGGAATTGTCAATACATCCTCATTTTTCTTTAAACCACCTTCAATGTTGGCAGTTACAAACATGCCTGGTTTAAATTTAAGATCCTTATTATCTAGTACCACACGGAGAGTTACGGTTCTTGTCTGGGTATTTAATACTGGGTTTATAAAATCTACTGTTCCTGTGAATTCTTTATTGGGATAGGCTTTGGCAGTAACAATTACCTGCTGTCCTTTTTTTAATAAATCAATCTGATTTTCATACACATCAAAATTGGCCCATACCGAATTGAGGTTGGCTATCTTTAAAAGAGGTTCTCCTTGTTTAACATAATCGCCTTGTGCCACCAATTTTTCAGTAACCGTTCCAGAAACAGTAGCATAAACAGACACGTTTTCTTGTACTTTACCAGAGGTTTCAATGTGATTGATTTGACTTTCAGATAGTTTCCATAATTTCAACTTATTCCTAACTGCTTGATATAATTCGGGTTGTGAATTTTTTATTGACGCTGCTGTTATCAATTCTTGCTGTGCTGCATACAGTTCTGGTGAATAAATGCTTGCCAATAACTGACCTTTAGATACCGTTTCGCCTGTAGCGCTCACGTACAATTGTTCTATTCTACCTGAAACATAACTTACCTGAACGGCATTGGCCTTTTCATTTTCAGCAATTTTACCTGATAATGTCAAAACACTACCTTCTACGTTGCCTTTACCAATAATACTGGTTTGAATATTGGCCAAGGCCATGGCATTATCTGTTAACTTAAACTGGTTTGCCAACAAACCATCACTTCCTGTTTCGGCAGGAATTAAATCCATACCACAAATAGGGCAATCACCTGGTTCTGGCTGCATAATTTGTGGATGCATGGAACAGGTCCACATTTGATTGGTTTCTGCAACAACTTCATGATTATGGTCTGTTTCTTTTTTTGAAGAACCACCAAATATCACCCAACCAACAAGTATGCCTGCCGCTAGCAAACCTATGTATATAACTATTTTATTATTTTTCATTTTCCAATCGTTTAATCATTGCTTTCATTTCTTCTATTTCTTTACGTTGTGCTTTTATAATGTCTTCTGCTAATTTTTTAACTTCTGGGTCTTGAATATCTGCTCTCTCACTTGTTAAAATAGCGATAGAATGATGTGGTATCATTGCTTTCATCCAAAGGACATCACCAATAATGGGTGCTTGTGTTCTTACCAACCCTAATGCACCAACAAACAGAATGAAACTACTTGCGAGTATTGCGATATTCTTCTTTTTATCATTATACATTTTTCGCATAAAAAACCACATTATTACTGCCATTGTTGAAATTCCTAAACACGTCATATAGAATCGTGTTAGACTAAACCATACGTGGTCTATGGAATAGGTGTTTAAATACATCGTTATGTACATTGCTACAAATGAGCAAGCCAACATTATAAAGAAGGTTTTGTAATTTCCTTTGTTTGAGTGTTCTTTTGAATTTTCCATATTTTTTGATTTTATAGTTAAACTTTTTACTTACTTAATTTTAATATCCTGAATGCACCTTGTATCACCAATCCAAATACAATGATTCCTATAATTAAATCTGGAATACCAGAATGCAGCCAATTGACTAAAACGCCTGCTGTAATTACGCCAAGATTTATTATAATATCGTTAGAGGTAAAAATCATACTGGCACGCATATGTGCTTCTTGACTTTTAGATTTTTGTAAGAGGTACAAGCAAATGCCATTTGCAATCAAAGCAAATACTGAAACTATAATCATTGTTGAAAATACAGGTAAAGCTTCATAGCCTAAAAATCTACGTATTACCTCAACGATTCCGATAATTGCAAGTGTTATCTGAAAATAGCCTGCATATTTTGCAATCCGTTTCTTTTTTAAAACTGTACCACCAACCGCTATTAAACTCAATCCGTAAACAAATGAATCTGCCAACATATCTAAACTATCAGCAACTAATCCCATTGATTTTGAAATAAGTCCTGTACTCATTTCGATAATAAAAAATGCAAAATTGATGATTAGAACTGTCCACAACAGTTTGGATTGACTCCTTGTAGATTCAGTAATAATTGTGTCTGTATCTTCTGAACTGATTAAACTTTCATTTAATTTTAATTCATTTAAGGCATTACCAATTTCATTTACATTTGAATTATGATATAGTGTTAAGATTCTTTCTTCTAAATTAAAATCAAGTTGTTTGATACCATCTATATCAGATAGCTTCATCTTAATTAGATTTTCTTCAGAAGGACAATCCATTTTTGATATTTTGAAAACTGTTTTCTGCATATAATTAAATGTTTTTTGTTCTTAATCGTAATGCGTTACCTATTACCGAAACCGAGCTAAAACTCATTGCTAAAGCTGCTATCATTGGCGAGAGTAGTATTCCGAAGAATGGAAACAACACACCTGCTGCAATAGGTACACCTAAAGTGTTGTAGATAAGTGCAAAAAATAGGTTTTGCTTAATGTTCTTCATTACAGCATTACTCAAATTTTTTGCTTTTACAATACCGTGTAAATCGCCTTTTACTAAAGTTATCATAGCACTTTCTATCGCTACATCTGTTCCTGTTCCCATTGCAATACCAACATCACTTTTTGCCAATGCTGGTGCATCGTTAATGCCATCTCCAGCCATAGCAACCACTTTACCTTGTTGTTGCAGTTTCTCTACTTCTTTGAGCTTGTCCTCTGGCAGCATACTGGCTTTAAAATCTGCCAGATTTAATTCTGTTGCCACGGCTTGTGCAGTATCGTGATTATCTCCTGTAAGCATAATGACTGCTATCCCTTTATCCTGAAGGGTTTTAATAGCCTTGGCGCTGGTTGTTTTTATTTTATCGCCAATCACCACATAACCAACTACAACTGTATCAATTGCCAAATACGAAACCGTTTTGCCTTGTTTTTGATAGGTTTTTGCCTCATTCTCCATTTCTGAAGAAATTTTAGCGTTGGCATGCTGCATCATTTCTGGGTTTCCTAAGGCTACGGGTTTTCCATTTACTTGTCCTTCCACTCCTTTACCTGTAACAGCACTAAAGCCTTCAGATTTTAGTATTTCTGTTTTCTTTTCTTTACCATATTTTACGGTAGCCTCAGCCAGTGGATGTTCTGAATTACTATTTAACGACACAATATATTGCAGCACCTCAGCTTCGGTAAAACCTGCCTTGCCAGCAGTTAGGCCATCTCCAAAAGCTCCTATTTGTTCAACTGTTGGTTTGCCTTCGGTAATGGTTCCTGTTTTATCAATGATTAAAGTGTCTACCTTGTCCATTTTTTCCAGTGCTTCGGCATTTTTAATAAGCACGCCATTTTGCGCACCTCTACCCACTCCTACCATCACAGACATTGGTGTGGCCAATCCTAAAGCACACGGACAGGCAATAATTAGCACTGCAATGGCATTTACAAAGGCGTACACATAAACAGGTTCTGGACCCCAAAGTGCCCAAACTATAAAAGTTAACACTGAAATAATCACCACAGCAGGCACAAAATAGCCTGAAACTTTATCTGCTAAATTTTGAATAGGTGCACGACTTCTACTGGCATCATTAACCATATGAATGATTTGTGATAATAAAGTGTCACTTCCTACCTTTTCTGCTTTCATTAAAAAGGATTGATTCCCATTAATGGTTCCGCTACTTACTTTATCTTCTTGAGATTTGTTTACAGGAATAGGTTCTCCTGTAATCATAGATTCATCAATGGTGGTTTCACCTTCGGTAATCGAGCCATCCACAGGAATTTTATCTCCTGGTTTCACTTTTAGAATATCATTAAGTTCTATCTCGTCAATACTGACTTCAACTTCTTCACCATCTACTATTTTTATGGCTTTATTAGGTGCTAATTTCAACAGTTCTTTTACTGCCGAATTGGTTTTACTATGTGCACGCGCTTCTAACAATTGACCTAAAAGCACTAACGTTAAAATCACAGTTGCTGCTTCAAAATAGACGTGAACTGCACCTGATTCTGTTTTAAATTGACTTGGAAATACGTCTGGAAAGAACATACCAAAAACACTAAACGACCACGCCACACCTGCACCAATCCCAATAAGTGTAAACATATTGAGATTCCAAGTCTTAATGCTTTTATAGGCACGTTCAAAGAACATCCAAGTGGCATAAAACACTACTGGAATTGATAATGCAAACTGAATCCAGTTCCAATATTTCTGTTCCATTATATCGTACAACGGATTGTTATTGAGCATTTCGCTCATAGCCATTAAGAAAATGGGCAAGGTAAATGCTGTGGCAATCCAAAATTTCTTTAATAGCTTTTTATACGTTTTTTCTTCTGCTGAACTATCTGCTTCCATTGGCACTAAATCCATCCCACAAATAGGACACGAACCTGCTTCTTCTTTTACTACTTCGGGGTGCATGGGACAGGTCCATTGCTCGGAATGGGTTGACGATAAATTCTGTTCCTCAACCAAATCCATACCACAAACCGGACAATCGCCTGGTTTGTTATACGTTTTATCACCTTCACAATGCATGGGACAATAAAAGGTGCCTGTGCCTTTACCTTTGGGTGTTTTTACTTTTTTATCTTGAGTTGGTTTTTCGTCAAGCTTATGTATACTGTATCTGTCACCATCATTTTTTAAGGCTTCTTGAAAGGTTTCTAAAGGAATATGTGATGCCATTTCGATTATCGCTTCTGCTTTTTCTAAATCGACTGTTGCTTTTGAAACACCTTTTACTTTAGAAAGTGTTTCTTCTACGTGAGTACGACAACCATTGCAGGTCATTCCGTGTATGTGATATGTGTGTGTCATTTTTAATTCGTTAAATAATTAATAATCGCTGTTTGAACATAGTAGGTTTTAATGGCTTCTATTTGATTCTTTTGAAACTTTAGTTGCAACTCTTGAATGTCTAAAACATCATTAAAATCTATTGTACCTGTTTCATAGTTTTTAATTAATATATTCTCTGCATCTTTGGCTTGTTTTAGGTTTTTCTCTTGAGTAACAAACTTAATTCGCGATTGATTTCGTTGCGAAATGGCTTTTGATAATTCCGATTTCAACATATTCAGTCGTTGCTCTTTTTGCGATTGGATTTCTTGTTTTCGTAATTCGTTTTGTTTGGTTTGAGAGCTATATTTTTTATTGAAAATAGGTATGGAAACCGATAGCATGGGCATGACCATATCTTTAAAGGAACTGGTAATCATTGGACTGTTATCTTGACTGATATATTCCACACCAAAACCAAGCATCGGAGCACTTTCTTTTTGATTTAACAATTCGGATTGTTCTACCGATTGATACAACTTATCAAATTTGAACAACTCTGGGTTTACTTCCAAACTTTCATAACCATTAAAACTATCATCTTCTGGAATTCCCATGGAAGAAACAACTGATACCGCTTCATCATAGTCCCGATTCATCAAACTATTCAAAGCAGCTTGTATGCCTTTATATTGCTGAATCAAAATATCTTTTTCCTGTTGTAGTTCATTTTGTCTTATCTGCAATCGTAACACATCCACAGCTGATGCTTTACCTACTTCTAAAGAAGTGAGCGCTAGCTTTTCGTAAGATTGTAATAGCGCAATGTTTTTGTCCAAAACATCCTGTTTGGCTTTAATTTCATAGAGTTGATAATAGAATTGCGATACAGAAAGTGTCAGTTTTCGTTTTGCTATCGTAATTTCAATGTACTGCGCATCTGCCATGGAAGTTGCATAATTTTCTCTTGCCGTTATGGTGCCAAACCAAGGTAGCATTTGCATAACGGAAACTCGAAAACGTTCCATAGGCATTTCCATTTCTGGTTTTATGGCCATAACCCCCAAATTGAATTCGGTATTAGGCAAACTGTTAACCTCATTCACTTTTTCAGAAGCAATACCATATTGTAATTCAAACTTTTGAATTTCCGGATTGTTTTCTAAAGCTAGGTCTGTGTATTCCTGTAAATTTTGAGAAAATACGGAATGTACTGAAGACATTAAAAGTATTGGCAACAGAAATTGGAAACTGGAAGTTGGAAGCTGGAACAACTGCCGGGTTACCATTGAATGGATTAGAAGCCCAATATTATTTATTAGTGTTTTATTCATAACTTTTCCAATTTTGATATAATTTGGTCAACATTTTTCCTATTTGGCTATTTTGTTTTGAAAATCTGGAATACTCCTCTTGAGCTAAATATTTGCATGCAAAGGCATAATCAAGCCAGTCTTGAGTTTCTCCGTTTGAACCTAGTGCTGTAACCAACTGTTGTTTAAAAACGGCTTCATACATTCGTTTGCTCCAACCTTCACTAATATTTGCTGAAACTGAACGTGAGGAACGCACAATTTGTGAAGTAAGTGAATACATTTCTTCTTTTGGAAATTTCCTTGTTCGCCAAAAAATATTCATAGCTAAAGAAAACGCCTCTTGATGAACCTTTAAATCTTTATAGGACTTTATCATAATTCAATAATTTTAAATTTTAATCTATTTTCCAACTTCCAACCTCTAACCTCTAACCTTCCACTCTGCTCTCCAGCTGTATAAAACTGGAACTACAAATAAGGTTATTAAGGCTATGAGCATGCCTCCAAAACTTGGGATAGCCATGGGGATCATGATGTCGCTTCCCCGTCCTGTGGAGGTCAATACTGGTAATAAAGCCAGAATGGTAGTTGCAGTGGTCATCAAACAAGGTCTGATTCGTTTTTCTCCAGCCTCCACAATGGATGCTCTAATTTCTTTCTTATTTTCGGGTGCATTTCTTCGGAAGGTTTGGGTTAAATAAGTTGCCATGACCACACCATCATCGGTTGCAATTCCGAAGAGCGCAATAAACCCAACCCAAACTGCTACACTTAAATTAATGGGATGCATTTGGAACAAATCACGAAGATTTTCCCCAAAGAAATTAAAGTTTAAAAACCAATTTTGACCATACAACCAAATCATGATAAAACCTCCTGCAAATGCGACTGCAATACCTGTAAATACCATCAAGGAAGTCCCAACCGAACGGAATTGGAAATACAGAATTAAGAAAATGATTGCCAAGGCTAATGGCACAACAACCGATAAGGTTTTTTCTGCCCGTAATTGGTTTTCATACGTTCCAGTAAACTGATAATTAATGCCTTTTGGAACTATCAATTCACCAGAATCTATCTTTTCTTGAATTAATGCTTGTGCATTTTCAACAACAGTTACCTCAGCAAAGCCATCCCTTTTATCGAACAACACATAACCCACCAAAAAGGTATCTTCACTTTTAATCACTTGTGGCCCTTGCTCATAACGTATGCTTGCCAATTCGTTTAAAGGAACAGGATTGCCTTTTTCAACAGGTATATAAATTTGTTCCAAAGCGGTTGGATTGGCTCGTAATTCCCTTGGGTATCTCACACGAACACCATAACGCTCCCTACCTTCAACCGTTTGGGTTAAAACCATACCTCCAACGGCTACTTTCAACACATCTTGTACCTCTTCAATGGTAATGCCGTAACGTGCAATCTTCTCTCTATCAATATCTATGAGCAAATACGGTTTCCCTACAATTCGATCAGCAAAAACAGCTTCTTCTTTAACCCCTTCTGCTTCCTTGATAATGTTTTCCAATTGTACGCCAAACGCTTCAATTTGTTTTAAATCCTGACCTTTTACTTTAATTCCCATAGGTGCTCGCATTCCTGTTTGCAGCATGACCAATCGGGTTTCTATGGGTTGCAGTTTTGGCGCAGAGGTTACGCCTGGCAATTTGGTTACACGAACTATTTCATTCCAAATGTCGTCTGGTGATTCAATTTCTGGTCGCCAGTTACGGTAGAATTCACCATTCTTGTCTTCAATTAGTTGAGACCTTTCAACGAAGCCTGTACTGAGCGAAGTAGAAGTGCTCAAGGTGACATTATCCGAATTATTTGGATTAGCTATAAATCGTCCATCCTTTAACTCAAATAAACCGTCATCATTGACTTTGTAGCGTTGTCTTTCACCATTCTCATTTAGCATATATTCTGATTTGTACTGAATGATATTCTCATACATGGATAATGGTGCTGGGTCTAAAGCCGATTCGGTTCTTCCTGCTTTACCAACAACGGTTTCAATTTCTGGAATACTGGCCACAGCCATATCCAATTGTTGCAAAACGCGTTTATTTTCTTCCACACCAGCATGAGGCATGGAGGTAGGCATCAATAAAAATGAGCCTTCATTTAAGGATGGCATAAACTCTTTGCCAGTATTGTTCATAATGAAAAATCCTGCGATGACAATCGCTGTTGGAACAGATAAAAACAATAATTTGTTATTTAAACACCATCTTAAAATACGTGTGTAGTATGAAATGAACAATGAGAAAACACCTAATAAACCAAAGCAAATCACACTTACAAAAATGAGATTCCAGAAGATGCTTTTATCAACTCCCAATGGTCGCCAATACTCGGCCAACAGGAATACTATCGCAGATGCCGAAATAATGATATTGACAAGATTAGTTTGTTTGTCAGTTATTTTATTTTGAAGATTGAGAAGTGCTGTAGTTCCAAAAGCTATCAGTATTAACCCTAACCAATAACCGTATACTAAAGCTATGATACCAAATGCTATTAAAGCGCCATTTAAAATAGTTTTAAAACTGGTTTTAATACGTTTTCTTCGGAATAAAAAAGCCGCAAAAGGTGGGATTAAAAATAAAGCCACAATTATTGATGCTGTTAGGGCAAAGGTTTTTGTAAAGGCCAATGGTCTAAATAGTTTGCCTTCGGCACCAATCATGGTAAACACAGGAATGAAACTGATAATAGTAGTCATGACTGCTGTTACAATGGCTCCAGAGACTTCTGCTGTGGCGTTATAAACGATTTGGTTTATAGAACGTTTGTCATTCTGAACAGCATGAAGAGCTACATCCTGAGATCTAGCTTCGCTGAACTCACGTTTCTCGTTGCTCGTACCTCGCTCTGTCGGAATGACATTTTCGTTTTCATCTAAATGCCGAATGATGTTTTCAGAAAGAATAACACCTACATCGACCATAGTACCAATAGCAATAGCGATACCTGATAAAGCAACAATATTAGCATCAACACCAAAGAGCTTCATGGCTATAAACACCATTAATACCGCTACAGGCAACAATCCTGAAATTAACACTGAGGCTCGAAGGTTAAAGACCATAACAATAATCACCAGAATGGTAATCAATATTTCTAATGTCAAGGCTTCGTTAAGGGTTCCTAAAGTTTCTTGGATGAGTTCTGTTCTATCGTAAAATGGCACAATGGTAACTTGCGATGTTCTTCCATCTGCCAAGGTTTTGGAAGGCAACCCAGCACTTATTTCATTTATTTTCTCTTTAACGTTATTAATTACCTCTAGCGGATTTGCACCATAACGCGCCACAACCACAGCTCCTACAACTTCTGCTCCTTCCTTATCCAAGATGCCTCTTCGGGCTGCTGGACCAAGCGACACTTTACCAATATCTTTAATTCGGATGGAAGTAAAATCCTTTGAAGTGACCACAGCATTTTCAATATCTGATATCGATTTTACATAACCCAATCCACGCACTAAATATTCTGCTTGATTAATCTCTAATGTTTGTGCTCCAATGTCTTTGTTGCTCTCCTTTACTGCCTTTACCACTTGGTTTAATCCAATACGGTATTGACGCATCAACTCTGGATTGACATCTATTTGATATTCCTGAACATAACCTCCTATGGAAGCCACTTCAGACACACCACTTGCAGATGACAATGCATATTTTACATAGTAATCTTGAATACTTCGCAATTCATGTAAATCCCAGCCACCTGTAACTGTTCCGTTATTATCACGACCTTCCAAAGTATACCAGAAAATTTGTCCGAGTCCAGTAGCATCTGGTCCCAAGGCTGGATTGACTCCTTCTGGCAACAAACCATTTGGTAGGGAGTTGAGTTTTTCTAGAATACGACTTCTACTCCAGTAAAATTCTACATCTTCTTCAAAAATGATATAGATACTTGAAAAACCGAACATGGACGAGCTTCTAATGGTTTTTACTCCAGGAATCCCTAACAAGGATGTGGTTAATGGATAGGTAATTTGATCTTCTATATCTTGTGGTGAACGACCATCCCATTTAGTAAAGACGATTTGTTGGTTTTCCCCTATATCTGGAATGGCATCCACAGCAACTGGGTCTTTGGGCAAAAAGCCAGTCTGCCAATTAAAAGGCGCATTTACCGTTCCCCAGCCCACAAAAAGAAGGAGCAAAAGAACAGCTACAAGTTTGTTTTCTATTAAAAATTTGATGCTTTTATTGAGCATTGGTCATTTGATTTTAGTAGTAAGTACAAAGTATTGAGTACAGCAAGTTCTGAAGTCAATAGTATATTGACTACAAAACATAAAAGGGCTATAACGCAAAAAGATATTTGCATTAGAGCCAACTACTAAAATCAAATTAAATAAGTCTCGTCAAGCTTGAAGATTTGCCTGATAACGAGTGGTGGTTTATAGGCTTCGAAAGAAGACACGTTGTTTTCTATACCATCAAAAAGTAAAATATAGGTATAAACAAAAGAAGCTAAGAATACTTGCTGATCAAACGATATTTTATTGACCTGCAATTGTAATTCATCCTGTCCTTCAACAACAAGTTGTTTATCGTCACAACAGTTTTTTTTGGTAATAGAACAGCCTTCGGTGGAAGGATTTTGCATTTCCATTCCACATCCTTTGGCCTTATTGAAAAGAGCAGTTTCCACCAAAGTATCACCACAATAATGCATGTTAAGGGCAAATGAGGTGGTGGAAAACAACACAACAAATGCCATTGCAAAAGCTAATATTTTATGGATAATTTGCTTCATAGGTGTTACGAAGTTACAAAATTTTCACAAGACTTAATGTTGTTTAACAGAAGATTATAAAGGTCTATTATTTACCGATACAAAAATTTGCAAATATATTTCCCAATAGCTCATCATTGGTTACATTGCCTGTTATAAGACCAAATTGGTAAAGCGCTTCGCGTATGTCTATGGCCAACAAATCTCCAGATATACCAGTCTCCAAACCGTACTTTACCTTTTGCATTTCTTCAAAGGCCTTTAAAAGCGCATCGTAATGCCTGGTATTGGTTACAATGGTTTCATTATTTCTCAAAGCTCCTGTGTTTATAAGCTTTAAAAGGGAGTTTGTTAATGGTTCCACACCAAAGCCTGTTTTGGCAGATAACAATTGGATTTCTGGGATTTCGGCCTGCATCTCAGCAATAAGCGTGTCTGCTACTTGGTCTATTTTATTGGCTATAACTATAAGTGGCTTTAAGGGGTATTTATTTTTTATTTTTTCCAATTCAACCTTAAATTTTGAACCTTGAACCTTGAATTGGGTGGCATCAAACAAATAAATGACCACTTGGGCTTGATCTATTTTTTCAAAGGTTTTCTTAATCCCAATACTTTCTACCACATCTTTGGTGTCCCTAATTCCGGCAGTGTCAATAAACCTAAAACCTATACCTCCTATGGATATTTCATCTTCTATGGTATCCCTTGTGGTTCCTGCAACATCAGATACAATGGCTCTTTCTTCATTTAACAAGGCATTCAACAAAGTAGATTTTCCCACATTGGGTTCTCCCACAATAGCAACAGGAATCCCATTCTTGATGACATTTCCTACAGCAAAACTATCAATCAATCGTTTTAAAACAAATGTAATACGTTCTACCAAGTCTTTAAATTGGGTCCTGTCTGCAAACTCCACATCTTCTTCTGCAAAATCGAGTTCCAACTCAATCAAAGACGCAAAATTTAAAAGCTCTTCACGTAGTTTGGCTATCTCCCCAGAAAAACCTCCTCGCATTTGCTGCATGGCAATTTGATGTGACGCTTCGTTGTCACTGGCTATCAAATCGGCTACAGCTTCAGCTTGGCTCAAATCCAGTTTTCCATTTAAAAAAGCCCTTAAGGTAAATTCACCTGCATCTGCCATTCGGCAACCATGCCTTAAAAACAATTGCAAAATTTCTTGTTGGATATACACAGAACCATGGCAGCTTATTTCCACCACGTCTTCGCCAGTATAGGATTGAGGGTTTTTAAACAAAGACACCAAAACTTCATCTATGGTTCGGTTTCCATCCATAATATGCCCTAAATGGATTGTATGGGTTTGCTGTGTTGTTAAATCTTTCCCATGGATGGATTTAAACAATTTGGAACTAATAGCAATGGCATCTTTTCCAGATAGCCTTATTACAGCAATAGCACCTGCTCCAGAAGCTGTTGCCAAGGCAATAATTGTATCGTCTTGTGTCATCCTACAAAAATACTAAAATACCAATACAAACACAGGACTATTTATTAAGCTATTCTTAACAAGTTTAATTTGTTAAACCTATTATATTTGCAAAAAATATTTTTAAACAAATCTTATTATGTTACGAAACTTTATCCCCTTTTTTTTAATTCTATTGACTCTTAATTCCTGTAAAGAGGAACAATCCCACAACGGATTTATAATCAATGGTAAAATTGATGGCCCAAGTAAAAATTACAAGGCCAAACTAATTAGTTTCAATAACAACAAAGAAGTGATATTGGATTCCACCACAGTAGTGGATGGAGCGTTAACATTGAAAGGAACCGTTGAATCTCCAGATCTGTATTATTTAGCCATTGATGGTCTTGCTGGATTTATGCCTATTATGGTAGAGAATGAAAAAATGGAGGTTACCTTGTATAAAGATAGTTTACAAAAATCTGTTGTAAAGGGAAGTGAAGAAAATGATCTTTTGAAAATATATCAAGACGACTCTGAAGTATTAAAAATGAAAAATGCCCAATTTGGACAAAGGTATAGAACGGCACAAACAAATGGCGACACCCTGAAAATGGAAGAAATCAAATCTGAGTTTAACAAACTCATGGAAGAAACCAATGCCAGACACATTCAGTTAATAAAAGACAATACCCATTTGGTTACAAGTGCCGCCATACTTGGAAATATTCTTATGGCAAAAGGGATAAGCAAAGCGGATGCTGAAAACATTTTCAATACCCTCTCAAAAGAAGCCATTGACAGTAAATTTGGAAAAACCATTGATGAGATCCTCTCCAAGGCTTCAACCGAAGTTGGCAATGTAGCGCCAGATTTCTCTGCTCCAAATCCAGATGGCAAACTCATTACTTTATCTGATATTAAGGGTAAAGTTACCATTATTGATTTTTGGGCAGCTTGGTGTGGTCCTTGTAGAAAAGAAAACCCAAATGTGGTTAAAGTATATGAAAAATATCACGATAAAGGTCTTGAGATTATTGGAGTTTCTTTGGATGGGACTCCAAACCAAAAAGATCCCAAAGCTGCTTGGATGGATGCCATTGAAAAAGACAACTTAACTTGGCATCAAGTGTCCAATCTTAGTTATTTTAACGATCCAATCGCTAAACTTTATAGCATTCAAGCCATTCCTGCCACCTACATTTTAGATAGTGAAGGCGTTATCGTGGCAAAAAACTTAAGAGGTGATGCCTTGGAAGCTAAAATAGCCGAGCTTCTGGATTAAAAATATGTTTCGTTATTACAAAAAAGCCTTTCAATGTTTGAAAGGCTTTTTTGTTTTTATAGTTTACCTAATTTTTTCAATACAAACAACAACACAATAGGGATTGCCAATAACACTATCATCAACAAATGCTCTTTAAACAACCAAGAAGCTAGAATTAAGGTAATTGCATACCCACCTATGGCACCTCCAAAGTGGGCATCGTGACCTATATTTCCCAATTGGTTTTTCATACCATAAATGGAATACAGCAAATATCCTATACCAAAAACATATGCTGGAATTGGAATTGGAATAAAAAATAAATACAAGCTCATGTCTGGTCTAAGCAAAATAGCCGAATATAAGATGCCCGTTACGGCTCCACTGGCTCCAACTGCACTGTAATGGTATTCGTTTTTGTGAAAATAAAATGACAGCAAACTTCCCAACAACAAACTTCCTATGTAAACTATCAAAAAATACAAAGTCCCCAAATAGGCAACCACTATGTCTGCAAATATGTAAAGTGTGAACATATTAAAAAACAAATGGGTCATGTCCACATGTAAAAATCCACAGCTGAACATTCTAAACTGCTCTCCCCTTATAATGCTTCCCACATTAAACTTGTATTTTTCAAAAAAAGAAAAATCGTTAAACCCTTTTAAAGAGATAATAACATTCGCTGCTATAACCACTATTAACACCACACTTAAATTGCCCATAGATTCTAATCGTTATTTTTTAAATATAACATATATTTGTTCTGCAAATCTAAAATTAATTCATGCAATTTCTTGCTTACATTCTAATTTATCCATTTTTGTGGCTTATTTCCATATTACCATTTAGGTTGCTCTATCTTTTTTCTGATGGCATTTACATACTTATCTATCACATTATAGGCTATAGAAAAAAAACCGTTAAAGAAAATCTGCATTTGGTTTTTCCGGATAAATCCAACAAAGAAATTAAAACCATTACCAAGACCTTCTATCATCATTTATGCGATATGATAGTGGAATCCATTAAATCAATGACCATTTCTGAAGCCGAAATGAAAAAAAGATTTGTAATTAAAAATGTAGATCAAATTCTGGAACTGGAGAAAGAAAACAAAAGCATTGTGTTAATGTGTGGTCATTATGCCAGTTGGGAATGGATTTTTATTCTTCAAAGATACATAAACCATAAAGGTTATGCTATCTACAAACGTTTGGCAAACAAATATTTTGATGCTTTGGTAAAACGTATCAGGGCCAAATACAACAGTTATTTAATTACAACCAAAGAAACCTTTACGGTATTGATGGCCGCTAAAAAGAAAGGGGAATTGACCATTAATGGTTTTGCTGCAGACCAATCCCCTAAGCATGACAAAGCATTTCATTGGCAGGAATTCATGAACATTAAAGTCCCTGTACATACAGGAGCTGAATTGTTGGCCAAGAAACTGGACATGGCTGTGGTATTCCTAAAAGTGAAAAAATTAAAACGTGGCTATTATGAAGCTACAATCGAAACCATTACCAAAACTCCCAGGGAATATAAAGATTATGACATAACCGATATTTTCCTAAAACGTCTTGAAGCCCAAATTTATGAAGCCCCTGAATATTATTTATGGACCCACAAACGTTGGAAACACAGGGATAAAGTACCTGAAAACTTTAGGTAAGCTATTTGTTGGTAAGTTTTACATGGCTTAAAAAAACCAAACAACCTAAGAAACACTCCTAATCTCACCCATGATTCTATCGGCCAATGCATCTGCTTCTTGTTGTGTTGGTGCTTCAGTATAAACCCGAATAATAGGTTCTGTGTTGCTTTTTCTTAAATGTACCCAACTGTTTGCAAAATCTATTTTAACACCATCAATGGTTGTTAAGGTTTCGTGGGCATATTTGGTTTCCATTTGTTTTAAAATGGCATCGACATCCAAATCCGGGGTCAGTTCTATTTTCTTTTTGCTCATAAAATAACTTGGATAACTGGCTCGTAACGCACTTACATTCATGCGCTTTTCAGCCAGCAAACTCAAAAACAAAGCCACACCAACCAAAGCATCTCTTCCATAATGGGATTCAGGGTAAATAATCCCGCCATTTCCCTCGCCACCTATTACGGCATGGGTCTCTTTCATAAGGGCCACCACATTCACTTCGCCAACAGCGCTGGCTTGGTAAGAACCACCATGCTTCTCGGTGATGTCTTTTAGGGCTCTGGTAGAACTCATGTTGCTCACGGTATTTCCAGGGGTTTTGCTCAACACATAATCGGCACAAGCCACCAGGGTATATTCTTCTCCAAACATGTCGCCATGTTCATCCATAAACGCCAATCGGTCCACATCTGGATCAACCACTATTCCCAAATCGGCTTTTTCTTTCACCACAGCCTGAGACAAGTCGGTAAGATGTTCTTTTAAAGGTTCTGGATTATGAGGGAAATGGCCATTGGGTTCGCAATAGAGTTTCACCACATGTACTCCCAAACGCTCCAACAATAACGGGATGGCTATGCCTCCTGTAGAGTTTACACCATCTACAACCACTTTAAAACCAGATTCTTCAATGGCATTTTTATTTACTAGTTCCAGATTTAAAACAGCGTCTATGTGCAAATCTATATAGGCTTGGTTTTTTGTAATTTTTCCTAAGTTATCCACTTCAGAAAAGATCATGCTGTTGCTTTCTGCAATCTCCAAAATTTTGGCACCTTCAGCTCCACTTAAAAATTCCCCTTTGGCATTTAAGAGTTTTAATGCGTTCCATTGTTTGGGGTTGTGGCTTGCCGTAAGAATAATGCCCCCATCGGCGTGTTCCATAGGGACGGCTATTTCAACCGTTGGTGTGGTAGACAACCCTAAGTCTATGACATGGATGCCCAATCCCACAAGTGTATTCATAACCAAATTCTGTATCATTTCCCCTGAAATCCTAGCATCACGTCCAACCACTACCCTGTAATGTTCTTTGTTGCGTTGTTGTTTTAGCCAAATTCCGTAGGCCGAAGCAAAAGTAACGGCATCAATGGGTGTTAAATTGGTTCCTACTTTTCCTCCTATGGTGCCTCGAATTCCTGAAATGGATTTTATTAATGTCATAAATAGTTTGTTTGTTTTAACAAATATACAATTACAAATTGTAAATCAAATGGCAAAACCTCGTGAGTAATTTGTAAATTCACAAAATGAATTTTTTAGCTCACATTTATTTATCTGGCACAAACGACTTGGTAGCCATTGGCAATTTTATGGCAGATGACATAAAAGGGAAAAAATACAAAGCTTACCCCAAAGACATTCAAATAGGGATTCTTTTACATAGGGAGATAGATACGTTTACGGATGCGCACCCCATAGTAAGGCAAAGCACTAAAAGGCTTCATGCAAATTACAGCCATTATAGTGGTGTGATAGTAGATATCTTGTACGACCATTTTTTGGCTAAAAACTGGTTGGCTTATTCTGATATTCCTTTGGAAGATTATGTGAACCAGTTTTATAATACCATTCAGGCTCATTTTGACATTTTACCTCCCAGGATTAAAAAAATGTTACCGTTTATGATAGCCGATAACTGGTTGTACAATTATGCGCATATTGAAGGCATACAACGTGTGTTGGATGGTATGAACAGACGTACCAAATATGTGTCTGGTATGAACCATGCCACTGTGGAGCTAAAAAAATATTACAATGAGTTTGAAGACGAATTCACGCAGTTCTTTACTGAACTGATAGCGTTTGCCAATTTAAAAAGAGAAGAGATAACACATAAAATATATAGCCACACATGAAAAAGCATTTTCTTATACTTTGTGCTTTAAGCTGTTTCATTTCATGCAAGAAGCCCCTTGAAACAAAACCGGTAACACGAGGCCTTATAGCTAAAAATGCCATGGTGGTATCTGCCAGGGAGGAGGCTTCCAAAATTGGTAGCGACATCCTTAAAAAGGGCGGCAATGTATTTGATGCCATGATGGCCACAGAAATGGCATTGGCCGTTTGTTACCCTTACGCTGGAAACTTAGGTGGTGGTGGTTTTATGGTTTACAGATTGCATACTGGCGAAACTGGTGCCTTGGATTTTAGGGAGAAAGCCCCTTTGGCTGCTACCAAAAACATGTATTTGGATGCCAATGGAACCCTTATTGAGAACAAAAGCCTAATTGGGGAATTATCTGTGGGTGTGCCTGGTACGGTTGCCGGTATCTTTGAGGCGCATAAAAGGTTTGGATTGCTAACTGTAAGGGAGGTTTTGCAACCTGTAATTGATTTGGCCAACAAGGGGTTTGTAATCACGGAAAAGCAGCAGTCCAGGTTTGAGCGTTACGATAGCATTTTTAGGGCCGTAAATGGTAAGGAAATATTGTTTTCCAAACATTTAAAAGCTGGCGACACCTTAAAGAACATGCCTCTTGCCAAAACATTGGAACGATTGGTTTTACATGGTAAGGATGAATTTTACACTGGGGAAACTGCCAAGCAATTGGTTGCTTATTTAGCTGAAAAGGGAAGCATCATTACCATGGAAGATCTTTCCAAATACCAAGCCAAATGGAGAGAGCCCATTCGGTTTAGGTATAAAGACCTTCATATTATTTCCATGTCGCCCCCATCCAGTGGTGGTATTTGTTTGGCGCAGATCATGAAGCAAATTGAACCTTTTCCTTTAAAGGACTACGGTCACAACTCCTTAAAAGCCATTCAGGTGATTACAGAAGCTGAACGAAGAACCTATGCAGACAGAAGCTACTTTTTAGGCGATCCGGATTTTGTAAACATCCCAACAGATTCGTTGTTAAACGATAGCTATCTTAAAAAGCGCATGAGTGATTTTTCATTTGAGAAAGCCACTCCTTCAACTTCTATCTCTCAAGGGGTTTTTGAAAGTTATGACATGGCCATTAAACAAAGTTTAAGGGCAACGGAAAGTACAGAAACTACCCACTACTCCATTGTTGACAGCTATGGCAATGCCATTGCTGTTACAACCACGCTTAACAGTGGTTATGGTTCAAAATTATATGTTGATGGCTTGGGTTTCTTTTTAAACAATGAGATGGACGACTTTAGCAGCAAGCCTGGGGTGCCGAATGTGTATGGTTTGATTGGGGCCGAAGCCAATAGCATTGCTCCGGAAAAGCGCATGTTAAGCGCGATGACACCTACCATTGTTGAAAAAAACGGAAAACTGCTTATGACCGTTGGGACTCCTGGTGGCTCTACCATTATTACCTCGGTGTTGCAAACCATTTTAAATGTGGTGACGTTTGATATGGGCATGCAGGAGGCTGTAAATGCCCCGCGTTTTCACCACCAATGGTTGCCGGATTATATTAGGATGGAACCAAACTCCTTTGAGGATGGTTTGATCGAGCAGTTAGAGGCTAAGGGTTATAGCATTAACGAGACCCATTCTCCCATTATTGGGATTGTGGATGGGATTTTGATGCTTGAAGATGGCACCCTGGAAGGTGGTGCTGATAAACGTGGCGATGATACTGCCGTAGGTTTTTAAAGGGTTTTTAGGCAGCTGTAACCTTGTGTAAAGCCATGGCTTTTATGGAATATTGAAAACTGTTAAGGAATCTGTGTTTTATTTTGTAAATTGGTTTTTCTTTAATTTTTTAGGAAAAAGAGTAACTACAAACAATCCCATTCATGTGAAGACAAAAAAACTCATTAAGATAATTTTAGGCGTAGTTATCTTTTTAACCTTACCCAGCTTGCTTTTTTTTGGTTTTGTATATTTTAAATACCACGAAGACCTTCCTGTTGGTATCCAAGGGGAGCAGGCCGATGCCTTGGCTTATAAAATGTTGGAGAGCTTGAACCACGAAGCTTACAAAAACACCAATTACCTGGAATGGACCTTTAAAAAGAGACATCATTTTGAATGGCAGAAGGACAAAAATACCTGTGTGGTTTATTGGAAAGAGTATAAAGTGGAACTGGATTTAAACACTATTTCCAATAGTAAAACCTATGTTCATGGTTTTAGGGTGCAGGACGACCAAGAAACCGAATTGATAGAGACTGCACTGAACTATTTTAACAACGATTCTTTTTGGTTGGTAGCGCCATACAAGGTTTTTGACCCTGGCACCATAAGAAGCTTGGTGACCACCAAGCAGGGCGAAGAGGCTTTGTTGGTAACTTATACCTCTGGGGGTTCTACACCAGGGGATTCGTATTTGTGGCAATTGAAGCCCAACGGCAAACCCAAGGGTTTTAGGATGTGGGTTGACATTTTGCCCATTGGTGGACTTGAGGCTTCTTGGTCCAATTGGACCACGACCGAAAGTGGGGCGCAGCTCCCCACTTTTCATAAAATGTTGCTTTTTGGCATGGAAATAGACAACATTATTGGTAGAAACTAATGGCCCTTCCTGTGGTTTTGTTAATGTAAGGCTGGGGTTTTGTGCTTTGTGTTTTTACTTTACAACCCGACCTTTGAACCACTGCTGAGTTAGGAACTTCTTTGCCCAACAAACTGCTGTTCTTTCAACTTAAACAAGACATTAAAGGTGGTTAGGCTTCCGTAGCTTCTGGTGATGTATTGCTGTAAGTCTATTTTTTCCTGTTCGCTTAGGCTGCTGGAGTTTATTTTCTGTTCCATGACACGTAGCCTGTCCCTAACCATGGTTATTTTATGAAAGAAGGTATCAATGGGCACTTCGCTGGCTTTTAGATTGGTATCGCCTGGTTCCAAGATTAGTTTGCCCCCTTTCCATTTGTCTGCTATGTGTACCACCTCGGTGACATCGCTCCATCTTTTCAGGATTTGTACCAAGCTGCTTTCTACTTCGGCAAAGCTTACGGTATCGACATCGTCTTCGGCTGCTTCTATAATTTCAAATTGGGAATCGATATCTATGGTTTCTAAACCGGATTCGATAAATGTGACCCAATAGTGCTTTGAGGTGACGTTGGTTACTACGCCTTTTCCAAATTGGGGATGGTTGATTCTGGAGCTTATTCCTAATATTTTCATGGTTTTGTTTTTTTTGGTTCCATGTGCATGGAACTGTTTGTTATTGATTTTACCTTTTAGTTAAACCCCTGCCTGCGCTTTGGGTTGGGTTGCTTGAAAGGATTGCACAAGTATATTACTTTTTTTATTGTTTAGAAAGTAGCAATGGCTAAAGCTGAGGTTAAATATATGATGGCCAATAACGGACGTATTATAGGGAATATGTGGGCTGTGGTGCTTAATCACTGGAGTGTACCACTCAATCACTGAAGTGTACCACTCAATCACTGAAGTGTACCACTCAATCACTGAAGTGTACCGCTCAATCACTGGAGTGTACCGCTCAATCACTGGAGTGTACCGCTCAATCACTGGGGTGTACCACGCAATCACTGAAGTGTACCACGCAATCACTGAAGTGTACCACGCAATCACTGGAGTGTACCACGCAATCACTGAAGTGTACCACGCAATCACTGGAGTGTACCACGCAATCACTGGAGTGTACCACTCAATCACTCGGCTGTACCACTCAATCACTGGGCTGTACCACTCAATCACTGAGCTGTACCACTCAATCACTGGGCTGTACCACTCAATCACTGGGCTGTACCACTTAATCACTAAGCTGTGGTGGTCAATCACTGAGCTGTGGTGCTTAATCACTGAGCTGTGGTGCTTAATCACTGGGTTGTGGTGGACAATCTTCAGTCTGTACTACAAAATAAGTGTATGCTTGGTAGTCCTTCTTGGTTTTGGGATGGTTTATGGTGTGTTGTAGCTTACTATTTCTGAAAACAGTTGGGCAGGGTTTTGTGGTTTTGGAATTTTATTGAAACAGGTGCTTTTTAAGGAAAGTTTAAATTGAGATAGCTAGGCTGAACCTTAGGGTTTCTTTGCTTTGCTCAGAATGACAGTGAGAAGGTGTTTGTTCTTTTGTCTTGATACAAAAGAACCAAAAGATCAAAACTGTTATTAAAGAAATTACTCCGCTGCTCTTCGTAACGTTCGCTTTTTTCTTAAGGTTATTTTGGAGGGTTTAGAACATGTGGTTCATAACTCCCTTGTTTTGGGATGGTTTATGGTGTGTTGTGGCTCACTATTTCTGAAAACAGTTGGGCAGGTTTTTGTGGTTTTGGAATTTTATTGAAAAATCCATCCCAAACCAGGCCAATCCCCATAGCGGCAAACCAACTAGCTCCGGTTTCCGACTTGGCGGACAGGCAGTCAATCCCAAACATTCGGGGCATTCCCCCTCGGAGGGGCAGGCATGTTGGGTTCCCGAAGGGTCGGGACAGGCTGTAGCGGCTACAGGGATGCTTGGTTATTACCAGTAGTGTTTTCCGCTTGCTTATACACGTTTACTCTCAAGACTTTCAATTGCTTTTATTATTTTTTCCGCTTTTTGGTCGTCCGTTGCAACAGTCCAGATTTCATTTAGAATTTCTGTCTGTTCTATTTTCTCCAGTCGTTCAAAAATTCCCAAAACTTGTGCATCTTTAAAGCATTCCAATATTTCAGAATAGTCATTCGTTCTGGTTTGATTTTCGAGATATAATGTCACAATTACAGTATCTCCTCCATCTTTGTTTATTGCGCTTCTAATTTCCGAATTAACAGACATTTTTTTGTCCGAATTTTTTACTGGTCCTAAATTCTTATTCTTTACTTCATAACCATCTATGGTTCCAGACACTTTTAAATCGCCCCATTTTCCTTTGATATATTTTGTGTTGGGGATTATCAATTGATAAGTCCAAGCTCCATTTCCTGGAATATATTGAAGGGTTAATTTTTCATTCTCAACAATGTAATTCATTTGTTTTTCAATCTTTTAATGGTCTTTAAATTTCGATTTTGTTCGTTTGTACATGTACTGCCAACGTGTTTGGCTATGGAACGTAAGGGAATACGGGGAATAGCCTTTCGGTTGTGTTTATTGTTAATTTTGTGATTTTTCTTCGGGCAATCACTTCAGCCCTTATGTTTTATAGCCGTTGTTGAACTAAACCTAAAGGTAGCTTCACGAGACAGTTACGTCACGATTCACTACCTTTAGGGTAGAATCAATATAATACTCAATATTATGAAAAAAAATTGACACCCTCATCCAAAGGGCCATTAATACAGAAGTGACAAATCCAAAACACAGGGAAAACCGACTCCTGAAAATCCATCCCATACTAGACCAATCCCCATAGTGGTAAACCAACTAGCTCCGGTTTCCGACTTGGTGGACAGGCAGTCAATACGGCATTCCCTCCTCGGAGGGCAGGCATGTTGGGTTCCCGAAGGGTCGGGACAGGCTGTAGCGGCTACAGGGATGCTTGGTTATTGGCAATAGTTATTTTTTAATATTAAGTTGCTTTTGAAATTCCTTTAAATATTTTGCTATATGAAAGCCATCAACTAATCCATGATGCGCTTCTATAGAAATTGGTAACATTTTTTTTCCTTCTCGAATTATAAATTTTCCAAAAGTTATTTTTGGAACAGATTCTTTTTGATCAAAATTTGTTGGGTGTAATAAGCCGCTAAACGAATTCCAAGGAATGGTTGAATGCCGTATTAAATTTTTTTTAATATCATCATTATTTAGTCTTAATCCCGAACAGTTTTTTACTGCTAATATTTCCTTCTCTAATTCTGCGTTAAAGGTTTCAAAATCATAAGAAAAATTCACAAATCCAAATCCGAATGTTTCATCTTCTCTTCCTATAGTTATTCCAGCATGAATTTTTTCGAATTCTATAATCTCGTCATCTATGATTCTATATTTTAGTTCATCTACTGAATTAACAGCAATCATTGATTTATGTAAATAATTTGCAAAAAATGATTCCTCATTTTCTTTAGAATTCATAAAGCATTCATCACAATCAACTTCAGTGACTATTCCGAAAGTTGGGCTTGCCATTTTTGAAAAAAACTCATAATGTTCTTTTCTTTTCCATTTAGATAGGTTAACTTTTTTCATTAAACTTATTGAATTCAGAGTTTCGTTTTTAATTATTGCCAATTTGGCTATGGTTTCGTTGCGTGACACGAGTACACAGTGCGAACTGGCGAAGCAAAATGCGCAAGGATGTTCCGCCGTAAACCGAAGATAGTAAATTTGCGAGGACTTTCCTCGCGGAAAGTCAGAAGCAATGAACTATAGCCGGCTTAAGTTTACTTTTTATTAATTTTAAACATTAATAAGTAAGAACAAAAGGACCATTAAAATAGAAATGCCTAATCCCATATCAGGAACAACCAAGGCCTGAAAATCCATCCCATACTAGACCAATCCCCATAGCGGTAAACCAACTAGCTCCGGTTCAGTCAACACGGCATTCATGTTGGGTCGTACCGACCAAACGAATGCTTAGTTATTGGCTACAGTATTTCTAATTCAACAAATTCAAGTAAATTTTATTAATTCATTTAAAAACACTTATTTTTGACTTCGTCGAATTTAAGTTATATGAAAAAAATCATTCTATTATTAGTAATTATATTATTTGTTTCATGTTCAAGCGATGATTCAAATGGTGATTCGTCTCAACATTATGTGAAATTTCAAGATTTATTTGATACATATTGGTTTTACGATGACATAGTATATACTCTTGAGGATGATAGTGTTATTGTAGTAGAGCGTGAAACTTGCGAATCTGAATCATGGTTTCATATTGGGACAGGAGCACTTTCTGGTGTATATTCTTTTATGGATGATGGAAATGGAGGATGTGAGCCATTTGGTGGGACAAGTTTTGTATTTGCTTTCTATGACCAAGATAATGGTTTTTTTGAGGTTCATTTTAATGATTTTATTAATGATACTCAATCAGATCATTTTATGGAGTTCTTTTTAACTAATAATGGCACTATTATTAATGATGGTTTCGCTGATGGAATGCTTTGGGATGAGACAGATCCTGATGAAATATATTTAGGCCAGAACGTTATTAGAAAACAGTTTTTCTTTAGAAGGAGATAATCTCAGTTCAAAACCTCATATTATCTGTAACTGAATCAGTTCATTTTTTTTTATTTTATATTGTCTCGTCCTGAAATATGGCTACAGGTTAATAGATAAAATTAAGCTGCATATTGCATCAACTTCAATTTACATTGTAACAGCTAGTAAAAAATAACAAACGCCCTTAAAATGGGCGTTTTTGTGTCATGTTTTTATAAAATCATGGGGTTGTGCAACGGTTACCGGTGTTAGCATACGTTATTTTTGGTTCATTATTTGGACAAATGTTTCGTGTAAATAAATCCTCCTCAATTCATTGTCCTTTTTTTTATTATAAATCAAAATTTCAAATTCCGTTTCAGGTTTTAATTCTTTTAAAGGTCCAGCAAACATATCTGATTCCACTTTCGCAATCGTGTCCAAATAATTTGTCTTGGCAGATAAAATCAAATTCCCGATGATTTGTTTTGCTTGATTTACATTTTCATTTTCAGAATTTTGAAAGTAATTATACCTTTTTATTTCCAGTTTTTCTTTTTCAAGGTCATATCTAAAACCATAAATACTGTCCTTGGTAATTATAACACCTTTTCTTGTAAAATCGAAAGGAGGTTGAACGTTTGTAGAGCGTTGTTCAATAAAAGCAAGCGAATCTATTTCCTCAAAATTTATTTTTAAATTTGAAAAGATTTGTGATATCCTTTCAGCTTTTTCATTGTGATTTTTTTTTGCATTATCAAGAATTTCTTGTTCAGGACTTTTTCCGCTTTTTAATCGATATACGATTGTAGTGTCTATATATTGTTTTACATAATTCTCATTTTGGTAAACTTCCCAATCATTCTTAAATTTTTCAGTGTATAGTTGTTTAATGCTCTGTGCATTGGTAAATGAACATATGAGTATTATTAAGGCAGAAAGTTTTTTCATAATGTATGATAACGTTGTTGTATATGAAAAGTAACGTGTAAAAATACGTTAATTTTCGGGTTTACGTTGTGTTTTTTAATGCGCCAAAATTTTAGAGTTGGCACTTCTCTAGTTATTTTTTATATACGGCTTATCTCTAGTTATTTTTCTTTCAGTTCATCAATGCTATAAACTAAACTTTCGTTTTTAATTTGGTTGTTGCCTTTTAAATCATTTATGGAAACAACTATTTCTATATTTTTTTCAGAATTCAAATGGACTGTTTTAAGATTCCCATTATAATTCAAAATCAGAGGATTTATTAAATCATTTGTAATGAATTCACAAGTTTCTCCAAAAGATAATATATGACATAGTTCTTTGCCTTTCTGATAGATCTTTAAATCATCGTAGGTGTCAAAATCTTTTTTAACCTTAACGATAGTATTTTGCTTATTTGCTTTTCTGTCAGACACCTTTAATTCTACCTTTTCAATGGGATTTTCGTCCTTAAAAGTTAGAATTATATTTTGCCCGTCATTTTTATAAAAACCATAACTCTGGTTAATTAAATATGAAATTCGAAAACCACATATTTTTTTTCCATCTTCTGTTGTTCGAATTATATTTGTACTATCGGGATAGCTTATTTTTTCAGTTACTTCAAAAAGAACTCTTTTATTCGGTAATAATTTGATTATTTTTCCATCGTGAGTTTCTAGAACTTTAAGTTCGTCAGTGCTTTGACTGAAATTGTATTGAACGCAAATCAACGTAATTATTAATATTAAATTTCCGAAGTATTTCTTCATAATTAGAGATAACGTGTTTGTATATGGTTTGTTGCGTGGTTTAAGCGCATAATTTTGCAAATAAAAACCGAATAGAAAATCCGCGAGGATTTTCGTAAGTAGGCTAGAACTAGCAATAAATTATATACGGTGTGCCTGTTGCACAACTATTCAAATATAGTTTAAAATTTCAAGAATTGCCTGAAAGTTCTTATTTTTAGGAATGCAAGGAAAAAAGAATTATCAAGAGAAATTATTCAACAATTTTCAGTTAA
>Ga0209475_10000613_pt1 | contig 63504 bp, 55 predicted proteins | sample tdDd471_FD_187128 | JGI IMG/M metagenome (GOLD analysis project Ga0209475, IMG submission 187128) | Marine sediment microbial communities from the Atlantic coast under amendment with organic carbon and nitrate - tdDd47.1 (SPAdes)... | ecosystem: Environmental > Aquatic > Marine > Coastal >... | reverse complement strand
CAAAAAAAAACTTGTAATTTTTTTGAAATCTAGCATAATGCGCTCCGCATCGGGTCGTTAGCTCAGCCGGTAGAGCAGTTGACTTTTAATCAATTGGTCGGGCGTTCGAATCGCCCACGACCCACCATCTCGATACAATGAAGGCTACCTTAACGGGTGGCCTTTTTTGTTTTCGCTCTGGAAGCCTTTTGTTTAGCGGCTTGGAAGCGGGTTGAGGGAGTCTGGTTGACAGGATTCATAAGGGAATTCGTGCAGTATAGTTTTTAGACTGTCCCAATTTTTGTCCCAGAATTGTCCCAATATTGTCCCTGAATATGCTTCAGTACGGTCAGCTCAAAGGAGGTTCCTATGGGCGAGATCTGCTACCTAAAGAAGCGCGGAAAAAAATACAGTGTTCGCATTGTTGTATCAAAAAAGTTACATCCTTATACAACCAAGCGAGAAATCGAACGAGCCATCAAAACGGACTCTCACCGGTTAGCCCGACGAATAGCAATTCAGGTCAGCGATGAGTATAAGCTCTTTGAAGTTGATTTGATTTACCTTGTCACCGCTCCTAATCAGAAGGCTACGGAAGCGAACTCCAAGAAGGTTGAAGAAGCCTTTAGTTTGAAGCTGATTGAGATTGAGAGGTTAATCGCTCTGGAAGCGTTAGGAGCCTCCCATCAAAGCTCATTAAGTAATCTATACGACCAGCGAACTAGACCTTTTAAAAGTCTTCCGCCACCAGCAGCAGCTGAATCTAGTCAAGGGCAGGGGATAATGCTCTCGGTCGCTACTTCGGACTATCTAAAGGACAAGGCAGTCACTGTAACGGATAAGACTATTAAGCGATACAAGTTGATTTGCGAGGTCTTACTGGCGCTAGTAGGGGATAAGCCGGTTACCGAGGTGACTCGAGAAGACTTACGAAGCTTAAGACAATCTTTACCTAACATTCCAATCCACAGAGAGAAGCAAGCTGAATACCAAAGCATGAGCCTGAAGGAAATCGTTGCCTTACCTCATGACGAAAACCGAGAGTATTACAGCGAGAATACACAACGCAGCCGCCTAATAGACCTAACTTCTCTGTTTACATGGTTGAAACGGGAAGGCTATATCCAAATGAATCCAGCCGAAGGAATCAGTAATGGATATACGAGGATATGCACTGAGGTAAGAAGTCCTTTTTCTTCGGACGAGCTAAAGCGATTGTTTGACTCCAAAAGTTATCTAAAGGCGACCAAGGGCAGCATGCCGCATTTTTGGATCCCTCTAATTGCTCTCTACACCGGCGCAAGACTCGAGGAAATTGCGCAACTACACACTGCCGACATTCGTGAAGAAGAGGGGATTTGGTGCATCTGGTTGGACACAAAGAGTCGTTCAAACTCTAGCGGAAAAAGGGCGAAAAAAGATAAGAAGAAAGTGAAAACAACTTCAAGTCGAAGGGTTATCCCTGTGCATCCAGCGTTGATTCAGCTAGGATTTGTAGCGTACGTGAAGTTGGTGCAGGAGAAGGGAGCTATTCGGTTATTCCCGATGCTTTCCAACGAAAATGCAAATCATGCTTATGGGGATGTAATTGGTAAATGGTTTCGTCGGTATCGAATCAAAGAAGGTAAAGCGCCTCGAAGAGACACCCCATTTCACAGCTTTAGAAATACTGTATCTGATAGATTAAAAAAATCTGGTATCGAAGATGTAATGATTAAAGAAATTCTTGGACATAAGCACAAGGATATAACAAATCGGTACTATGCGAAAGAGTACAGCATCACACAAAAACAGGAGGCTGTTTTACTTTTGAACTATGAAGCAATACTAAATTTAGACGAACTCATCAAGACAAATCAAAAGGTAAAGAATCCCAGTGCATTTCGCAATTTGGACAATGAGGTTTTCTAGTAGCAGTACTACGCAATCTAACTTGTAATCCTTCGACATCGTAACACTTTGGGCAATACACTCCCGAAACATCACCTAAAAAATTGTCATAAACAACATACACAGACGACTCAAAAACCATCGACTCTTTTACGTCAAGTAGTCGTCTAAGTTCTTGAATTTCCTCCCGGCTTTCAGCCGCAGCTATCTTTAAATCTGCAAGGGAGGACAAGAGCTCTGCAATCTGGAGCTTTAAACTGCCGTCCTTTACAGCCCCGAGCGCCTCGACGGCCGTTTTGGCTGCACTATAGGCTGCAGTAGCCGCTGTTACTATATCAACCATGAGGTAAATACTCTTAAAGTTTTAAAGAAATATATACTAGTTGAAGCAAAAAAAAAATCACAAATTTCTGTGAGGTCAATTAAACTGATAAAGCCGCGAAATCCCCCCCCGTACCCTTCAGAGCATAGCGGTAATCTTAAAATATTAGATAATAGTGCGTGATTTGTATTTGCTTAATTCTTTAGACGAGATATCGTGGCCAGAAACTAGCTGATAGTGCTTTTCTTCGACAATTCGAATATCATCTTCTTCGACATCCAATTCAAACATAGCTATCTTTTCTTTGTCTATAAACTGAGCAGAAACAGTCCTACAAATTAGATTTGGATATTTTTCTTCAGCAAACATAATATCTTGGCGCGTCTGCACGCTTCCTAGTTGGTCGGTGCCTCCTTTTGCCTGCACCGGTATAATGTACTGCGCGCCACTTTTTGTAATGCCTACATAAATTTCATCTATTTCAATTTGTACGCTTTGGCGGATGGTGGTTCGTAGATGATTTTGTAATGAGTAGGCAGTAACTCCAAGAAAAATATCGATAAGCCTGTTGTAGCGTAGCTTTGCTAACAACGCCTGCTCGTCATTCATGGCGTTAGCCAATATTATTTCAGGAGTGGCATCAGGTATCTTTATAAGCGCCAAGTCGGATCTTGGCAAAATTCTGGTCATTTTGGTAAGTCTTACGACGTATTCTGCTTTCCCAGTACCTTCTATTAGCCACTCCAAACCTTCTGGAGTGCGCTCCAAAATTTCCGCAGGAAGAGGGCGTCTATAGCGGTAAGAGTAGAGTACATCCCCGAGGTTTTTCGGCTTAGCAATACCTAAATGTTCACAAACAACTGAGAGCTCTTCTCTGCGAAAATTAAATTCTTTGACGTTTTCAAAATTATGGTTTCTGAATATCTCCAATATTACTGAGTCATATTTAGCTTTATTTTTCTTAAGCATTTGCAGTTTCCCTTAATCGTCTACCCACTACATCCGAGGGAACGCTGAATCTGTCAGCGGCTCCGCTCATTTTAATAGTGAGAAGCTCTTGATTTCCAAGCTTAAGAGTTTTTCTTGGCTTGCCAACATTCACTCCTAACGCCTCCCGCACTTCTGTTGCAACCGCTCTTGCCAGTAGTGGAGGAACTGAATTTCCAATTTGTCTGAAGCCATGCCATTTTGTAGCATGAAATCGAAACCAATCCGGGTAAGAATGGAGTCTCGCTGCTTCCCTGACAGTAATACATCTCGCATACACAGGGTGGATTGGTCTAGGAGAAGTAAAAGCTCCTTTATCGCTTCCAGTGCCAGCTCGTAATGTATTGCAAACTCCTTTGGGGTCGAGCTTTTTGAATCGGCTAATTGGTTCTGTCTTTCCGGCCTCAGTTTTAGCGAAGCGTTTCTTTGATTCTTTTCCATGTTCCGTTCTTAAACTACACGTCATTAACTCTGAATCCCAAGACCGTTTAAATCCATAGTTGTTTTTGTCTGGAATTAACCCATTGAGCCTTCGTACATAATCTGAAGGCGTGCCGTAACTGCACTTAACTGAGTCACTATATTCAAGTTCATCAAAATCATCGGCATTGGGCAAATCCATCAAAGCACAAGATACGGTAGGAGTGCTTTTAATATGACCCTCAATTTTATTTGCGTCCAAATCGTATTCTGGTTCTGGATATTTTGGAAGGGGTAAGCTTTTCAGTGCTCCAATTACGAACACCCTCTGCCTGTCCTGAGGCACACCATAGTTTGCAGCATTAAGAACCTGAACCGGCTTGATAACTTCATAACCTGCGGCCTCCATGCTTTCGATGAGTTCTGCTAGAACCTTCTTGTGCTTTCCCACGGTCAGACCTTTAACGTTTTCAAATACAAAGTATTTCGGTTTCACTTCTGAAACGATTCTTACAAATTCTTTTACAAGTGAGTTTCTTGGGTCATCTAACGCTCGCTTACCTATTAAAGAAAAGCCCTGACAAGGTGCTCCTCCAAAAATAACATCTATTTGTTCTTTACCTTTCTCGAGCGCAATGTTTACTAGCTGATTACTAGAGACTTTAGAAATATCGCTACAAATCATCGTTGTTGAGGGGAAGTTGTACTCATGAATCGCACAGTGAATTGGATCTATTTCTACAGCTGCAATGATATCAAAACCTGCTTGCTCGAAACCCAAGCTCATACCACCTGCGCCCGCAAATAAGTCAATGCCTGTTGGCCTACTGCTCATTATTCATCCTAATGTAATAGTTCAATTAATTCGCAGTAGGATAGCACACTTAAAATCTGTAACTAAATCATAAAGCGATTAGGGTTTGGAATTTATATTCCCAATAGACCTCCCTCTATTGATAGATTCTCAGTAACCTATCATAAATATGTTGACGAGAGGCTAATGATAGATTATCGTTGGCTCTAGAGTCTAATGATATTGACTCTCAGGCGCGACTAACGCCAACTACTACTAAACTACACACAAGGAAATTTCAAAATGAATACTCATTCTGTAATCAACTCTACCACTCCATCATTCAATACTTATCAAGTAGCAGTCCAAAACGATTCATGGCAAGTAAACGCTACTAGCGAACAAGAAGCAATTGATAACCTGCTAGAGCTTCTACACAGCTCAGGTCGCTATGAATATCTTTTTGCAGATAACGAGTCCCTTGATGATTTCACTGCCAGCAATAGCGACTGCTCTTTGGTGTTGACTTGTTCATGGGGGGAAGTGGAAGTAATCAATATTGATTATATTACAGATGCTTCGGAGGCAATCCATTAGGGAGAGTGGCAATGACTGTATATATCTATGCAAGGGTATCGACCACGGATCAAAACGTAAACCAACAGGCCGATTACCTGACCAACAAATACAAGCATGACAGAGTAATCATGGAGCAATTCACCGGTAAAACTTTAGACCGTCCTGAGTTTGCATACATGATTAAGTCTCTCAAGAAAGGGGATACCCTGATTGTAAAAGAGGTAAGCAGGCTAGGAAGGAAGACGAGCGAAGTCACTACTCTGATTGACCAGCTAAAGGAGAAGGGCGCTCACCTTGTCATTGATAATCTAGGAGGCGTAGACGTTACATCTCCCTCTGGAAAGCTTATTGTTGACGTGATGGCTAGCATCGCTGAAATGGAGCGCGAGAGCATGTTGGAGCGCCAGCGGGTTGGTATAGAGCGCGCTAAGAAAGAAGGCAAGTTTAAAGGGCGTAAGGCTACTGATGATGGAGTTATCAAGATGGCAAAGAAGCTCGTTCTAGAAAACGGTCTTACTAAGGAGGCAGCAGCCAAACAAATGAACATTGGTATTGCTACTCTTTATCGCCGCTGGAATTCTGTAGAACTATAAACTTTTTATTGCATTACTAAACTACACATTTAAACTGCTTTATAAGCCCGGACAATAGGCACAAATACAATACCCGTAAGGGGAATAAGGTCAACGGCGTGTAGCCGTAGTTGAGTCCGGGCACCCAATATGTATTCTTTATAAGGATTGAACCAATGCCGCTTGATGGTATTTCTTCACAAGAAGTTATCGATGGAGTTGATGCGAAGTATTGCTCTAAGTGCAAAGAGCTTAAAATGCTCGATGAGTTTGGAAAGGACAAAGCGAAAGCATCTGGTTATAAATCCCAGTGTCGCTTGTGTCGTTCTGTAAAATCTTCTGGCGCGAAAGGGAAAGTCGGTAGACCTCGGAAATATCCTGAAAAGCCTGTTGCTCCAGACCTAAGATGGAAGTCGCCAGCGGAAAAGAAAAGGTTGAAGACTGCTCACACTGTTGCTAAAAGGAAATACAGGGACGAAGTTAAAGCCATCAAGCTCAGAGAGGAGCAAGTGCAAAAGCCGTATAACGGCCACGCAACCCTCGAAGCAATGTATGAGGACAAAAGCTCCATGCGCTGGCACCGATGGGAAACATTTCAAAAGTTGCGAGAAATCGAGAGGCGGCAAGGGGAACTAGAGCCTATCAGAATTTATCTTGGGCCAGTTTGGCAAGGGGGATATTTAGAGCCAACTCCTGAGGAGCACATGAAGATTCGGAAGTTCAATTCGATTAAATGTGAGATAAAGGCGTGCGAACATCTACGGCGTGGAGAGCTGCTAAAAGCATTTGACCTTTATGTTTTTACTCATGGAGTATACCCGCCTGATTACATCTTAAGGCAAATGCTTCCTTCAGCTATAAGAAGCGCGAGGCGTAATAAGTGGGAAGTTAAAAAGGGGTTATCAAAACCCTTACCTATGGAGCCAATAGAAATCGATTGCCGGTTCACTCTTAAAGACCTTCCTACTGAACCTGTTCCGGTACTAGCGCCCGGACGAGTGAAAATAATCAAGCATGTAACTTCACCTAAAGTTAAAGCATTGAATGAGGAAAAGAAGCAAAGAAGAATAGCCCTCATGAAGTCTTTTTCCGATGCCCGCAAGAAAAACACTATCGAATAGGGTTTATATTGCTCATAAACCTCCCCTCTGGAGCCCTTGTATTCTCTGGGCTCCCAAAACCGGACACTAGTGATAGATAGAACTAATAAATAGTTGGCTCCGACTCACATCCATTTTTAAAGCAACCTATCAATCCGTGTAGTTTTTCAAAGTAATACAACTTAGCAAGCAGTCCTCTTCCGCTTGTTCACCAGTTTATCTGGAGGGAGGGGGCGTTGTTTTCGCGCAATAGTCATTACCGAAGTTTAAAGGGCTGATTGCGTGAAAGGTTAAATGTCTTAGAAAGGGGGTATTAAGAATAAACAGTCAAGCCACCCTTCGTAAGACCTATACACAGAACGCAGGCCGAAGGGTAGCTGACAGGGTCAGTCAGATTCTACTTACACATATCTTCTCTTTACATGCAATCAAGTGCGAAGCACTTCTCTCAATGGCATACGTAATGTATCCAGTCAGCCCTCCATGAGCAGTTCTTTCTGTTAACTGACTGAGTGAATTACGCAAGCCTTAATGATTGGTCTATTTGAAGAGAAGAGGAGTGTAGTAACAGCTTAAAGAACACCCACTGAACTCGTAACGAACCTCGTAACCTCTTTCTTAGGGAACGCCTCTACAGCCCTTTATTCATGAGGTCTCTATCGTATTTTGTCCCGAACTTTGGGATAGAAATAATTCGACAATCATTTTGAATGACCATCTGACAGCACACCAGCCTTCCTTTGGGCGTGGTGATGGCGCTTTTCGGCTCGTGTGCTTTCAGATGTTTATTCAGCATCACATCATCTAACTAACCAAAGGAAATTTACTATTAATGAACTTGAATTACTCCAGCACGAAAGTGCTGCTATTGGCTCAACAACAAAACCAAATGGAACTGTTTTTGATGCGCCCCCGGGGCAAGGAAAATCCTCTATGGCACTAGAGCGAGAGAAGCGAACGGCAAACAACCAACCGAATATTTATTTTGTTGAGAGGGTTTCTGAAATTGGAAGGTACATTGCTGAGTGCGTGCATCTTGAGACGCCAGTTAAGTCCTTGCAATGCGAAACTTTGACCGAGTCTTTGCTAGCTTTGTTGAAGCGAGGAAAGTCTATTGTCACATCTCACGCACTACTGTCAAATATGACTGTGGAGCACTGGTACGAAGTTGCAAAACACGGTTATAAATACGTGATTGATGAAGCTATCACTGAAGTTAGAAAGGTGCTTGAAGTTCGCTCCAGCGACATTGAAAAGCTAATCGACGATGGCTACTTGGAAGTCATAGAGATTGGCGAGTACTCCTATGTGAAAGTGACAAAAAAGGAAGGCTATGAAAAGCACCAAAAACTTCTTAAGCTCATTCAAACCGGTCAAACAAAACTGCAAGGCGAGTCGTCAAAGAAGGGTAGAGACTGCACCTACGTTCTTGTTTGGGGGATACATCCTGAAACATTTCTCTCTGCTCGGGCAATAGAGATTCTAACCTATCAATCAGAAGGCTCCTTTCTTCATAAGTATCTCGAAATGCTCGGCATTGAGATTAAGAAAATGTCGGTAGTGAATAGTGAAATTGTACCGTACCGTTATCAAGATGGGGCAGCCTATAGAAAACTAATTACTGTTCACAACGGGAAACAGAACGATTTCGCTGTGACTCGTGGTGATAGATTAGATAGTGGTTTAACGTCTACTTGGTACGGCAAAGGAAAAGACAAGCAAAGCAAAAAGAGGCGAAAAAAGGTTCAGTCTGCCTTGCTGTCAGTATACCGAGAGTGGAGGCGCAAGTTTGGATGTAATCAAGAAACATTCGCTTTCACTTGCCCTGAGAAAGCAAAGCTCGATGTTGTCTACAAAGAGTTTTACGGAGTTAAATTGCACAAGAAGCACCAAGCGTTTAAAGCTCAATCTCGTAAGAGTGAGCCTGACTACGATGTCAGAAAAGTTACCTCTATTCCACAGAACACTCGTGGCGTTAATGAGTATAAGCATAAGCAGTTTATGGCTTATATGTGTAATACCTATCCGCTTCAACCAATCCAAGCAGCATTCGCTCAAGAGGGACTTCCGGTTGATAATGGCGATTACGCTCTAAATCAGCTTATACAATGGTTATTTCGCGGGTGTGTTCGAGCTAGTCAGCCAATGACAGTGTTTATTCCTAATCGCAGAATGAGGCACTTGTTTCTACGGTGGTTAGGGTATTCTGATGAGGAGTTGTTCTAATGCAATTAATACTGTGTACTAAGCAGAAAGGGTTGCACCTCCTGTCGCTCCCTGCGCGGATCCTTGCAGCTTACATAAAGCGGTCAGAATGCGGAAGCGTATCTGTCAGCAAAAAGCGCTTAGCAACCAATCTAGGGCTTTCAAAGGACGAGTTAAATATTGCTATTGGTGAGTTAATGCTTCAGGGATTGTTAAGGCGTTGGCAAGACCCCGCGACTCGAAAGCACTCCTTTGTGATTCACCAAACAGTGAGAGATAGTAAGAACGAGTTTGTAGGTAAGAGCAAGCTGCGCTGGCCTTCGTTCTCTGGGGTTTATGCGGAGAAAGACTATGCTGCTTATTGTGATTCCGTTCGAAAGTTAAACAAAGAATAGATGTTGGCCAAACGCGGTTAAAAGGTAGGTGCAACGCCTGCCTTTTTAATTCCATTTGAATGCCTGCGCCACTCTGTTTCTTTGTGTTCAGACATTAATTAAAACTCCATCCACCACACCAACCATCCAATCCAAAGGAGGATTATCTATGCGTAAAAGAAAAGACTACACCGTTCAACAAACTGCCTTCCAAAGGAGGCGCGCTGAATTCGAGCTTAGCTCAAAGCGATGTTCGAGTTGTCGGCGGTCGTTGCCCAGAGCTGAATTTTACAAAGACAGAACTAGGCCAGATAGAGTCTCTGGAATATGTAGGCAGTGTCGAAGTGTTCACGCGAAAGCGACGAATGAGCATCGTAGTGCTTGCCGCAAAGCTCGTCGAAAGAAGCTTACGCTTGTTAAAAAGCAATCAAACACAAATCAATCTAACGACTAATACATGCAGAGTGTCAACATGAAAAAAATCGATTTTACTAAGCCATCGGTAACAAAAAAATGTACTAAATGCGGAGTGGAGAAAGTCCTGGCCGAATTTAATTTTAAAAATAAATCCAAGGAGAAACGCAAGCCTGAGTGTCGCAAGTGTCAAAACATATATCAAACTAAATACCGAGAGTCGAACAGGCAAGCCATTCAAGAAAAAGGTAGAGAGCATTACAAGAAAAAGAAAGCTTCTGCTAGCAAGTCTTCATTACCTGTTACGCAAAGTAAAGGTAGAGGGGATTCCGTATTCGACCAAGTTACGAAGCGCAGAGTGGCGAGAACGCAAGGCTATGCTTGTCCTATCTCGAAAGAACCACTTATTGATTTCAGAAAGTGCGTCTTAGATATGAAACTAGCTACAGTAAATAGTGAAAGCGTCAAAGCGATTAGAGGGGTCTTGAGTCTAGAGGCTGCGCGAGCACTAAAGCTTTTTAAAGAGGATACAGCGGCGATAAAAATGGCTTATTACCTAATCGCTGAAGCAAGAGGTATCGCATGTCTCAAATCCCAATCACGCGAGCCGCTAACAGAGGGGAATACGACTACCGAGATACTAGACTACTTGGCTGATGAGCAGAACTACTTTTGCGCCGTATCGGGTGAAGTTGAGCCTTTGTTCGCGGCTTACGATTCTGAATCGGGAATTCTTATTGGACTCGTTGCGAAAAGCGTAAGAGATGCTTTAGAGGTGCTTGATTATGAAGATGGCGCTCTTCCGCGCATGATTGAGTATATAGAGAGCTTCTAAAATGACATCCAATCTAGTGAGTACAAGATGAGTTTGGTTGATTCTGGCACTTGCTTGGTAACTCGTTAAGAAGCCATAGAGGTTGCCCGCTGGATTCGTTTGGCGGGTATATCTAATCTCATTTGGCTTGAGCGCTAAATTGAAAGGCCTATCAAGCTATCTGATTAGCGGTGATTCTCATTCGATGAGCTGAAGACAAAGACGTTCGTTATACATGCTCGATTTGTCCCAGTTTTGTCCCAATAATGTCCCAGAAATGTCCCAGAAATGTCCCAATATGCGTAAATTAATTTGATTTGGGGTTGAATTCATAACCTACAATCTGTACCATGCGCGGCTCGAAATTAAGCAATAGCTGATTCGTATTGAATGATTTTGCAAGACATAACTGGTTGAATAACATAAGGATTTAGTCCTGTCGTACAATTCAAACGGTTAATCCGCATCGGGTCGTTAGCTCAGCCGGTAGAGCAGTTGACTTTTAATCAATTGGTCGGGCGTTCGAATCGCCCACGACCCACCATTTAAAAAGCCTCCATCATATGGGGGCTTTTTTTTGTCTAATTTTCCGTTTAAAGGTGGAGTTCCGAAAAAACGCTTGCTAGCATGGAAATTCGTCGCCCATTGTATAAATGATTGAAAAACCTTTATGGAAATAGCCGTTGTTGAATCGCCGGTCGGGAAAATAAAATTTGAATGTCATGCTCAGCAACTTTCTGCGCTTACCTTTAATGTCGACGAGCCATTGATCGAACCTGCCTGTGCGTTTGCAAAACGGGTACACCGGCAGATTAAAGACTATTTTCAATCTGCTGCTTACCAGTTTGATCTGCCGATTCAAGAGCAAGGTAGCGAGTTTCAACGACGTGTCTGGTCGGCTTTAAGAGAAATTCCAGCGGGTAAAGTAATGACTTACGGTGAATTGGCTCAATTGCTGGGCTCGAGTGCGCGGGCGGTTGGTAATGCCTGTCGGCGCAACCCAACTCCTATCGTGGTGCCTTGTCATCGAATTGTCGCGGCAACGGGACTAGGGGGATTCGCTGGTGATACTTCTGGTCGACTGACCGATATCAAGCTGCAACTTCTGCGGCATGAGAAAGCCCTTCCATCGCAACAGGATTTCGCATTTGAAGACTAAAACGCCTGCCATTCAGCCTGCCGACGAACAACAGATTAGCCTCTTTATCGATCATCTCTGGATGCATGATGGATTAAGCCAGCATACTTTGAACAGCTACCGAACTGACTTGGGATTATTTTCTCGGTGGTTGTCCGCGCAGTCGGCACAATTACTCGCCGTGACCAGTGAGTTGGTGCTGCAGTTTATTGCTGATAGGGCGGAGGCCAAATATTCAGCGCGTTCAACCGCGCGCATGTTATCTTGCCTGAGACGGTTTTATGCCTACGCGCTGGAAAATAATGTGATGATGCATGATCCGACGGCTCAGGTTGAATCGCCTAAACTGGCAAAACCATTACCGCATTCCTTGTCAGAATCGGATGTGGAAAAATTATTGGCTGCGCCAGATGGCGAGAGCTTACTGGGATGTCGCGATCTGGCCATGTTAGAACTGATGTATGCCAGCGGGTTAAGAGTCTCCGAACTCATAAATATCGAATTTTCCCAGATTAGTTTGAATCAGGGGGTACTGCGCGTATTGGGCAAAGGAAGCAAGGAAAGATTGGTTCCTTTTGGGGACGCCGCGGCTGAAGCGATAAACCGCTATCTTAAGACGACGCGCGCAAACTATCTCGGCGATAAAAACTGCGATTATCTGTTTATTTCAAAACGTGGCCAAAAAATGACGCGTCAGACGTTCTGGTATCGTATTAAGTACTATGCGCAAGTCGCTGGAATTTCAAAGCATTTATCGCCACACACTTTACGCCATGCGTTTGCTACCCACCTTCTGTCGCACGGGGCAGATCTAAGAACCTTGCAATTGCTATTAGGACATAGTGATCTGTCTACTACCCAGATATATACCCATATCGCCAAAGAGCGACTTAAAAGCATCCATGCGCAACACCATCCGCGCGGTTAGATTGAGCTGGCGTTAAATTGCGTACTCAGTCACAAAAATACTTTTCCGTAACGGGCTGTCCAGCAATTATTACCGTTTGTCCAAGTAAAACGAAACCTGTTATATTATAAAACGACAAAACGCCGATAATAGTGGCTAAATGATTGTTTTATCACTTTGCCGCTCTAGGATCGATGTTTAATCGTAAAAGAGATTCGAATGTCATGATGGTTTAAGATAGCTTGCCGTAACAATTTCCATCTTTAACCGTTTTATTATCAACGCTGAATTTATCTATAAAGATCAAGAAACTATGTCACTTAAACACACTCTTAGCGCTTTTGGCGCTGTAATTTTGGGCGCCGCGTTAATCTATTCAGGTGTCGCCACGCGAGAATCACTTGTGACCGAGCAGGCGCGTAGTCCATCGAGCCACCAAAAGTCCGGCGATATGACAGACTCCGATAAGGCTGCTATGCAGTCATTAAAGGCGTCTCTTGAAGATAAACTGCCTGGAATAGAAATCGCTGATATTGCCGAAAGTCCTTTGGAGGGCTTTTATCAGGTATTTTTCTCGGGTCAACTCTTATACGTTTCTGCTGATGGCATGTTTGTCTTTACTGGCAATTTACTCGAATTGGCTGATGAGGCACCTATAAATCACAGTATGGAAGCCATTGCTGAAATGGAAGCACGTCAGGCACCCGCGCGGGCAAAAGTCATTGCCGCGATTGACGAATCAGACATGGTGGTATTTAAAGCCCCCGAAGAGAAACACGTTATCACCGTATTTACCGACGTAGATTGTGCCTACTGTCGTAAATTGCACCGCGAAGTACCAACGCTTAATAAAAATGGCGTAACAGTTCGTTATCTGGCCTATCCGCGCGCCGGAATTGGATCTGCAGCATACAAAAAACTGGTGTCAGTCTGGTGTAGCGAAGATCGCACTGCAGCGATGGACGATGCGAAATTGAAACGTAAGTTTGGCCAAAAGTCGTGTAAAAACCCGATTGCAGCGCAATATGAACTCACCCGTGAATTTAATTTATCGGGTACTCCTGCATTGATACTTGAAGATGGCGAGCTAATCGGTGGCTATGTGCCGTCAGCGGATTTGATCGGACATCTAGAAGATAAGGCGAGCGGTAACTCATCGTCTGTGTCTCAGGTAAGCTCAGGTCAGTAAAACTAAGCCGCTTATACTGCAAAAAGGTGGACAGTAGTCCGCCTTTTTTCGATCTGGGGCTAGGGAAATAGCAGGGCAATGACCTTACGCTTTTCATAAGCGAGAACCTGAAAAGTGTGGCAGGCATTTCGCGTGCTCATGCATTCTACCGCGGTGCCACGTTCGATCAATTGCGCGGTTTGGTTAGCCGGTAAAAATTGATGTTTCTCTCCACTGCCTAATAACAATATTTCAGTGTCGGTCTCAACCAGCGATTCGAGATGATGGGCCGTTAATTGGGAAAAATCTTCTGTGGCGGTAAAGGCGGTCAGGCCGTTTGCGGACAATAGTAAAGGGTAGTCGTATTCCGCCCCCGAAATCGTCAGTTTTCCGGGTTCGTAGGCTTTAATCGATATTGCGGTATTTCCCGATTCTTTTTGAATGTGCATATTGAGTAAACTTGTTGTTAAACTCTCAGAAAGATTTGAGCTATTATAACCACAATACCTAGATGGTAAGTAGTGGGATCGGAGTTTAAGTTTTGCTGTTATGCGTGCCACCTGTCGCTTATTTGAGTAGCGGCACAAATTACCTGGCAGAAAAACGACTTGAAGTTATCCGTGTCAACGGAATCTAAAATAGCCTAATAATTGACAAGATAGAGGGACCCAAAATGTCGAAAACTTATCCAGTAAATTCTCAGTTTGCAGAAAAAGCCTATTTAGACGAAGAGGCCTATTTTTCCATGTATAAAGCTTCAGTTGAAGACAACGAGGCTTTCTGGGCTGAACAGGGTCAACGTCTCGACTGGATGAAACCTTATACCCAAATCAAAGATGTCTCGTATCGCCGTGATGACTTGCACATTCGGTGGTATTACGATGGTACCTTAAACGTTTGTGCCAACTGCGTCGACCGTCATTTGATTGATAAAGCTGAGCAAACTGCAATCATCTGGGAAGGGGATAACCCGGAAGTTTCGAAACACATCACCTATCAAGCCTTGTATGACAATGTGTGCCGCATGGCCAATGTATTGAAAGCAAGGGGGGTCACAAAAGGTGACCGCGTGACTTTGTATATGCCCATGATTCCCGAAGCGGCTTATGCCATGCTAGCCTGCGCGCGAATCGGCGCCATCCATTCGGTCGTATTTGGCGGCTTTTCGGCGGATGCCTTAGCTGGCCGAATTATCGATTGCAAAAGTAAGCTGGTCATCACCGCAGATTTCAGCAACCGAGGTGGAAAACAGATCCCGCTTAAACAGAATGTTGATGCTGCAGCGCTCAAGCCGGGTGTCAGTGATTATTTAGAATCGGTATTGGTGATTAAAAACTCGGATACCACCGTCGACTGGAATTCCGATCTGGATTACTGGTATCACGAATTAGCCGAAATGGTGAGTAACGAGTGCCCGGCGGAAGAAATGAGCGCAGAGGACCCGTTGTTTATTCTTTACACATCGGGCTCTACTGGTAAACCCAAAGGAGTGATGCACACGAGCGGCGGTTATCTGGTTTACGCTTCTTTGACCCATCAATATGTTTTTGATTATCACCCCGGCGACATTTATTGGTGTACTGCCGATGTCGGCTGGGTCACCGGGCATAGTTATATTGTTTATGGTCCATTGGCCAACGGCGCCACCACTCTCATGTTTGAAGGGGTTCCTAACTACCCCGACTCCAGTCGATTCTGGCAGGTCTGCGACAAACATCAGGTTCAAACCTGTTATACCGCACCCACCGCTATTCGCGCGTTAATGCGCGAAGGGGACGGGCCCGTTAAGCAGACTTCCCGCCAGTCGTTATCTTTACTCGGCAGTGTCGGGGAGCCTATCAACCCGGAAGCGTGGCAATGGTACTATGATGTCGTCGGCGAGCAACATTGCCCAATTGTTGATACCTGGTGGCAAACTGAAACCGGCGGTATATTGATTTCTCCACTCCCGGGTGCCACGCCGCTTAAGCCTGGGTCGGCAACTCGTCCTTTGTTTGGTATTCAGCCAGCTTTACTTGATAGCGAAGGTAAAGAGCTTAGCGGTGAAGCCGAAGGCAACCTGGTTATTAAGGACAGCTGGCCAGGGCAAATGAGAACCGTCTACGGCGATCACCAGCGATTTGTCGATACATATTTTAGTGCGTTTGACGGTGTATACACCACGGGCGATGGCGCTCGCAGAGATGAAGATGGTTACTACTGGATAACCGGTAGAGTTGATGATGTTTTGAATATCTCAGGTCATCGAATGGGCACTGCTGAAGTGGAAAGTGCGTTGGTGGCACACCACGATGTTGCGGAAGCGGCTGTGGTCGGTTATCCGCATGATATTAAAGGGCAGGGAATCTATGCTTTTGTGACTTTAAATGTTGGCGTTGAATCCAGCGAAGCATTAGAAAAAGAATTAGTTCAGTGGGTACGCAAAGAGATAGGTCCGATAGCGTCACCGGATATCATTCAGTGGGCACCGGGGTTACCGAAAACCCGCTCCGGTAAAATCATGCGGCGTATCTTGCGTAAAATAGCGGAAAATGATTACGGAAATCTCGGCGACACATCGACACTGGCAGAGCCCGCCGTGGTCGACGATCTGATCGCAAATCGCAAAGGTCAATAATTACATTAGCCGTCTAGATTGACAATAAAAGGCGCTTTTAGCGCCTTTTTTTAGTATTTTGTCGACAAAATTCCAGCGTATCCTCGAAAATATCGGTGATCTGTCACACTGTCAGACTTTTTCCTTTGGCATCTGAACAGTTTTTGACTATCATATCGCACAATTACGACAACAATAATAAAAGTCGAGTGCAGTGAGCGCACCATTGTGACGGTTGTAGGTTTTTAATCGGAAATACACAAAGGTGCAGGTGAACTTGTGTATTATCCCGTGGGTTCGGAAAATACATGATTATATTAATTGCACTATTCGTTGCTTCATATGCAGCGTCTATCCTCTATATCTACCGCTTTCGCGGTACTGAAAGATATTCTCATTTTGGCGAGTATATTCGAAAAGGTTGGCCTATTTTCGCGCCCTTTAATTGCCTGCTTTACACGCAAACGAAAAGCGAAGCGAGAAAGCCACTCATGAGCGCTGAGTTACTCGCGGAGCTCAAAATTTTGCAGGACAACTGGCAAGTTATTCGCGAAGAAGCAATTGCGATTCGCGAATCTCAACAATTTGATAAAGCGAGAAACCCTGACTCCGTCGCTTATTACGATATTGGATTTCGTACTTTCTTTAAACGAGGGTGGAGCAAGTTTTATTTGAGCTGGTATGGTTATACCCATGATTCGGCTAAACGACTTTGCCCTAAGACTATTGAATTGGTCAGTCAACTCAAATGCGTTAACGGAGCGATGTTTTCCATATTGCCTCCGGGTGGAGAGTTGACGCGTCATCTCGATCCGTTTGCCTGCTCTTTTCGTTACCACCTCGGTCTTGATACGCCAAATTGTGAGAGTTGTTTTATCGATATAGACAATAACAAGCAAAGTTGGCGTGACGGTGAAGCTTTCATGTTTGATGAAACGTACATTCATTATGCGCAGAACAATTCTGATTGCGATCGGTTAATTTTAATGTGTGATGTCGAGCGGCCGATGGGTTTTGTCGGGCGATTTTTTAATCGTGTTTACAAGTTGGCAATGCGGTTGATGATTGTCCCCAATACAGAAGAAGACCGGCGCGGAGTAGGCAGTCGAATTTTTTCTAATCTGAACGCGTTTTTCGCAGCGTCTAAAAAACTTAAACAAACAAACCGACCGCTCTATAAAGTGGTGAAATTTGTATTTAACTCAGTGTTGGCTGCGCTGATTATCGGTTTATTTTATCTGCCATTTTATCTGTTTTCTTAGTTTCGTTTCTATCGCCTTAATTTCATAAAGACTGATCGTTGAGGTAAGTTGCGGTCAGTCTGTATAGCCAATCAATCCCATTTCGTTCAAACGAATATCTGCAATATTTTCACTCGACGCATAAAGTTGTGCAAGAAATAGCTCGGCGGTTGCGATGGCATCTTCTAAAGCATTGTGGGCGTTATATTTGGGCAGTCCATAGCGTTTGCGAATATTAAATAATCGCAACGTATTTGGGGTAACAGATTGGTTTCGACGCTGCCATTTATTTTTTTCAATTTGAAAAGTATCCAGTATATTCAGTGGCAGCGTGTGACCCAGAGTTTGTTTTGCCAAACGTTGAATAAAGGAGCGCTCGATAACATGATAGTGCGCCACGATGACAGCACCTTCGGTGTGCAGTAAGAAATATCGTAAAGCGTCAAATTTTGAAATCCCCCGACTCGCTTGATCGTCAGTGATATTGTGGATAGTAACGCTCGATGCATTGAGTTGTATTTCAGGGTTCACTACCAGATGTGAACACTCAGCGAGCTTAATTTGAAAGGCATTGATGGGGCAAAATCCCATGCTCACAATTTGGTCGTTCGACTCTAATCCAGTTGTTTCAAAGTCTACCGCGACCAATTTGGTTTGCGAGATTGTTTGCTTTCTGGCCATTTTTGAAGCTGCAAAATATGATTCAAGTAACGCTTGGTCGTCACTTGATAAATTGGCGCTGTTCCCACCAGATTGATTTAAACGGGTAAATTGTTTTGACAACAAGCGTCGCAGAATATGTCGCATTAGCCCAGTCGACCCGTCTGATACCGAGATGCAAGCGCACTTTGATAGGTTCGGATCACTTCGAAAGTGTCTTTGAGGTGCCGCCGTTCTAACGACGAAAGCACTTCAGGCGGTAAATAATTATCGGCTTGCCTACCTTGTTCGATTTGTTTGGCCTGATGTTGCAGTCGAATGTCACTGATAAATTCAAACGCATCTCGCAAGTCCATTAATCCGGGTTTGCTTAAGTGTCCTTCATCAAAGGCCGCCTGCAAACGGTCAAGAGTGTTGATCACGGTCGTTTGTGAAGTCAGGGCGTAGACGCGGGCTAGATCTGTAATAGGAACGACGCCGCGCTTTTTTAGGTTGAGCGCTTTTTCTTCACTACCATGGTCTTCCAACACAAAGGAACGAAACAGGCCAAGCGGCGGCGTATTGTGAAGCGCATTGGCCGCCATAAAATTAAGAAACATCTGGTTGCTGGTAATTAACTGTTCGACGTAACTGTTTAACTCCGTTAACAATCCTTTATGACCATGAATGACTCGCAGGTCGAAAAATATGCTGGCATACATGAGAGCTTTAGGTTCCGGGCTAACAATCCAGTCGTAGAAGTATTGCTTCCATTGAGAAATGGGTTGTCGCCATTTGGGGTTAGACGCCATGACGTCGCCAGGGCAATAAACATAACCACACTGATTTAAACCATCGCACACAAATTGAGCTAGCTGTTTAAAATATTCACCGTGTAAGTCAGATTGATAGGCCTCTGATAAAATAATCATATTATCCTGATCACTTTTGGCAGTCTGATCGTTTCGAGCGAGAGAACCGGCAATAACCCAGGCATAATCTACGGGTGGAGGGCCCAGTTTTTCCTCGGCTAATTTTAATAACTGCTGATTAATTGCCCGACCAATCGAGCTGATAGTATAAGAAATATCTCTCGCGTTTAAACCTTGATTCACCATTTGGCAAAGTGCCTGGGATATCTGATCGGCGGCGTGAGCCAATCGGTCCAGTTGTCGGGTTTTGTGAATTTGGTTAACCAGGTAGATAGGATTATTACTTTGTCGATGAATTAAATCGGTGGCCGTTAATACGCCGATAACTTGTTCGTCTTGAGTTACAGGTAAATGACGGATGTTGTAACGGGCCATTTTTAACAAAGCTTCGGACGCCGTCGTTTGCGAATCAATGGTTAAAAGCTGGTCGCTCATTACCAAACCTACCGGACTTTCATGGGACAAATTGTCGGCGACAATTTTAGTGCAAAATGCACGGTCGGTGACAATACCTTTAACGGCTTCGTTTTGAGTAACAAGTAGCGCGGTTAATCCCGTCGCCTGCATGATTTTGGCACACTCTGCGACGCTGGTTTTGTGGTCGACAGTTTTAGGTTCCTCATGGATTAATGACTTTACAAAGGTATAACTCAGGTTACTCGTACGCCCAGAAGTCGATTTCTCTATGATGCTTTTGTCAGAGTAATTTCGGTCAAAATAAAACCGAAAATAATTTTCCTTGTCGAGCAGCTTAAAGAATAGTTGGCCAGGAATTTGATAGAGTAGCGTGTCTTCAATCGCGGTGACGTTTCGCCTTATTTCGCCGTTTCGTTGCAGGGATGCCTGACCAAAAAAATCTTTTTCCGCAAAGCGTGCAATGACAGTCCCATTTTTCTCGCTTCTCTCGACCGCCCCGCTTCGGATTAAAAAGAGTGAATCGTTTTTGTTGCCCGGTGAAAGAATCACCGTCCCGCGTTTGGCATAACTGATGGTTACACTTAACGCGATTTCTTTTTGAACGGATTGATCGAGTTTGGAAATCGGTTCACAAGAGGCGAGATATTGAAAAATTTCAAGGCTTTCAACTTCCATAGGTGTCTTCCATCAAGTGAATTGATAAATAACAGTTGATGATTGAACCCAGTGTATATTGTTTTATCCGTTTTTGTATAGTCAACTGCTGTGAATGCTGATCCCCGTCATAAAAATAGATCGTTGCCAATCAGCAGGGTCGTTCAAAGTAAAACAAAAAAGTGCTGGCGTGGGTGAAGACGCCAGCAATAAGATGAGGTCAGGGGTGCTAACCCTCATCATAAACTCGTTGTAAACCGAAAGGATTACAAATCATTAATCGGACTAGAAAGCGTATTTAGCGGAAAATATAATCCGTGTCATATCGCCATCTGCGCCGCTTTCCAACTCTCTTGTTGCATCAAGTAATCCGACACCTAGCGTCATTTTTGGCACCGGACTATACAAGAGGTTAATCTGATAGCTGCTGACCGACTCGGTGACACCGGTACCCGTTAAAGCGGTATCGTTATCGACATTCATCATCGAATATATCAAGTTGGTTCGCCATTGCGAATTCCAATGATGACGATAAGCGACAGCGCCAAGACTAGAGTCAATGGCGTTCAGGTTGCCGGTAGCATCGAGTACCGCGCCATTAGCCGTATTAAGTCCAACATATCGTCCCATCCCCGAACCGGTTGCAAAATTAAAGCGAATATCGTCTTTATCTCCTACTTTAAACTTACCGGTCACGCTAATTCCGTTTGAAGATTCGGTATCGTCAATTGTGCCATTTTCATAAGCTAAGGTCCGCAGCAATGCAGCGACACTAACATGTCCCCAGTCAGCATTATGGTTGTAACGAACGACAAAGTCTGGCGTACCGTTATCATCAGCAACTATTCTACCGCCGCCTGTAAAAGGCGTGATGGTCGTCTCGGGATTTTCAAGGGCAAATTGCCAGGCGCCACTGGTATATCGAATCATGGGTTGACGTTCAAACACGATACCGTCAGGTGCGGCTAAGAAGTCAACGGCTTCGGGCAAGGCTTTCACATCTTGAAATGTTGACCAGGTTTGCCCAAATAGCCATTTCCCATAAGTAAAGAAGGCGTGACGAAGTCTCGGGTTGTAGGAGTTACTGACGCGTTCATTACCACCTGGTGGCAGCAGAAAATCCATCTCAATCATGGTTTTGATGGTTTCGCCATTTTCCAGCTGATGGCTCGATTTAAAATTAATACGTGTTTCTTTAGCCGAAAAATCAAAATCCTGGCTTTCACTCGTTCCGCCCACAGGAATAGTGCCGGGAATATAAAAATCTCTTAAACCGCTATTGGCCGCCAGATCACCATCGCTATAATCACTAAATGTAGCAGTCGCTTTGATAAAACCACCAAACTGGTAACTGTGTTTGGCGCTACCTTTATTGTCTGACTGGTCATCTTTCTTTTTCTTGGATTCACTCTTTAACGCCTGAATTTCCGATTCCAATTTTTTAATCCGGTCATCAACGGATTCTGCCGCGCTGACTGTTTGACTGGCAAAAATCAAAGGCAAACTCAGCAGTGCTACGCTAATTGCTTTGTTTAATTTGTTTTTTCTGAGTATTGTTTTTGTTTGAATTGACATAGTTCCTCGCTCGCAAATTGCTTTGAATAAACCGCGTTGAAAAAAGATGTCAGAAAGTGTGCACCTGAAAGTGGATGCGAGGGTATTAGCTATTAGTCTAATAAAGGAGGAAATCGTATTAGACTAAAGTCTAACAAGGATAGCATGGTTATCTTTAGGCCATTTAATTAGACTAATTGAAAACGTGAAAACCCTTGGCAAAAATCAGCCCAGTTAACCCGTTAATCAGACAGCATTAATCAGGAACATCATTATGTCTAATACCTATCCAGTCAAAGCAGATTTTGTGGAAAAAGCGTATCTCAATGAAGCGCAATATCTTGAAATGTACCAGCGTTCGCTTGAAGACAATGAAGGATTTTGGGCCGAGCAAGGACTGCGGATTGACTGGATTAAACCTTTCTCTCAGGTCAAAGATGTTTCTTTCGCGAAAGATGATCTTCATATTCGATGGTACGCCGACGGCACGTTAAACGTGTCGGCTAATTGCATCGACCGACATTTGCCTGACAAAGCCGATCAGACAGCCATTATCTGGGAAGGCGATGATCCCTCGGTTGCAAAACATATCTCCTATCAACAACTCCACGATGAAGTGTGTCGATTTGCCAATGTGCTAAAAGGGCTTGGCGTTGCAAAAGGGGACAGAGTCACGCTTTATATGCCAATGATTCCGGAAGCGGCATACGCTATGTTAGCTTGTGCGAGAATTGGCGCGATTCATTCTGTGGTATTTGGCGGCTTTAGTGCAGAAGCGCTGGCCGGCAGAATTATCGATTGTAAAAGCAAACTGGTGATCACTTCAGATTTTAGTCGCCGTGGCAGTAAAAAAATTCCGTTAAAGCAAAATGTTGACGCCGCGTCTGAAATATCGGGCGTGAGTGAATATCTTGAATCGGTATTAGTGGTTAAAAATACCGGCGACCAAGTACAATGGAATGATAGTTTGGATTACTGGTATCACCAGTTAGCCAAGGTTGCTGCAACTGACTGCGAGCCAGAAGAAATGAATGCGGAAGACCCGCTTTTTATTCTTTATACGTCGGGCTCAACAGGTAAACCGAAAGGCGTCTTGCACACCAGTGGCGGTTATCTGGTGTACGCGTCGCTGACACATCACTATGTGTTTGATTATCATCCCGGTGACATTTACTGGTGCACCGCGGATGTCGGTTGGATAACTGGCCACTCGTATATCGTTTACGGGCCGTTGGCTAATGGCGCAACCACATTAATGTTTGAAGGGGTTCCCAATTACCCTGATTGCAGCCGATTTTGGCAAATATGCGATAAGCATCAGGTGAACACCTGTTACACCGCGCCAACTGCCATACGTGCATTAATGCGCGAAGGTGATGCACTGGTTAAATCGACATCGCGATCATCGCTCAACTTACTCGGTAGCGTGGGTGAACCGATAAACCCTGAAGCATGGCAGTGGTATTATGATGTAGTTGGTGACAGCCGTTGCCCTATAGTGGATACCTGGTGGCAAACTGAGACTGGCGGAATTCTAATTTCACCGCTTCCCGGTGCCACCGCGCTCAAGCCAGGCTCGGCAACACGACCACTTTTTGGTATTCAACCGGCGCTGGTCGATGGTCAAGGTGCCGAACTCGACGGGGCAACAGAAGGGAACTTGATCATTAAAGACAGCTGGCCGGGACAAATGCGTACCGTTTACGGCGACCACCAGCGATTCATTGAAACCTACTTTAGTACTTTTGAAGGCCGTTATTTTACTGGCGATGGTGCACGTCGCGATGAAGATGGCTATTATTGGATTACCGGGCGGGTAGATGATGTCCTCAATATTTCTGGCCATCGAATGGGCACGGCAGAAATAGAAAGTGCACTTGTCGCACATCACGATGTGGCAGAGGCTGCTGTGGTAGGCTATCCGCATGAAATCAAAGGTCAGGGTATTTATACTTTTGTGACATTGAATGCTGGCGTCGCCAGTTCCGACGAGTTGGAAAAAGAACTGGTGCAATGGGTACGTAAGGAAATTGGGCCGGTAGCGACTCCGGATATTATTCAGTTTGCGCCAGGACTACCGAAAACCCGATCCGGCAAAATTATGCGCCGGATACTTCGTAAAATAGCGGAAAATGAGTTTGGCAATTTGGGTGATATCTCAACCTTGGCGGAACCGGGTGTTGTTGATGAATTGATTGCGAACCGCAAAAATAGGGAGTAGGGTTTAAATCGTTATTTAATAATTATAAGGAAACGATAAACCAGTGACTGAAAATTTAGCGATCAATAAAATCATCATTGCGGATGATCACCCGCTATTTCGTAATGCACTGGTTCAAGCGCTCAAGTCGAGTATGCCGAATGCTTCATTTCACGAGGCTGCCAGCATTACAGAGTTGGAGTCAGTGTTATTAGATAATAATGATGCCGATCTTTTGTTAATGGACCTTCATATGCCTGGCGCAAATGGCTTTGTGGGTTTATCGCATGTGGTACAGCGCTATTCGCAATTACCGGTGATAATGATTTCTGCTAACGAAGAGTTCACAATTGCCGCCAAGGCAAAGCAATACGGCGCACTCGGTTTTATTCCCAAGTCAGCGACTATTCCAGAGATGACCGAGGCGATTAAATCAGTGCTGTCAGGAGACATCTACTTTCCTGACGCGGCGTTAAATTTTGAATTGGATGGCAATAAAGAAGTTGATGCGCTTATCTCCAAGGTGGCGGAATTGACGCCCAAGCAACTAGAAGTGTTCAACCTCTTATCGGATGGGTTACTCAATAAGCAGATTGCCTACGAGCAAGATGTAACCGAAGCCACGGTTAAAGCTCATGTTACGGCCATTATGCGCAAGCTCGGCGTCAACAATCGCACCCAGGTGATTTTAATTGCTAATAAGGTCAAAGTTGAAGAAAGCTTTGGGGCGAGTGCGATTTAATCAGCTTTCGCGCTATTTTTGAGATGAACTATTTTCAACCCGTACCACCCCCAAACAAGTGATCTTTAACGCTCGGCTACTCAGCGAAACAAAACAGCGTTGCAATTGAAAACAAGTAAAAACTGAATGCAGGCTGCTACTTAAGTTCCGCATTCATGGTCGCTCTTAAAATAGCGGGTTTGACAGGTTTGCGTAGAATTTTTATTCCAGCGCTTAAAATTTTATTTTCAACTTGTGGCGAATGGTCGGCTGTCACCATTATCGCGGGAATATCGATCCCGGTTTTGGCGCGAATAAGTTCAATGAATTCTAATCCGGTTTTACCGTGATCGAGTTGGTAATCGACCAACATGATGTCTGGTACAAATGGCGAGGCTAAAAGATTATCTAGATCGCGATCTGATTGTAGACACTTCACATCACATCCCCAGCGTTTCAATAATAAACTCATCGCATCAATAATTTGACGCTCGTTATCGACGCAAAGTGCTTTGGTTCCAGTAAGCATTCCTTTGGGCTGGGAAGGTCGAGGAGCCAAGCTCGACGCCTCCTGTGTTTTTTCTGCCGCTAATTTAATCTGTAATGAAAATGCGGTACCGCGCCGATACTCCGATTTTAACTCAATAGGATGGTCCAACATTGCCGCGATTCGCTCACTGATTGATAAACCTAAACCTAGCCCCGACTCACTCGCTTTAATCGTCGGGTCTGAAAGACGCTTAAACTCTTTAAAAATTTCTTGCTGATCGTCTTTTTGAATACCTATGCCGGTATCCCATACCGAAAGCTTTAACTGGTCGCCTCTGATTTGTGTGCCGACCAAAATGCCACCTTTTTGAGTATAGCGAAGCGCGTTACTGACAAAATTCTGCATGATACGATAGAGCAATTCTGGGTCGCTAGCGACGTTAATATGCCGTTTGAGAACTTTAAATTTCAATCCTTTTTTCTCAGCAAATTCGGAAAACTGTTTTTCTAATGAGTCGAGAGTTTCGTAAATATCAATCGTGCGCACTGTTGGATGAATGGTGCCACTGTCGAGTTTAGAAATATCGACTAATGAGCGAATAATATTTTCAGCGACGGTTAAACTCTGATCGGTTTTTGCAACAAGTTCCGCTTGCGCGGCTGTCATGGTTTTTGATTCAGATTTCAACATTTCACTAAATAACCGCGCCGCGTTGAATGGCTGCAACAAGTCATGGCTTGCCGCTGCAAGAAAACGAGATTTACTCTGGTTGGCATTTTCTGCTTCTGCCTTGGCGACTTCTAAAGCCTTGACCGTTGAATGCAATTCGTCGGTACGCATAGCGACTCGCTGCTCTAAAGTGACGTTAATTTCTTTGAGCGCCAATTCCGCTTTGCGACGATTCGAGATATCCTGGGAAATGGTATATACACCAATGACTTTTCCGTGCTGGTCTAAATTTGGAATATAGGTAACCAGATAATATCGAGAATCAAATCCACTGCTCGCGTACTCGAACTGCTGTTTCTGATTTTGCAACGCCTTATCTATATAAGCACGCTTAAATTCCAATTCTTCTTTGGGTAAAACTTCAGCGGCGGTTTTACCAAGTATCTGACTTTTGTCGAGCGCCAGACTATTTGCAAAGGCTTTGTTGACGAAACGATAGACTAGATTTTTATCCAGATAAGCGAGCATGGCCGGTGAGTTATCGGTATACAGCGCGGTTTTCCGTTCATTTTCTTTCAACGCCGCTTCAATATTTTTGTATTCGGAAATATCGGTGTAGGTTGTTACATAGCCTCCTTGCGGTAGTGGATTGCCGACTATTTCTAAAACCAGTCCATCATTTCGTTCGCGTTCAAATCGATAACTTAGTCCCGAATTTAAATGTGCCAGGCGTTTATCGATATGTTCCTGAACTTCGCCTGGCCCACAATAGCCCCGCTCGGCGTTAAACCGAATTAACTCCGCTACCGGCATACCGATTTGCAAAAAGCCCTTTGGATAATTCATCAGACGCTCGTAGCTGTCATTCCAGGCGACAATGTTCTGTTCTGGATCGCTAACGCTAATACCTTGGCTAATATTGTCCATTGTCAGTTCGGTTAGCTGACGGTTAAATTTTAGTGCCTGAGAGGTCGAGCTTAGTAAATTGATAACATCATCAACATGAATTCCTTTCTCTTTAAACGCGGACAGTAATACTACGCGAGCAGAAGGGGCTCCAATAGCGGCGGATAAAACTTTTTCAGTCTGACTCACCAAATCAGAATCGACGATATCGGAGTCTTTGTAGTCTTGTGGAAAATTTTCAAAGGCGGCGATCATACGTTCTGGGCCGACTATTGCTTCGGTAAGTGATTTCAAATCACGGACTAATATTTTCTGGTCGTCATTAATAGGTTTTGTCGTTTTTACTTTCTTAGGGTTGGAACGCGTGTATGCATAGGCTTGAATTTTTTCTGTTAATGATTGGTCGCTAATTTTGGAAATAATGACAATCGCAGAAATATTGACAAGTAAAGAAATAAATAAAGACTCAGTCAGGTGCGAAAAACCGGTGTAGCTATGCGTGTTGGTGAGTAGATTTTCGCCATTGATACTTGGCGCCCAGGTTAAAATAAACCAACAGCCGATCCCGGCAAGCAACCCGCTGGTTGCGCCGTATCGATTGGCAGGCGACCAGAACAAGCCTAAAAAGAGAGCTGGCGCAAATTGTAAAACTGCAGTAAAGGAAAGAAAGCCAATAGAAGCCAGTGATTGGCTCTGGTTAATCAAGCGATAAAAACCATATGCGAGGAATAAACATACCGCTATGGTGATTCGTCTAATGACTAAAACTTGCCGGGTAAACTGCTTGTTTTTGAAATTTTCTAATCGACCCTGTTTGAGTAGTAATGGAAGTACCAGATCGTTACTGACCATTGTGCTAAGGGCAACGGTTGCCACTATGACCATTGCGGTGGCGGCTGATAAGCCGCCAATAAAGACTAACGTACTTAGCGTCCCTTGATTAAGCGATAGAGGTAAGGCCAGAATATAAGTATCTGCGCTGATGGAACCTTCGGCAAACATTTGTGTGCCTGCAATAACGATTGGAATAACAAACAATGAAATAAGGAGCAGGTAGAGCGGAAATATTACTCGAGCAAATTTAAGGTCGCGCTTCTGGTGATACTCAACCACGGTGACATGAAATTGTCGGGGGAGACAAAAAATCGCACAGGCGGCCAAAATAGTCTGGGTTATAAAGTTCTCCCAGTCCACATTACTCAGCCACATCTGACTCAATGTCGGGGACGCATTTATTTGTGCGAGCAAATCGCTCGGACCATCAAAAATACTGTAAAGCGCAAATAAACCCATGGCACAAAATGCAATTAGTTTAACAATTGACTCAAATGCAATGGCGTTCATCATGCCATACTGATGTTCTGTCACATCGATGTTTCTCGTGCCGAATAATATTGAAAAAATAATCAATAAAATGGTGATATAAAATGCGTTGAAATGCTGGCCTGACATGAGTGTTTCTTGGGTGTCGAAAATTTCAATACTGGCTGTCACTGCTTTTAGCTGCAGTGCAATGTAAGGAATGATGGCAATCACGGCGATTACTGTCACTATAGCCGCGATAATTTGTGACTTACCATATCGCGTCGCAATAAAATCCGATATCGATGTGGTGTTTTGTTCATGGCCGACGCGTACAAAGCGCCGCATCAACGGCCAACCCACGGTAAAGACCAAAATGGGCCCGAGATAAATGGGTAAATATCCCCAACCACTGACCGACGCACTGCCGACGGCGCCATAAAAGGTCCAGGATGTGCAATAGATAGCCAGCGCAAGGCTGTATACCAGCGCTTTTTGATTAGGCGGTATCACCCGCGGTTTATATTTATCGCTGGTATAGGCTATCAGAAAAAGCGCAAAGACATAGCCGAAAGCAATAATGATTATTTGCAATGTCGAAACCATAAGCACCAGTCGTAATGTTAATAAGTTCTTGTTTTGTTTAAGGTATTGTTTCTATGAATCGCTGTCAAACTGGCATTCATCGTTTATAGACTAAAGTCGAAAGGAAACTTGCATCTATTTTCGTTAAATTGTGGACTGAGATTTAACAATGTCATGGTATCCATTTTCAAATTTGGGGAGGTTATATGAGCAACAAGGAAAATCACGAGGCCTATTGGCAAGCCAACATCAAGCTGGTGTTAGCGTGTTTGGTAGTCTGGTTTCTGGTCTCATTTGGGTTTGGCGTTTTGCTGGTCGAACAACTCAACGCGATCAAAATTGCTGGGTTTAAATTGGGATTCTGGTTTGCACAACAAGGTTCCATTTACACCTTTCTTGCACTGATATTCTTCTATGTTCATCAGATGAACAAATTAGATAAGAAATACAACGTTCACGACTAGGAGAAAATAATAATGGAAACTCAAACTTTAACCTTTCTCTTTGTCGGACTATCGTTCGCACTGTATATCGCGATTGCCATCTGGGCGAAAGCCGGAAATACAGGAGAGTTTTATGTAGCTGGTGGTGGTGTAAAGCCCATTTTCAATGGTATGGCAACTGCTGCTGACTGGATGTCTGCCGCCTCATTTATATCCATGGCGGGTTTGATCGCCTTTTTAGGCTACGATGCTTCGGTTTATCTGATGGGATGGACGGGCGGTTATGTTTTGCTCGCCATGTTGTTGGCGCCTTACCTTAGAAAATATGGCAAATTTACCGTTCCTGAATTTATTGGTGAGCGTTACTATTCAGACACGGCACGAATTGTTGCAGTTATTTGTCTTATCTTCATTTCATTTACCTATATTGCAGGTCAAATGCGCGGCGTTGGGATTGTATTTTCACGGTTCCTTGAAGTGGATATTATTACCGGGCTAATGATCGGTATGGCTATCGTATTTGTTTACGCTGTTCTCGGTGGCATGAAAGGGATCACATATACACAAGTCGCTCAATATTGTGTTTTGATTTTCGCGTACACCGTTCCAGCGGTGTTTATTTCACTACAAATTACGGGTAATCCATTACCTCAGTTAGGGTTTGGGAGTACCCTTGCCAACGACTCCTCGGTGTATATGTTGGATAAGCTCGATCAGGTGGTGACGGATCTCGGGTTTAATGCTTATACCGAAAGTACGCAGAGTACCACCAATCTGTTTTTTCTGACGATGGCATTGATGGCAGGAACTGCAGGGTTACCCCATGTCATCGTTCGTTTCTTTACCGTACCGAAAGTTTCTGATGCCCGAAAGTCGGCTGGTTACGCGCTACTCTTTATCGCATTGCTGTACACCGTTGCACCGGCGGTGGGATCTATGGCTCGCTTCAATTTAATCAATACGATTAATGGTGAAGATGTTACCGGGACAGAGTACAGTGAAATGCCTTCCTGGTTTAAAACCTGGGAAAATTCCGGCTTACTTGCCTGGACCGATCACAATAAAGACGGCAAAATTCAGTACGCCAAAGGTAATCCACTCGACGGTTCGAAGCCGACTTTTGCTGACGAGCGTGGCGAACAAGGTGAACGTATTGTGACTAATCCGGGCAAAGGAGAAGTTGCGACCGGCGCGCCCTTTGCCAATGAGGTATACGTTGACCGAGACATAATGGTATTAGCTAACCCTGAAATTGCAGGCCTTCCGGGCTGGGTTATCGCTTTGATTGCTGCCGGTGGTATTGCCGCCGCGCTCTCAACTGCGGCGGGCTTACTGTTGGTTATTTCAGCCGCGATTTCACACGACCTGATGAAGAAAACGTTTGCACCGCAAATATCTGAAAAACAGGAACTGATGTACGGTCGAATTGCGATCACCGTTGCTATTATAATCGCCGGTTATCTGGGGGCCAATCCACCAGGCTGGGTGGCAGAAACGGTTGCCATGGCCTTTGGTTTAGCAGCTTCATCTTTATTCCCGGTTATTCTTTTGGGTATCTTCAGTAAACGCGTTAATCGTAAAGGTGCAATCGCGGGTATGCTCACTGGATTGGTGTTTACCTTCTGCTATATCGTGTACTTTAAAGGTGTATTTATCGAACCGTTTGCGGCCAATATTGAGGAAAACTGGTTATTCGGTATTACTCCTCAAGCGATTGGCGGATTAGGTATGATTTTTAACTTTATCGTTGCGTTAACGGTGAGCCATCTGACTGAGGAGCCACCGTTGGAAGTGCAGGAAATGGTGGCTAGCCTGCGTATTCCACGTGGCGTAGAAGAGGCCCACGCTCATTAAACTGAGCGATGCAACCCCTCTCCTTTTAAAGGAGAGGGCAAGGGAGAGTAATCACGCTTTCTTTTAATGATTGAGCCTAGGTTTTTAGCCGTCATTCCGAATTTCTCTCCCATCTCTCCCCAGCTTTTTCCCGGCGGAGAGAGCTTAAAAATTTCGGAGTTAATGAAATGACCACGGCAAAATTCGAAAGCGTCTATCAACATTCAATTCAAAATCCAGAAGATTTCTGGCTCGAAGCCGCGAGCCAGATTTCCTGGTTTCAAGCCCCAACCATCGCGTACCCACCAGAAGATACCCAGCAAAACACCGCGCGTTGGTTTGCAGACGGTACACTTAATAGTTGTTATAACGCGCTAGATGTTCATGTCGCCGAAGGGCACGGTGAGCAGACAGCAGTTATCTACGAAAGTCCTGTTACAGGTATCACCCAGAAGTATTCTTACGCCGAATTATTGGATAGTGTGGCCGTTTTTGCCGGAGCACTCAAATATAAAGGCGTGGCTAAAGGCGACAGGGTGGTGATCTATATGCCGATGATTCCTGAGGCCGTCGTGGCTATGTTGGCTTGCGCTCGAATTGGCGCGATTCATTCGGTGGTATTCGGCGGTTTTGCTGCCAATGAGCTCGCTGTGAGAATTGACGACGCAAAGCCTCGCGCGGTGATTTCTGCTTCATGCGGCATCGAAGGCAGGCGAATCGTAGGATACAAGTCGTTACTCAACGAAGCGATTATTCTTGCTCAGCATAAACCTGAATTTCAGGTAATTTTTCAGCGGGAAATGCAGTCGGCGACGCTCGATAAAATCGGTGATCTCGATTGGCAAGACTTTATTCGCGATGCAAAACCGAGCGATTGTGAAGTGATTAAGGCAAACGACCCGCTCTATATTCTTTACACTTCGGGCACGACAGGAAAACCTAAAGGTGTGGTGAGAGACAACGGCGGTCATTGCGTTGCGCTAAAATGGAGTATGCAAAACATCTACCAGGTATCGCCAGGCGAGGTATTTTGGGCTGCGTCGGATATCGGTTGGGTTGTTGGGCATTCTTATATTGTTTATGGGCCGTTATTTAATCGCAATTCGACTATTTTATTTGAAGGAAAACCCATTGGTACGCCAGACTGCCTGACGTTCTGGCGAGTCATTGATAAACATCAGGTTAAAGTTCTGTTTACGGCGCCCACGGCAATTCGAGCGATCAAAAAAGAAGATCCAAACGGAAGCCTGCTCGCCGAAAGTGATTATAATCTGGCTTCATTAACCGCGCTATTTCTTGCTGGAGAACGATCGGACCCTGATACCTTACATTGGGCAAATAAAGCGTTAGACGTTCCAGTAATAGACCATTGGTGGCAAACAGAAACGGGCTGGTCGATTTGTGCCAACTGCTTAGGCATAGCGCAGTTGCCGGTCGTCTTTGGTTCACCCACGCGGCCGGTGCCTGGTTACCAGTTAAGTGTTCTGGATAAAGCGGGTAATCAACTCAAGGCGGGAGAAGTGGGTTCGTTAGTCATTAAAACTCCGTTGCCACCAGGCACTTTTGCGACCCTCTGGAATGACGCAACACGCTTTGAGAACAGCTATTTTTCCCGTTTTCCGGGGTTTTACGAAACTGGCGACGCGGGTTTTATCGATGAAAACGGCTATGTGTTTGTTATGTCTCGAACTGACGATATTATCAACGTCGCCGGGCATCGATTGTCGACCGGCGCTATCGAAGAAGTGATTGCGAGTCACCCTGAAGTCGCAGAATGTGCGGTAATTGGTGTACCCAATGAGCTTAAAGGCGAAGTGCCCGTTGCATTACTTGTGCTCAACCAGTCTGATAAAAGCGATCAAGAATCGGTAAAATCTGGGACGGTACAGTTGGTCAGAGAAAAGCTTGGCGCGGTCTACAGTTATAAGTCATCGGTTGTCGTTGATTGTCTGCCGAAAACCCGTTCGGGTAAAATTTTAAGAGGGACAATGAAACAGATTGCAAAACACGAATCTTATGATATGCCTGCCACCATCGAAAATCCGAATGCATTAGCCGTAGTCACTAAGGCTTTGGATTCGCTCTAAACTTCTAATATTTTTAAACATAAACCTTATGAGCCGGTTTGATTGATTTTTGACCGGCTTGCTCGCCTTTGTTGTATAAAAAATATCAAAGTCTTTTTCTTGGCTCAAATTGCGTTTATGCTTGTAGCTGGTTGGGGATGGAATAATTAATCGAAGAATAAGGATTAGCATTGCATAGACGTCAATTATTAACTCGAAGTTTAATCGCTGGCGGTGTTTTATCTGTTGCGGGAGTAACCAGCTGGTATCATTTTTTTGACGGTCCAATCTTTAATGCTTGCGAGTTAGATACTTTTCCCGATGAATTAAGAAAACACGAGTTGATGCATCAAGCCCTGGATGGTTTGGATTTATCACAACTCTGGGATTGCCACTTTCACCTGGTAGGCAATGGCGTCAGTCCGGCAATAGACGAGCAGATGAGTGGCGCATGGCTTAACCCTTCGATGATGAGTTGGATGAGTCCGAAACAACGCGTTCAATATGCATTTTATCTGGACGCAGGTTGCGTCAAAGATAGTGATTTTGCCGACAGAGAGTTTATCGGAAATTTGTTAAAAACTTTGGCTACCGCACCAGCCGGGGTGAAATTTATGTTGTTGGCATTCGATTATCATCATCAGAATGACGGTCGACCCGATCTCAGTCACTCGACGTTTCATATTCCTAATGAATATGCCGCAAAAGTTGCCAATTTGCATGAAGGACTTGAGTGGATTGGATCGGTTCATCCTTATCGTGAGGATGCCCTAACCGTTTTAGAATGGTGTGCGAATAATGGCGCAAGGGCGGTAAAGTGGTTGCCGCCAGCGATGAATATTGACCCATCGTCGCCACTGTGTGATGCGTTCTATGAAAAACTGGTTGCGTTAAACTTACCATTATTGACTCACGCCGGTGAAGAGCAAGCGGTACATAGCGATGAACTACAAAAATTGGCTAATCCTCTGTTACTTCGCAAACCGCTGGAGATGGGGGTAAAAGTGATAGTCGCACACTGTGCGTCACTGGGTACTAGCGAAGATATAGAATCGAACAATAAAAAGCCGGTATCTAATTTAGAATTATTTGCCCGATTGATGGAAGAGCCGAGGTACGAGAATAATCTACGTGCGGATATTTCGGCGGTAAATTTATTCAACCGAAAAATTGACGAAATAAAAATGATACTTGAACATCAGGAATGGCACTCTCGATTGCTCTATGCTTCTGACTTTCCTTTAACCGGCGTAACGCCTATTATTTCTTCGACGAATCTCGCTTCACATGGGTTACTCGATAAACAGACGTTGCCCTTTTTAAAACAGGTAAGAAAACACAATACCTGGTTATTTGATTTTCTCCAAAAACGTTTTTTACATTCGGGCGATAAATATTTTTTGGATGACGTGTTCCACACCCAAAGACATTTTGTGTGAAATTTTAAAGAGATTATACTATTGCAAAACTTACGAATATTTTTACCGCAGATTGCTACCTATCAATTGGAAGATCTCGGTTTGATTTCGCTGCAAGACCAGTCGCTTGAGGTTAATAAGCTGACAGAAGATTGGCAAACCAGTTTTTGCCAATTTGTTGGGTTACAAGCGAATGATCTTCCATGGACGCAATTACGCTTGGCACAGTTTGAATTGCCAAAAAGCATTAAAGTCGCCTGTTGTTGTGATCCCGTGTTGATGAAAATGACTCATCGCGGTGCTTACATGTTAGGTCAGGCTCAGCTAGAATTATCGCAAAATGATGCCATTCGTATTGTTGCGCAAATTAATGAAAGGTTGATGGGAGAGGGTGAACAACTATTTCTCATCGACAATCACGCCTGGTTATTTACCAGTGAACAAGCTTTAGCGCTTGAATCAAAACCTTTTAAAGATCTGGTTGGTACGGATATTTTTAAGTTTTCTTATCTCGGCAAAGATGCCAAGTTCTGGCACCATTTGGGCAATGAGATTCAGATGTTAATTAAAGAGATGAGTGACTATCAAGGGCTCGCAATGACCAGTCCAGAAACCATTATGAACGTTCACTTTTTTGATCTTGTTAACTTGTCCGAGCACAATGAACTCCCATTTATAAAAAATGAAAACCTTGAAATTATTTCTGACAATGAATTGATCAAGGCGTTTTGTTTAAACAGCTTTTTAGCGCATCGCTCCATCGTTGAATCCGAAAAAGCCTCCAGAAATGAGCAGTTAGTTATTGCTTTCGATAGTGAACGAGAACATTACACCCGTATTATCGAACTTTGGAAAAGACACAGTGAACAGTCGAATTTAAACTCCAGCGTATTATATTGTCTGGATAGTCAGATAACCTATAAACCGAAAAAGGGTTTTATTCGCCGTCTCCTAAATCGATAAATATGAAAAAGTGACTCTTTTAGCCAATGATAACTAGACAAATTCGTCAACGAGCATCAGTTCCTATCAGTAGCGGACTCAGCGAGTTTCCCGCAAAGCTTCAACAAATTCTAGCCTCGCGTGGTGTCAGGGATGCCGGCGAACTAGATTACAGTTTAGCAGGATTGTTGCCACCCACTGGATTGAAAAACATTGAACTTGCCGCAAATTATCTGTTTGACGCAGTCAAGCAACAGCAAGCGATCTTAATTGTTGGTGATTTTGATTGTGATGGCGCTACCAGCAGCGCCGTTATGATCAAAGCGTTAACCAGGTTGGGTGCCAAGCGCGTTAATTTTCTGGTGCCAGATCGATTTAAATATGGCTATGGATTATCGATTAAACTGGTCGAACACGCGGCAACCTTGAAGCCAGATTTGATTGTGACGGTAGACAACGGAATCGCCAATGTTGACGGCGTAAAAAGAGCCAGTGAATTGAATATTCCCGTTATTATTACCGACCATCATCTTGCTGGCGATACGCTGCCTGACGCACTCGCTATTGTGAACCCGAATCAACCCGAATGTGAATTTGCCAGTAAGAACCTGGCAGGAGTCGGCGTGGCCTTTTACCTGATGTTAGTTTTGCGCGCCTTGATGCGAAATGAAGGTTGGTTTGACTCACAGGGTATTGATGAACCCAACCTGGCGGAATTGCTTGATATTGTCGCGCTTGGCACGGTAGCCGATGTTGTTGTACTGGATAAAAATAACCGTATTTTAGTAGAGCAAGGACTTAAAAGAATTCGTAGTGGAATTGCTTGTCCGGGAATAATGGCTATCTTGCAAGTGGCCAACCGAGATTATTCTACTTGCCAGGCGAGTGATATTGGGTTTTCTGTCGGTCCTAGATTGAATGCTGCAGGTCGTTTAGACGATATGTCTGTGGGGATTGAGTGCTTGCTCGCGAACAGCATCGATGAGGCGTTGCCGATAGCTGCGCGTCTCGATCAGCTGAATCGTTCTCGTAAGAATATTGAAAGTGAAATGTTGCAGCAGGCTAACCTGGATTTATCCAGCTATCTGGAACAAGCTGATCAACAAAGCAAGCGTGAAAATCGCCCTTTGTCTATGTGTCTTTTTGACCCCGACTGGCATCAGGGAGTCATTGGTATTCTCGCCTCACGAGTTAAAGATAAAATCAATCGTCCGACAATTGTTTTTGCACGTGATGATGAGTCAGACGACCCATTAATTAAAGGTTCGGCACGTTCGGTTAAAGGCATTCATATTCGAGACGCGCTAGCGCTCCTGGATAGTCAACATCCGCACTTAATCGAAAAATTTGGTGGTCACGCGATGGCGGCTGGCCTATCAATCAAACAGAAAAACTTTCAAAAATTTGCACAATTATTTCATGACGCGGTCGAGCAACAACTTGGTGGCGAATCTATTAAAGATGAAATACTCACCGATGCTGGATTAGAAGTTGAGGAGCTGTCAATTCCCTTCGCGTTTCAATTACGGCAAGCTGGACCATGGGGGCAGGGATTTCCGGAACCCATTTTTGATGATATCTTTGAAGTGGTCAACAGCCGCATTGTTGGTGGCGAACATCTAAAACTCGTCGTAAAAAAAGACGAGCTCTGTGTCGATGGAATATTTTTTCGTTGCCCAGAAAATTTACAAACACAAGCTGGCCACAAGGTTCATCTGGTCTATAAATTGGATATTAATGAATTTCGTGGCAATCAGACTTTGCAGTTGATGGTAGAGCAGTTAGAAATTTTATAATAGATAAACTGAATCAAAAATGTGACTAAAAGTCCTTGTTATTTTCTTCCGGCACAATAGCAGGTTTTCCGGGAATGGCGTGATTTTCATTTGCCCATTCGCCGAGATCGATTAACTGACAACGCTTTGAACAGAAAGGGCGGTGCTCTTCACAGTCTTTCCAACGTAGACTCTTTTTGCAGGTTGGGCAAGAAATTATCAGGTCTTGATTCATTCGAGAATTCTCGTCACTTAATGAAGACGTAATTATCGGTTATTGAGTCATCGAAAGCAAAATTATCGCAAATTTTTCCTTCATTAAATGGCTTAGGCTGACTATACTTGCACCCATATTTTTTAGATCCAATGATTTTAATGGAGTTATCAATGGCAACAGCTACAGCGCGACATATTCTGGTTTCAAGTGAAGACAAGTGTAATCAGCTAAAAGACGAAATTGCGAATGGTGCAGATTTCGCTGATTTGGCGAAACAACACTCAACCTGCCCAAGTGGAAAAAATGGTGGAGATTTAGGCGCGTTTGGCCCGGGCATGATGGTCGCTGAATTTGACCAGGTTTGCTTTAATGAAGCGGTAGGCGAAGTTCACGGTCCCGTCAAAACGCAATTTGGTTATCATTTAGTCGAAGTGACAAGTCGCAGCTAGGGCTTTACGAAAGACATAAAAAAGGGAGCGACTGCTCCCTTTTTTAATATTTATAGCTGGCTTATTTTAAGCTTGTGGACCGGCAGCTTTAATAGCATCTGATACATCAAACTTGGCAAAATTTTCCTGGAAAAGTTTAGCCAGTGCGTTGGCTTCTGCGTCATAGGCTGCATGGTTGTCCCAGGTTTTTTTAGGTTGCAGCAATTTGCTTTCGACGCCCTTGACTTCAACAGGTACATCAAGATTTAGTTCTTCAATACGAACCGTTTCAGCGTCAGCCAATTCGCCCGATTGAATCGCTGAAATAACTGCGCGGGTAGTTGGAATGCTAAATCGCTTACCGCCATTGGCGTACGACCCGCCTGTCCATCCGGTATTGACAAGATAAACTTTGGCATTATTGGCTTCAATACGTTTCATTAAAAGCTCGGCATAAACGCCAGCAGGGCGTGGGAAGAAAGGTGCTCCAAAACAGGTCGAGAAAGTTGACTCAATGGCGGCCGTCGATCCAATCTCGGTAGAACCGACTTTGGCTGTATAACCACTCAAAAAGTGATAAGCCGCGGCCTCTTTTGACAGAATTGAAACCGGTGGTAATACGCCGGTTAAATCGCAAGTCAGGAATACAACGGCTTTCGGCTCACCCGCGCGGTTTTCATCGACGCGTAATTCGATATGTTCGCGGGGATAACCCGCACGGCCATTTTGGCTCAATGAAACATCGCTGTAGTCCGGCGTACCGTTTTCGTCAAGAACGACATTTTCGATAATGGTGCCGCGTTTAATCGCGTTCCAGATAACCGGTTCATTTTCTTGCGAAAGGTCTATGGTCTTCGCGTAGCAACCACCTTCAATGTTAAATACGGTGCCGACGCCCCAACCATGTTCATCGTCGCCAATTAATTCGCAAGAAGGGTCGGCTGACAAAGTGGTTTTACCTGTACCAGATAATCCAAAGAATAATGTCACGTCGCCTTTTCGATCTTTGTTAGCAGCACAGTGCATTGGTAACACGTCTTTCGCGGGCAACAGAAAGTTTTGTACCGAGAACATGGCTTTTTTCATTTCCCCGGCGTATCGCATTCCGGCAAGTAAAACTTTACGCTGACCAAAGTTAATGATGACTACGCCATCACTGTTTGTACCATCACGTTCAGGGTCGCATTTAAAGTGAGCGCAGTTGAGGATCTGCCATTCTTCTTTACTGTTTGGGTTGTAATTTTCTGGACGAACAAAGAGATTTTTACCGAACAGGTTCTGCCAGGCTGTTTCTGTGCGCACATTGACTGGTAGGTAGTGCTCAGGATCTGAACCCACGTGTAGTTCTGAGGTGAAGTAGGCGTCTTTTTCATTCAGGTAACTTTCAACACGGTCCCAGAGGGCGTTGAATCGGGTTTCGTCGAATGGACGGTTAACGTTACCCCATTCGATATCCGCTTCAGTTGATGCCTCTTGAACAATAAAACGATCTTTCGGTGAACGTCCTGTTCTTAGGCCTGTTTCAACGCTTAGTGCTCCATTGGCTGCTAAGACGCCTTCTTTCCTTTCGAGGGCCATATCTATCAATTGATCACTGGTTAAATTGAGGTGTTGTGTCGCCATCTTTCTCCACCGGGGGGGTTAAGTAATTACAATTGCGTGCAATTGGGTAAAATTTGGGCGGCATTTTAACAAATAAAGTCGCGTTAAACTACACTAAATTTGGCTTTTTAAATTGGAAAATCAAAGGTTGATTGAAAATATTGCTGACGTATAACTAATTGAAAAACAAAAAGAAAATAGTTCGACACTTGATGACACCGGTGTCTTTTTGGCGATTTAATTGAAAAAGTGATTTTTTTTATAACTTTTCGAATCTTTTATGCCATTTTTTGAAACGATTAGCGCAGTAGCTATTGAGTTCATCATAATCGATAAAATAGAGCTCAGAACCCGCTCGCATATCAAGATCATATTCGCAATGGTCGTTGTCATGTTCTCGGCAAACGAAAGGGCGTTGCAGGTAGATATTACAGTTACCGTTGGCTGACAGGTGTTGGCATTGGGTATAAAACAGCAGGTACCAACCATCGGGATCTTTAAATACGTGGGTGTTGATATGGGACACATGCCAGATCAAATTATCGAAATCGCGGATTGAACGGGGCGTATCAATGCTTACGGTGGTGTACTGGCAGCATTTTGAGCCTTCGCAATTTTCACATTTGCTGCTTGCAGCAGTGTTTGACTTGGCGTCAGTGAGGTCAGTGATTGGTATTTTCTGCTGTACTTTAACGTCCAATACAGGACCTCCCAAGACTTGTGCCTGTTAGAAACTCCTGGCCACCGCTAAGTCAGCTAGTTGAAAAAGAGCTTCACTAAAGGGGTTTTCTGGCATATTAGCAAGTTTCTGTTTAGCTAGCATGACTTCATGATTCGCTTTGTCTAAAGTGTATTCGATGGATTTGGTTGTCTTAATTATTGCTTGAATTTCTTCAAGATGCTCAATACCGCCGTGTTCGATACATTGCCGGATTAATTTTTCGCCAGATTCATCGGCTTGTTGTTTCGCATAAATAAGTGGCAAGGTTGGCTTGCCTTCCGCCAGGTCATCCCCGACATTCTTGCCCAGCTCTTCACTATCGGCGGTGTAGTCTAATGCGTCATCCATTAACTGGAAAGCCAAACCGAGATGCAGTCCAAAAGCGTGCAACTCGTCGGCCAGGTCATTTCGTCCAGAAATGATCGCGCCCAGTTGGCAGGCGGCGGCAAATAAAATCGCCGTTTTATTGCGAATGACCTTAAAATAGGAAGCTTCAGATGCATCTGGATCATTACAGTTCATTAGCTGTAAAACTTCACCCTCTGCAATCTGGTTAGTGGTATCAGCGAGGATCTGCATTATCTGCATTTTGTCGAGTTGGACCATCAACTGGAAGGAGCGAGTATATAAAAAGTCACCGACCAGAACGCTTGCAGCATTACCGAACAAGGCGTTAGCCGTCTCGCGGCCGCGTCGGCGGTCACTTTCGTCAACCACATCATCGTGTAATAAGGTAGCAGTGTGAATAAACTCGATTATGGCCGCTGCTATATGGTGTTTTTGTCCCTGATATCCGAGCGCTTTAGCTACCATTAATACCAATAAAGGACGTAGCCTTTTACCGCCAGCAGCCACAATATAATGGCCTAATTGGTTGACCAGTGCGACGTCGGATTGGAGTTGATCAAAAATAACCTGATTGGTTGCTTTGAAATCGTCTTGTACCAGGTTGGTAATTGTTTTTATATCAGCCATGTAAAATCAAGCCATGAATTAGGTAAATTGTTGCTTTTTATCAGGTTTGCGGGCCATTTAAACAACATTTGCATTATAATGTTTCAGGCACGAATGCTAGGGGTTGGCAGGGGCAGGGTCAAGAAAAAACTCGGTTTGTTTGGCATCTTGTATAAAAGACGGTGAAAATCAATAAAATTCTTGTATTTAAGCTTGCGGCGCGTGGTCGAATGCCTTAAAATGCGCGCCCTTAAATAGGAATCCCAAGGTTCATAAAAGCAATAAGAGCTACCTAGGGTCCTGACTAAAATTTAAAACTAAGCCTGTAGACTTCTTAGGTTTCTTATGAAAATCAAGAAGATACAATTAAGTGATGGAGATTTTCACTATGTACGCGGTGATTCAAAGTGGTGGTAAACAACACCGAGTTTCTGAAGGCCAGGTAGTTCGCCTTGAGAAGATTGACGCTGAAAAAGGCGCTTCAATCGATTTTGACAAAGTTTTATTGGTAGGTGAAGGTGCTGATTTAGCACTTGGCGCACCTTATTTAGATGGCGCAAAGGTCTCAGCTGAGATCGTTGAGCATGGTCGTGGCAAAAAAGTCAAGATCGTTAAATTTAAACGTCGAAAGCACCATATGAAACGTATGGGCCATCGTCAATGGTTTACTGAAGTTAAAATTACAGGCATTAGCAAGTAATTTAACTCAACTAATTCAGGAGAGATAAAATGGCTCATAAGAAAGCTGGTGGTAGTACTCGTAACGGTCGCGATTCCGAAAGTAAACGCCTTGGTGTTAAGCGTTTCGGTGGCGAGAAAGTTTCAGCTGGTAGCATCATTGTTCGTCAACGTGGAACGCACTTTCACGCTGGTTCAAACGTTGGTGTTGGCCGTGACCACACATTATTCGCCAAAGCTGATGGCGAAGTAAAATTTGAAGTTAAAGGTTTACGCAACCGTCGTACTGTTAGCATTATTGCTCACTAAGTACACGTTTTGAGTGGTGGGATTCGCTACTCGAAAACAAAAAAGCGTTCTATAATAAGAAAAGCTCCGATATTCGGGGCTTTTTTTATATTTATCAGGTTAACCATTTTAATTTAACGAGAAGCCAAAGATGAAATTTGTTGATGAAGTCACCATCAAAGTCAAAGCCGGCAATGGCGGCAGTGGTCTTTGTAGCTTCAGACGAGAAAAGTATATCCCTAAAGGTGGTCCTGATGGGGGCGATGGTGGCGATGGCGGCAGCGTTTACATGATTGCTGATTCCGAGTTAAATACTTTGGTGGATTATCGTTATGTGCGCTTCTACGGTGCTCAAAATGGTGAGAAGGGTGGCGCTAAAAACTGTACTGGTGCAAAAGGGAATGATTTGATCCTGCCGGTGCCGGTTGGGACGCGCATCATTAATCGAGAAACAGAAGAGTTAATTGGCGATTTGAAAAAAGCCGGCGATAAACTCCTGGTGGCTAAAGGTGGGTTTCATGGTTTAGGTAACACGCGCTTTAAAAGTAGCGTAAACCGTACTCCCAGACAAACCTCAAAAGGTACTGAAGGTGATTTTCGGGAATTAAAACTCGAACTTCGAGTACTGGCCGATGTGGGTTTGTTAGGGCTTCCTAACGCGGGGAAATCTACTTTTATTCGAAGCGTCTCCGCAGCGAAGCCGAAAGTGGCTGATTATCCATTTACCACATTGATACCTAATTTAGGGGTAGTTGCACCTGAGCCTCATCGTAGCTTTGTGATAGCGGATATTCCTGGAGTTATTGAAGGTGCAGCTGAAGGGGCTGGGCTAGGTGTTCGTTTCTTGAAGCACTTATCCAGAACGACACTTTTGCTTCACCTGGTCGATCTAAAACCATTTGATGAGTCTGATCCGCTAGAGAATTTCCGGGCTATTCAGGGCGAGCTTGAGCGATATTCGGAAGAGTACAAAAGCGACCTGAAGGATAAAGAAGTCTGGTTGATTTTTAATAAAATCGATCTTCTTTTGGAAGAAGAAGTTGAAGAGGCTAAAAACCGAATTCTTAAAGCGTTAGATTGGAAAGGCCCGCATTACACGATTTCAGGACTGGAAAGTCAGGGAACCAAACAATTGTGTTTTGATATTCTGGAACATATTGAAGCTAAGAAAGCGCAAGCTGAAGCGACGGAGCTAGGTGCTGATTCTGAAGATGATATCAATTTTGAATCACCAGAAGCGTCAGAAAATCCAGAAGAATAACGAATCTGGACGTAATTAGATTTTCTAAAACAACAAATTTAATCGAGAAAAAAACCCGCCATTTGGCGGGTTTTTGGTATTCGGTTTGGGATAATCGACTCGATTATGCCATAGCCTTGATTTGTGCGTTGAAACGGCTCTTATGACGAGCGGCTTTATTCGCGTGAATCAGACCTTTACCAGCAGCAACGTCAAGAACAGAAATTGCTTTTGTGTATGCTGCTTCAGCTGCAGCTTTGTCGCCAGATGCAATCGCGGCAACAACTTTCTTCATGTAGGTGCGCATCATCGAACGACGGCTAGCGTTATGCTGGCGACGACCTTCAGCCTGACGTGCACGCTTCTTTGCGGATTTAATATTAGCCAAGGCTTTGCTCCTGAAAAATTAGGCTTAAGTTTTAAGGTGCGGCAATATACATGTTTTTCAGGGGGATATCAAGGGTAATCACGAATAAATCCCGGTATTACCGGATATTCACCCAAGCCTTACAAGCCGCGGCCTCGCCGATATTTTTACCTTTTCAAACCGGCGTGGTAACAGGGTCCGAAAATGGTCAGATTTCAACCCGAGAATTTCATTGACTGAAATTGCGTATCTGGCTAACCTAAGCTTCCTCTTTCCAGTGCTCGTATAGGCGCTAATCAAAGGGACTTCCAGGACAGGTTCAGGGGTCAGATTACTCGGTTGCTGCTCAATAATAACAATGGAGAACCAGGTGTCAAAGCAACTTTTAAAGTCAGGTATTATCGTTAGCGCGATGACTTTTTTGTCACGGATACTCGGGTTAGTTCGCGATATCGTCATGACCTATATTCTTGGCGCTGACTGGGCTACTGACGTATTTCTTGTTGCCCAGAAAATCCCTAATTTTCTACGGCGACTGTTCGCTGAAGGCGCTTTTTCGCAAGCATTTATCCCGGTTCTTGCCGAATATCAAACCAATAAAGATGTTCAACATGTGAAAAAGCTAATCGCCGAGACGGCGGGAACGCTGGGGGCAATCCTTTTGATTGTGGCCTTTATTGGAGTTGTTGGCTCGCCTGTGTTAGTAACTTTGTTTGGACCAGGTTTTATTGGAAAAGAGCAAGAATTTGAACTCGCATCGTTGCTCCTAAAAATTACTTTTCCGTACATTTTATTTATATCACTAACCGCATTTAGCGGATCTGTCCTTAATAGTTTAGGTCGATTTGGCGTGCCGGCATTTACCCCGGTATTACTCAACGTATCAATTATCTCGGCGGCAATCATTGTGACGCCGGCTGCCGCCGATAAGACGGCAATGGCATTAGCCTGGGGGGTATTTGTCGCTGGGGTCGTACAATTGCTGATACAACTCCCATTTCTGTGGAAAGAAGGGGTATTGGTTAAACCAAAATGGGGCTGGCGTTCTCCGGGCGTGCAAAAAATTCTGACGCTAATGGTACCGGCATTATTCGGGGTGTCGGTTGGTCAGATTAATCTATTACTCGACACTATTCTTGCGTCATTTCTAGAAAGAGGCAGCATTACCTGGTTATACGTTTCCGACCGAATGCTGGAGTTTCCTTTAGGGATGTTTGCAATTGCAATTTCTACCGTTATTTTGCCGTCTTTGTCTCGTCAACACGCCAGCGACAATAAAGATGATTTTAATAAAACCTTCAACTGGGGGCTCAGGTTAGTGTTCCTGATAGGCGTTCCAGCAACATTAGGTTTGTTCATCATGGCGGAGCCCATTATTCTTACCGTATTCCAGCATGGTAAGTTTACTTTGAATGACGCCCATCTTGCTTCATTGAGTTTAAAAGCTTATATCATTGGGTTAATGGGCTTTATGCTGATTAAAGTACTCGCAACGGGGTTCTATTCTCGTCAGGACACCAAAACACCCGTCAAAATTGCGATTATCGCGATGGTGACAAATATGGTGTTTAATTTACTTCTCTTTTTTCCGCTAAAACATGTCGGTTTAGCTTTAGCGACTTCTATTTCAGCCATTGTTAACGCCACGCTTTTGTTCAGCAGCCTTAAAAAGGCCGGCGTCTTTGTCGCAGACGGCCGTTGGGTGAGCTGGTTTAGCAAACTACTGTTTGCTAATTTGGTGTTAGTAGGCTTTATCTCGTACTTGATGGCGCCAATTGATTCCTGGCAACAATGGGATGTATTTCAACGTGCCTGGCACATGGTTGTTTTAGTGCTCGGTTCGATAGCTATCTATGCTTTGTCGCTGTTAATTGTCAGAGTAAAATTGAGCGATTTACGACATGCATAGAAAACTTGTGGCAATTCAGTAGGAAAAGGCTATTTTTAGCCGGTTTTACCCCCTATCAGAAGACCTCTGTCTAGTATATAATCCAGCGTCTTTGGCGGTAGAGAAGCTGGGAAATACATGAAGTTAATCCGAGGGTTAATTAACCTTCAGCATCAAGAAGAAAGCTGCGTTGCGACAATCGGCAATTTCGATGGTGTCCATGTGGGACATCGGGCTATTGTCGAAAAGGTCATTGCGAAAGCGGCTGCGCTCGGATTGCCATCCTGTGTTTTGTTGTTTGAACCCCATCCCAAAGAATATTTTATGGGTGACGGATGTCCTCCCAGATTGACTTGCTTCCGTGAAAAATACAATGAATTAAAAGACTTAGGTGTCGACAAGTTGGTGGTACTGCAATTTAACCAGTCGCTCCGCAATATGGAAGCGATAGGTTTTGTGCAAAAAATCCTGATTGAAAGGTTGCAAATTAAACACCTGGTTGTCGGCGATGATTTTCATTTTGGCCACCAGCGGAAAGGTAACTTTCAGTTATTAGAACAAATGTCGGTGGGTCAATATACTCTGGAACCTACGCCGAGCATTTTGGTTGATGGTGAGCGGGTTAGCAGCACGTTAGTGAGAAAGGCCTTGTCTCATAGCGATTTGGAGAAGGCTGCAAAATTACTCAATCGACCTTATTCGATAACTGGTAAAGTTGGCTTCGGCCAGCAACTGGGTCGTTTGATTAATTTTCCAACCGCAAATGTTGCCATTAAACGGGTTCGAACGGCTGTAAATGGCGTATTTTTGGTGAAGTGCCATTGGCAGGAACATGGTCGCAGCAAAACTGCCTGGGGAGCTGCAAATTGTGGTTCTCGGCCAACCGTTGATGGTAAACAATATCGGCTGGAAGTGCATTTGCTCGACGTGAACCCTGATTTGTACGGCATTGAGTTGACCGTAGAGTTTTGTGCCTCAATTCGAAGAGAGAAAAAATTCGAAAGCATTGAAGCGTTAAAACACCAGATAGGTGTCGATATTGAAGTTGCACGTAAATTAATTCACAACTTCGAGAAATGATGCGTTGACTTCAAACTAGAATAAAGCACTGAATTTAAGATTTTTTAGCAATAGATTATTAGAATTATTGGAATGATAAAATGACTGATTACAAACCAACCTTAAATTTGCCGGATACTCATTTTCCTATGCGCGGCAATCTGGCTCAAAATGAGCCAAAAGTCCTGGCCAAATGGACCAAAGATGGTTTGTATGAAAAGATTAGAGAGGCCTGCAAAGGCCGTCCAAATTTCACCCTGCACGATGGCCCTCCCTACGCTAACGGTAATATCCATATTGGTCACGCGGTTAATAAAATCCTCAAAGATGTGATCGTAAAAAGCAAAACGCTAAGCGGTTTTGACGCGCCTTATGTGCCCGGTTGGGATTGTCACGGTTTACCGATTGAAAACCAGGTTGAGAAAAAAATTGGTAAAGCAGGTGTCAAAGTCCCGTTTGGTGAGTTCCGAGATAAATGTCGTACTTACGCCGCCAAGCAAGTAGAAGGTCAGAAAAAAGATTTTATCCGCTTAGGCGTATTTGGTGACTGGGATAATCCTTATCTCACCATGAATTTCGACACGGAAGCGGACATCATCCGCTCTCTCGCTAAAATTGTCGATAATGGTCACCTGCATCGCGGATTCAAACCCGTTTATTGGAGCGTTGTCGGCGGTTCGGCGCTTGCCGAAGCGGAAGTGGAGTATCAGGACAAAACATCGTTTTCAATTGATGTTCGTTACGCTCCGCAAGATGAAGCTGCTGTGCTTGATCAATTTAATGCCGTAGCCGGCGATAAAGGTCAGGGGCCAGTTTCAGCGGTTATCTGGACTACCACGCCCTGGACACTGCCTTCAAGTCAGGCCATTTCTGCGCATGCTAATCTTGAATATTCACTGGTAGAACTTGATGCTGGTAGTGAAGATGACTCACGCCTTGGAAATGGTAAAGAGCGGGTGATTATCGCCTCTGAAATGGTCGAAGATATCATGCAACGCTGGGGGATCGACAATTATAAGGTTGTTGCAACGACTCAGGGTAGTCAATTAGAAAATCTTGTGTTTAATCACCCATTTGCTAATCGCGATATTCCTTTAATTCTGGGTGAGCATGTAACCACTGAAGCGGGTACCGGTTTAGTTCATACGGCACCCGATCACGGTATGGAAGATTTTGTTGTTGGTAAAGAGTACGGCATCGGAACGCTGAATCTGGTGGGCCCTAACGGCGTTTTTGCCGAAGAAACGCCGGAAGTAGCAGGCGAACACGTTTATAAAGTCGATGGACCAATCACGGAAATGTTAGCCGATAAAGGCCGACTGATCCGTCAGGATAAAATCCGTCATAGTTATGCTCACTGCTGGCGAACCAAGACGCCGCTTATCTATCGCGCGACACCTCAGTGGTTTATCTCGATGGAAAAAAGTGGTCTGCGTGATATGGCGATGAAAGCGATCGATCAAGTGCAATGGGTACCCGATTGGGGACAGGCCCGCATTGAAGGCATGGTTGAAGGTCGACCTGACTGGTGTATTTCACGACAGCGAACCTGGGGTGTGCCGCTTTGTCTGGTAGTCAATAAAGAAACAGAAGAGTTGCATCCACGCGCGACCGAACTAATGGAAGAAGTAGCCAAGCTGGTCGAAGAGAAAGGTATGCAAGCCTGGTTTGATTTACCGCTTGAAGAACTAATCGGTGAAGAAGCGGAACATTACCAGAAAATCGACGACACGCTGGACGTCTGGTTTGATTCTGGGGTGACACATTCTGCCGTAATGGGGCGTCGAGAAGAATTATTCGAGCCTGCCGATCTCTATCTGGAAGGTTCAGATCAACATCGCGGTTGGTTCCAGTCATCGCTCTTAACCGGTTTGGCGATGAACGGTCATGCGCCTTATAAAACGGTACTCACCCATGGATTTACTGTCGATGCGCAAGGCAACAAAATGTCGAAATCGCTAGGCAATGTCGTGGCACCTTTAGATGTGATTAATAAGTTAGGTGCGGATATTTTGCGTCTGTGGGTTGCTTCGACCGATTATCGTTCTGAAATCACTGTATCGGATGAAATTTTGAAACGCACGGCGGACAAATACCGGCGTATGCGTAATACGGCGCGTTTCTTTCTGGCCAATATCAATGGTTTTAATCCTGAAACTGATAAAGTTTCCGCTGAGGAAATGTTGCCACTGGATCGATGGGCTGTTGCTCGTGCCCTTCAGGTTCAAAATGAAATTAGAACTGCCTTTGATGAATATAACTTCCTCGCAGCCACCAACGCGATGCATCACTTTTGTTCGTTTGATATGGGAAGTTTTTATCTCGATATCATTAAAGATCGACAGTACACCGCGAAAGCCGGATCACTCGCACACAAGTCCTGCCAGACAGCGCTGTATCATATCGTCCAGGCGGTTTGTCGCTGGTTTGCACCTGTATTATCCTTTACAGCTTATGAGATCTGGCAACAGATTCCAGGTGAAAACGGAGATTCAATTTTCTGGGAGACCTGGTATGAAGGTTTATTCGCCGCTGACGACAATGCTTCCATCACTGAAGACGATTGGCAAACAATCGATTCAGTGAAGACCGAGTGTAATAAAATGATAGAAGTTATGCGTAAGGACGGAGGGATCGGGGGATCCTTAGAAGCGGAAGTGACGCTGTATGCGTCCGATGCTATTGCCGATGTCCTTGAGAAGCTTGAAGACGAATTGCGATTTGTATTAATAACTTCGCAAGCGAAAGTGGTTCGTGGTCAAGGTGGCAAAGCCACTGAACTTGATGGTTTGAGTCTGGCCATTGTGACTTCTCAACACGATAAATGTGACCGCTGCTGGCATCGTCGTGAAGACGTTGGTCAAAACGAAGCGCACCCGGCGCTTTGCGGACGCTGCGTAACTAATGTTGAAGGCGAAGGGGAGACGCGTCTCTATGCCTAAATTCCAGTTTAAGCCCCATGATTTAAAACCCTGGCAAACAGGGCTTTTCTGGCTGTGGTTGTCGGTATTATTCTTTATCGTCGATCAGGTAACCAAGACAATCGCCGTCGAGTATTTTAACGAAGTGGGAGAGTATGAAACCGTCGAAGTGATGCCCTACTTCAACTTTGTGCTTCGTTACAATACTGGCGCAGCATTTTCTTTTCTGGCCGATGCCGGCGGCTGGCAAGTCGCCTTTTTTAGCACTATCGCCATCGCCGTAAGCCTTGGGATCCTCTATTGGATGTTTACCATTCCAGCTTCGAATCGATGGTTAGGTATCGCTTTAGCGTTGATATTAGCCGGTGCAGTGGGCAACCTTTACGACCGCATTACCCTGGGCAAAGTCGTCGATTTTATCGATTGGTATTATGGCAATTACCATTGGCCAGCATTTAATATAGCCGATAGCGTGATAATGCTCGGCGCGGTAATGATGTTGTTAGATGGTTTTTTTGGCGAGAACGAGAAAAAAACAGATGAGTAGTACCGTTACCGCAAATAGCCGTGTTTTGGCTGATATTACCATTAAGCTTAAAGACGGCAGTATCGCCGACAGCACCAAAGTGAGTGGCAAACCGAGCTGGTTAATTATGGGAGACGGAAGCTTTAGCGAAGCATTTGAGTCTTTTCTGATTGGGGCCAGCGTAAATGATAACCTGATATTTGAGCTCGAACCTGCAGATGCTTTTGGGGTATCGATTCCGGACAATATTCACTTTATGGATATCAGTCAGTTTCCTCAGGATATCAAACTGGAGAAAGGCGCAATTGTTGGTTTTGCGCAACCGAGCGGCGGTGAAATTCCAGGGATCATTCGTGAAATCCAGGATACATCTGTTAAAGTAGACTTTAACCACCCACTTGCTGGTGAAACTATTATTTTTGAAGTCGAGATCAAGCAGATCGCGGCGTAATTTCTCAGAAGGTCCAATCCTTGATGAAAATTGTTCTTGCTAATCCACGTGGTTTTTGTGCTGGCGTTGACCGAGCGATTGAGATAGTCAATCGTGCTATCGAATTGTTTGGCGCGCCAATTTATGTCAAACACGAAGTTGTCCACAATAAGTTTGTTGTCGACGACCTCAAGCAAAAAGGTGCAGTGTTTATTGAAGATCTGGCCGATGTACCTGAGGGGAGTACGCTTATCTACAGCGCGCATGGAGTCTCTCAGGCAGTAAAAAATGAAGCGAAAGCACGCGGCTTTAAAGTTTTCGATGCGACTTGCCCTCTGGTGACCAAGGTTCATATGGAAGTTGTGCGAAAGAGTAAAAATGGCGAAGAAGGAATTTTAATTGGCCATAAAGGCCACCCCGAAGTTGAAGGAACGATGGGGCAATACTCTAATGAGTCCGCCGGTATGTATTTGGTCGAAGATGCCGAAGACATTAAGGCGCTTAAGGTTAAGAACCCGGACAGGCTTTTTTATGTGTCTCAAACTACGCTATCTGTCGATGAAACGCGCGACCTGATCGACCGTTTGAAGGAAAAATTCCCGAAAATTCAAGGCCCTAAGAAAGACGATATTTGTTACGCGACGCAAAACCGGCAGGATGCTGTAAAAACGCTATCGCAAAGTTCGTCGCTGATTCTGGTGGTTGGAAGTCAAAACAGTTCTAACTCTAATCGCCTCAAAGAACTCGCCGAGAAAGAAGGCAGTAAAGCCTATCTTATTGATAATGCAACAGAAATTAAAGATGAATGGTTAGTTGGCGTAGACAGTGTCGGGGTAACTGCTGGGGCTTCCGCGCCTGAAATTCTGGTTCAGGATGTTCTGGAAAAACTCAAGAATTTAGGCGGTGAAATGGAAAACTTCCCATCCGAAAACCCCGAAAATATGTATTTCCCGGTGCCTATCGAACTCAGATAAAGGTAGGCCGATTTATCCCTCCCTTCTTATTCATTTAAGCGCCAAAAATTACCAGATTGATATTCCAGACGGTACTAATGTGATGCTGTTCACATTAGCGTTTGGATTTTGTCCACTTATCCCTTAAAGCCTTACTACTATCGGACCTGAGTTGATATATTAGCTCATTCGAATAATATCTTATTATGGCAATAACACTCTGATTGCCCTTACTTAATTTAGCGAAACAAACGAATGAATAAATCTATCGGTTTTACATTATTAGAATTGATAACCACTATCGCCATCATTGGGATTCTTGGTGCTATCGCATTGCCGGCGTTCAATAATCAGATTGATCAGGCGCGATTGACCTCAACAGTGAATGGCATTGTTGGTTCAATCAATCTGGCAAAATCGGAAGCGATAGACTCTAACGCCATAATGGCTGTAAATTTCAGTGGCACTGACTGGGAGATTCGCAATACGGTCTCAGGCGAAATTTTAAGAACATTTAGTGCTCCTTCAGATGATATCTCAATTACTGTGGCTGGTGGCGCTATAAACTTCCAACCCAATGGATATCGAACGACCGGTAGCCCGGAAGTGACCATTGACGTATGCAATAGTGACGGCGTTTGTCGCCCAAGAATCACAATTTCTCCGGCCGGCCGTGTCGGTTCCTAGTCGATGCAAGGAAATACTATGAAACGAGCAGGTTTAAAGTCATTTAGATATCAATCAGGTGTATCGCTGATTGAAATTCTAGTAACCACATTAGTACTTGGTGTTGGGCTGTTAGGGGTTGCTGCCCTTCAAGTTTCGAGTGTATCAAGCAACCAGGAAGGGTTATTTACTTCACAAGCGACAGCTATTGCAGAAGATTACGCTTCGCGCATCCGTTCGTCACGAGTTTCGACTATGATGCCAAATTCAAATATTACTCACGCGGCTTTTCTCGGTCTATATCATAACGGTGATACCGCGCCGTTTGCTTGTGCTGTACAACCCAATCCAATTTGTCGATCAAGTGATGGCCAAGCTGCTGGAGATTGCACGCCTGCGCAACTCGCTGTTTTTGACCAATGGGAAGTTTGCATGGCCGCCGCCAATCTTTTACCTCAAGGACAGGTAAGAGCAATCAACCTGGGGGTACGTTTAACCCTTGTGGTTGACTGGGACTCGGCCGCAGGCCGACAAGATACAGGCAATGTGTCAGTCGTTAATGCCAATTGTGCTGCTTTAACCGGAAGTGATACGCGTAACTGTGTGATTATGGAGCTGGTGCCATGAGACGAATCAACCAATCTTTCGCAAAAAAACAACAAGGTTTCTCTCTTGTTGAGTTGATGATTGCGGGTGTACTCGGGTTGTTATTGCTCGGTGGCGTCATTCAATTATTTTTGGGTTCTAATCAAAACTATACCATGCAAGATGAATTAGCCGCCATGCAAGAAGATGGGCGATTTGCATTGATGTTTCTCGGTGACCAAATAGAAATGGCAGGGTGGACTGACCCTTCTTCAACTCAAGTGGTTTCTGCCGTGGACTTTTTAAATTCGTCAGATGGTGCCAATGATTCTGTCGCCCTCAGTTACGTTCGAGCAATAAATGGAACCGATAACCGAGATTGCAATGGTGATGTTGTCGGCAGTGGTATTGTCACTAACCAATTTTCGGTCAATGCAAACAATGAACTTGTTTGCACCGGAATTACTACTGGTGGAGATCCGCAGCCATTAATTAGCGGAGTAGAGAGTTTCCAGGTGTTGTATGGCGTTGAAACTGAGCGTGTTTGTCCCGATGGCGCCGTTGATAGATATATGACTCGAGATGAAGTTAACGCTGCAGGTCTAACAGGGCAAATTCTATCGGTAAGAATAGGATTATTATTAGCGAGTGATGGTGAAATATTGCAGCAGGATTTGGCGGAAAATTTCCAAGTGCTCGACCAGCCTCTCGATTACAACGATAAAACTTTAAGACGGCTTTTTATGGAAACCGTATTTATGCCGAATTCAGCTTTTAATGTCTTGGTAAACTCGGACGCTGCAGTTAAATGTATGTCCGGATTTTAGAAAGTTTTTGGACATTTGATTAAAATTTTGAGAAACAAATTTATGAAACAGAGCTTTTATCAAAAACAAACCGGTGTGGCATTATTTGTCGCACTTATTATGTTGCTCGTGTTAACTGTCATCGGGCTTTCTGCCTCACAAAGGTCGACCCTGCAAGAAAGAATGGCTGCAAATATGCACTTGGATAATATGACTTTTAGTGCAGCTGAGAGCGCATTAGGTGCGTTTATTGTTGAAGCCAACTCAAATAATAAACTCGACCCAAATCACGTTTTATTTAAATTGCGCACCGAAGGAACGATTGAGGACAGACAGTTTGATAACACTGGAAATCGAGTAGATGTTGGTTTTATCGATAGCAATACTGGCAATAGTTTGAGAGCGACAATTAACCCAACCATATTAAATGACTGCGACAAAAGTTGCGGTGGATATAGTTTAGGGCTTTCTTCTTTAAGCGCCAATATTGGCTGCCGAAATTATTTGCTGGAAGGCCAGGGTGAGTTAGTTAAAGGTGGCGTTGCGATAAAAACCGCTACTACTACCATGTGGGCAAGAGAAATTACCGCCTGTAATTAATTAGTTTAAGAATTAGTCAATTAAGCTTATTGTAAATTTATATTTTATTTTTTGCCGGAGGTTAGGCAATGAAAAATTTGAGCGTTATCTTAGGAAAAATTAGTTTAGTCGTTGCTTACAGCTTTTTCAGCTTGCAGGCAGCATATGCTGATGATACGGAAGTGTTTTTTGCACCTGCGTCTTCTACGAATGAAATTAAACCCAATGTGATGTTTATCATTGATACCTCAGGCAGTATGAAGTGGGGCGTAGATGGAACTAGAAGTGTTGATTATGAAGATCGACGATTAACCATTGTTAAAAACGTTATGGATGATCTTCTATCTGACTTGCAAAACGTTAACGCCGGTTTAATGCGATTTACACAAGGAAACAGTTCTGACAGCAGCGCCAAAGGCGGACCGGTATTATTCCCGGTATTAGATATTGATTTACCAGCGACACCCATCGTCCAGCAAGAAGTATCGATTGGTAGCAATGACGGGTACGAAGATAATACACTGGTCATGTATGTTGATAGTAATCAACTTCATCTTGATGGTGCATCTGCAAAATATACCGCACTTCGTTTTACAGAACTGAATATTCCGCAAGGTGCTACTATCAAACGCGCTACTGTTGCATTTACCGCCAATGGCGATTCGAGTGGCGCAGCGCAATTTAATATTTACGCTCAAAAAGTGGATTCAGCACCTGCATTGACCGCGACGTCTGCGGATATCTCTAACCGCGGAAGCAGTATTACAACAGAGTTCGTTACTTGGACTCCAACTGACTGGACCGATAGAAATTCATATGTATCTCCTGATCTTACAAACGTCGTTCAAGAAATAATCGACCAACCCGGTTGGTGCGGCGGTCAAGACATGATGATCTTGATTGAAGGTACAGATAATGAAGCGCGAGTTGCATACAGCGCAGAAGGCGAAGCCAGTTTTGGTGGTGATGACGAAAATAGTGATAGCGTTTCAGCAGCGCGAATTCGAATTGAATATGAACCGATTTTACCGTCAGGTGCTTCTGGATGTATTTCAGGTGGTACGCGATCTTATCAAGTTAGTGATCCACAACACGATACAGAGTGGGATTACGGAACGGGTGGTAGTTATCTTGACATGCATGCCTCTAATAGAATTGCGTTTGGTTTTGAGAATGTCGATATTCCTCAAGGGGCAGTAATTAGTAACGCTTACATTCAATTTGTTGCAACAAACCAGGATGAAAACAGTGCGTCGGGAGTAATCTATGGAATTGATGATGATAATCCAACGCTCGATGATTCTTTAGACGATGATGGAGTCCCGCTTACGTCCAGCGTTGCTTGGTCTAATATACCCTATTGGTACGTAGACGAAACTTATCAAACTTCTCCTGTCACAGATTTGGTGCAAACGATAGTTAATCGAGGAGATTGGAATGCTGGTGATACTTTGGCCTTTCGAATTGACTTGAGTTCTGGAGATAGAAGTGCATACAGCTACAATAACGAACCTGTTAATGCGCCGAGAATATTTATCGAATATGAGTCGACAACCTATGTACCTGGTTCAATTACCTTAAGAGAAGATTTACGTTCGGCCGTATGGGATTTACCGCATAGTGGTAACACACCTATCAGCGATACCATTGCGGAAGCGGGGTTATATTTTACCGGTGGTGCCGTGACATACGGTAAGACTCGAAATGATCATGAAGCAAACCGAGTTAGCCATGAGTTGTCTTATGTCGGTGGTATTAAGTACACGCCCAGCGGTTGTGATGAGACAAACCCTAACGACCCCGATTGTAAAGACGAAGAAATTCTCGGATCGCCTACGTATCTTTCTCCAATCGCAGAATCATGCCAAACCAATCATATTGTTTATTTGACTGATGGTGCGCCGACTAGCCACCATACGGAAACCGAAAACATCTATAGTGCTTGGACTGGCGGTAACTCCTGTAATAATGGAAACGCTAAAGCAGATTGTGCTGTCGATATCGCTGGTTATCTACATAACAATGATTTGTCGGCTTTACCCGGTAAACAAACGATTAATACTCATATGATTGGATTCGGTTCTGGTGCCGATCCGGCATTAATGAAAAAAATGGCGGATGCCGGTGGCGGCGGTCACTATTCAGCACAATCAAAAGATCAATTGGTTGCGGTGCTTAAAACAATCATTGATTCGATCGCTTCGATTAGCACGACTTTCGTAACAACCGGTGTGACAGTAAACCAATACAACCGTTTGACGCATAGTGAACAATTGTACTTCTCGCTATTTACCCCGACATCACAAAATGTTTGGCCTGGAAATATTAAACGCTATCGACTGTCAAATGGTGAGATTGTCGATGTTAATGGAAAAAATGCGATTGATAAATTGAGCTCAGAGTTTTCACCTGAAGCAACTAGCTATTGGTCGGATGTTGTTGATGGAAATAATGTTGATGAAGGCGGTGTTGCTGAACAATTGACCACATCACGTACAATATTTACGAATATTGCAACCACAGATATTTCTTCTAATGCTAATCGATTCAATGAAACGAATATTACCGCGACGCATTTAGGAGCAATCGATGAAAATGACCGCAAAACGATTATCCATTGGACGCTAGGAATAGATGTCAACGATGACAACTATGATGTCAATGATCCATCGAATGCGCCTGCGCACAAAGAAATGGCGGACCCCCTGCATTCTCAACCGACCATTGTGTCTTACAAAAGCAGCTCACCGGGCGATGATAAAGACTTAGTGTTTGTTGGAACAAATGACGGGTTTATTCGCGCTTTTAATTCAGGTGACAACGAAGGAAATGAAGAATGGGCATTCATTCCTAACGAATTATTAGGTCGCTTGTCGAATATTCAAAAAGGAATTTTGGGTAGCCACAATTATGGTATTGATGGTTCGATAAGTGTTTATATCGACGATGCCAACAATAATGGCCAAGTTGATGTGGATGATGGTGAAACCGCATATCTTTATGTCGGTATGCGACGTGGCGGTAGAAGCTATTATGCGCTGAATATTTCGGATCCAAATGCGCCGACCTTAATGTTTGCCATTAGCGGTGACTCAAATGCTGGTCCAGGTGCAGTTACAACAAATTATTCGAACCTTGGTCAAACCTGGTCTCGACCAATTATCGGTAAAATGAACCTTGCTGGTGTTAACAGTGAAAAATTAGTCATGATGTTTGGGGGTGGCTACGATGCCGGACAGGACATTGCAGGAACGCTTCCTCGTACCGATGTGGTCGGTAACAAAGTTTATATTGCTGATGCGCTTGACGGTACTTTGTTATGGTCGTCTGATGATGCGGAAGATCCTAACGAAAGTGAAGGGCCGTTAAACATGAATTCGATTCCAGCAGATATTACTGCGTTTGATTTGGATGGCGATGATTTAGTCGATCATATGTATGCATCTGACACCAAAGCTCAAATATTCCGATTTGACGTTAATAATACCACTGGCAAGATTAAAGGCGGCCGTGTAGCGTCGCTGCAAACAGCTAATGACATAGCGAATAATCGCCGATTCTACTACCCGGTTGACGCGGCATTAATCAAGTTGATTGATGATAGTTTTATTTCGCTATCGATTGGTTCGGGATATCGCGCGCACCCGCTTGATGAAAACGTTACCGATCATTTTTACATGATTCGCGATGAAGGCGTTTTAGAAGGCCAGTTTGATATGGATATCACGCAAAGTGACCTGACCGATGTAACGAGCCTGATCGGTGATACGGATGGCGATGGAACGAGTGACGCTGCCGCACAAATGGAACTGGATGGTAATAATGGCTGGTATATTAACTTTTCTGCCTCAGGCGAGAAAGTCATCGAACGCTCAATTACCTTTAATAATGCGGTCGTGTTTACTACGTATTTACCACCTAATTCGAGCAGCTCTTCTTGTGAAGCCGCTGCCGGAGGAAGTCGCGTTTATGGGTTGCGTATAGTTGACGGTAATCCATATGTGGATACCAATTTCGACGGTGAGATAACTGAATCAGACCGATACGCCGATCTGGTTGCGGCAGGTATTGCGCCACCACCACAAGTGTTATTAGAAGGGACTACTGAAGGTGTTAAAGCTCGACTTTGTGTTGGTACTCAGTGTAATCTTGAAGACTTCTTACCAGATACTACACAAGGTATCGTGGGTTATAAATGGCAGAACTAGGGAGTAATTTTATGCAACGAAAAAATGGTTTTTCATTGGTCGAATTGATGATTGTTGTTGCAATTATAGGCATTATTGCCTCCATTGCTTATCCTTCTTATGAAAACTACGTTATTCGCGGCAAAAGAGCTGAAGGAATGGCGGCGTTAACCAACGCGGCCCAGGCAATGGAACGTTTCAGAGTCGCTAATTACAGTTACGACCTGCCCAACGATTTAAGTGATGTATTCGCTGTTCGGGTGCCGGTCGATGGGACTGCGGCGGCGTATTACAACTTAAGTGTCGTAGATACAGCCACGACTTATGTATTGACAGCTACACCAACGGGTTCTCTTGCGGGTAAAGACGATGCACTGACATTATCGAATACTGGCGCTAAAACCTGGGGTGGAAAAAACTGTTGGCCTGAAGGGTCGAATGATTGCTAATTTGAATGGAATTAAAGTTCAAATAAGGCCTGCTATCGCAGGCCTTTTTTTAATCCAGGCGAACCTTCTTCTTTTTTACTATCTTAAAGTCGATTAATTTTTGCATGGTTGAACCAGACCAGGCGTAAGCAATGGAGTTTCCATCGATGATATTTTCGACTGCTGCAAATTTAACGTTTGGGAGAAAAGCCACAAACCCAGCGCGATTTCTTAAGGTTTTTTCTGACGAAGTATCAAAGTACAGATTGTTGGGAACTCTTGGGTATTGCTTAATTTTTATCAATTGATAGCCATTTTTTACTGACATATAGGCTGATAGTGAAATTTCTCCATTCTGTTCGATAACGCCAACCCAATCATTTTGGTTATCACCGTTAAAATCACGCTCTATTTGTAAAGGACATAACATCTCGTCTTCGCTCATAAGCTTCGATAACGCTTTAGATGGACGAAAATTTGGCCGTTTGACGCCCTGTTTAATCGAACCCACCATTTGTTTGTATAATTTTGTATCACAAATATCGTTTTCGTCAGCCAAGGCTGAGTTAGGGGCTAAAATGGTCGCAACCAATGCGAATAAAAGGCCTTTGTTCATAATGATAACTTGCTGATTTATGGTAACTTCATCATACACCAAGCAAAGGTCATTTCAAATATTCGCCGTGAGAACAATCGCTAGATTACCTCTGCTGAATTTTCTGGTAAAATCCCACGCCTTTAAAAGCTTGTAGCCCTGTTATTCTCTATGCGTAAACAAGACTTCCAATTTGATTTACCTGAAAATCTAATTGCAAACGAACCATGCCAAAGTCGAACTGAAAGTCGACTGATGTTGCTCGATCCTCAAAAAAGTACTATTGCAAACCATCAATTTTATCAGTTAATTGATTTTCTCCAGCCAGAAGATTGTTTAATATTTAATAATACCAAGGTCATTCCAGCACGGTTACAGGGCAAGCGGCAAAGTGGTGGTCGTGTCGAGGTGCTTGTTGAACGGGTAATTCCTGATACGAGTGGTGATTACTGTATAGCTCAGGTGCGCGCAAGCAATACCCCTAAGGAAAATTCTAAAATTGAAATCTCTGCGGAATTTGCGCTTGAGGTCGTTGGCAGAGATGGCGCTTTTTTTCGACTGAAGTGTCTCAATGATACTCCGCTTTTTGATTTGATTGAGCAATACGGCGCAATGCCGTTACCGCCGTATATTAAGCGTGACGCCATTGAAGCAGACAAAGACCGATACCAAACGGTATATGCGGAGAAAAAAGGAGCGGTGGCGGCACCAACGGCAGGACTTCATTTTGATGATGAGCTTATCGCTAAAATTAAGCGAAAAGGCATTGCCATCGATTTTGTCACTTTACACGTCGGTGCAGGCACATTTTCGCCAGTTCGAGTGGATAACATTATTGAACATAAAATGCATTCTGAGTGGTTTGAAGTGCCCGAGTCAGTCGTCGAGCTGGTCAATGCCACTCGTGCCAAAGGGGGGCGGGTAATTGCCGTCGGCACCACTTCTGTCAGGTGCCTCGAATCAGCTTCAACCGACGGAGCCATTAAAGCCCGTCGTGGTGAAACCGATATTTTTATCTATCCTGGCTATCAATTTAAGTCAGTTGATGCATTAATCACCAATTTCCACTTATCGGAATCAACATTATTGATGCTAGTGAGCGCTTTTGCTGGTAAAGCGTTTATTTTAGAAAGTTATCAGCAAGCTATCGAGTCCGAGTATCGTTTTTTTAGCTACGGTGATTCCATGTTTATCCAAAACCGTATCGATTGAGTAGATTATGAAATTTAAATTAATAAAGACTGATGGTGCCGCCCGACGCGGACAGCTGGAATTTGAACGTGGAACGGTCAATACGCCGGCTTTCATGCCTGTCGGTACCTATGGTTCTGTCAAGGGCATGTCACCTGAAAGAGTATTGGATACCGGTGCAGAGATTATTCTGGGTAATACTTTTCACCTGATGTTACGCCCGGGTACGGAAATTATAGGGCTTCACGGTGATTTGCATGATTTTACCCAGTGGCAAGGTCCAATCTTGACTGATTCCGGCGGGTTTCAGGTTTTCAGTCTGGGAGAGTTGCGTAAAATTACGGAAGAAGGAGTGACCTTTCGTTCGCCGGTCAATGGTGAGAAGGTTTTTCTAGGGCCGGAAGAGTCGATGCAAGTACAACGCGAGCTGGGCGCTGACATTGTTATGATATTTGACGAATGTACGCCTTATCCAGCGACAAAACAGCAGGCGAGGGACTCCATGGAGCTTAGCTTACGCTGGGCAAAGCGTTCGAAAGACGCCCATGGGGATAGCAATGCAGCGCTCTTTGGGATTGTCCAGGGTGGCATGTACCCGGAATTGCGTGAAATTTCGCGCCAGGGTTTAGAAGAAATCGGTTTTGATGGTTATGCCATTGGCGGTTTATCGGTCGGCGAGTCGAAAGATGAAATGAAACTGGTGCTGGATAATCTATTGCCTGACATGCCGCAAGATAAACCACGTTATCTCATGGGAGTCGGCAAACCTGAAGATATTGTAGAAGCTGTCAGGCGGGGCGTGGATATGTTCGATTGTGTCATTCCGACCCGAAATGCGCGAAATGGACATCTTTTTACTTCAACAGGCGTTGTAAGATTGCGAAATAGTCCCAATAAAAGGGATTCGGGTCCGGTTGATGAAAACTGTGATTGTTACACCTGCTCAAAATACAGTCGCGCATATTTGCACCACCTGGATAAATGTGGCGAAATGTTTGGTGCAGAGTTAGCGACCATCCATAATCTTCATTATTACCAGCATTTAATGAAAGGTTTGCGTGGGGCCATAGAAACAGGTACATTGTCCGACTTTGTCGAAAAATTCTATGCTGACCGCGGGCTGGAAGTTCCACCGGTAGAAGGCAAAATAGATTAATGGAAGCGCGCAAGCGTATTCCAATCGTTATTGGTAAATTAGATTAAAAAGTAAGATCCATAGGGGAAAATTATGTTTATTGGCAATGCAATGGCGGCTCCTGCAGGCGGTGCTGCAAGTGGTTATAGCTCGCTTATTATGATGGTGCTTTTTGGTGTCGTCTTTTATTTCTTGTTAATTCGACCTCAAAGTAAGCGCGCAAAAGAGCATAAAAACATGCTCGAATCAATTCAGAAAGGTGATGAAGTCGTTACCAGCGGCGGAATTTTAGGTAAAGTTAATAAGATTTCTGATAACTTTATCGTACTAAACGTTGCTCAGGGCGTGGAAATGAAGTTTCAGAAACACGCCGTAACAGCAACGTTGCCCAAAGGCACGATTAAGGCTGTCAACGAATAATATCAAGCTCGCGAAATGTTGTAATTAAACCCGCGGGCTTTTTTATCATAAAAATATATAGAGTTTTGCAATATGCTTTTTAACCAACAACAAAACAGGCCAATTAATACTTCCCCAGGTTGGAAGTATGCTTTGCTGGCAATTGTTCTTTCACTCGCTATTCTTTACGCTCTGCCTAATATGTATGGTGAAGATTTTGCGCTTCAAATTAGCGGCGCAAAAGGTGGTCCGGTTGCCGAAGAGGTTTTTAAAGAGATTGAGAAAAACCTTATCGAAAATGGCGTTGAGATTAAAAATGCTAGCAACGAAGAAGGTCGAGCGCTTATTCGGCTTTTCGATTCAGAAGCTCAGCTAAAAGCGCGTCGCCTTGCAGCAGATTTTCTTAAAGATAAAGGCGACTTTGGGGTGGCTTTAAATCTGGCGCCAGCCACGCCTGAATGGTTAAAAAATATTGGTGGGGCGCCGTTAAAACTCGGCCTTGATTTGCGAGGTGGCGTTCACTTTCTGATGGAAGTGGATATGGAGACCGCTGTTAGCAAAAAAGAAGAACAGTATATCGACGATATCAAGAGTGCCCTAAGAGACAAAAAAATTCGTTATTCCTCAGTAGTGCCGGTAAAAGATTTAGGGATGGTCGCGCGTTTTCGAGCTGAAGACGTTCGTGATTCGGCTGAATCTGAAATACGCCAGAATTTTTCTGAACTCAATACCAGAACGCGTGAAACCGGAGAATTGTTTGAGATTGTGGTGACGATTCCTCAAATCAAGCTAAAAGAAATTAAGGATTATGCACTCAAGCAAAATATCGCAACCTTAAGAAACCGGATAAATGAATTGGGTGTGGCGGAGCCGTTAATTCAACAGCAAGGTTCAGAACGAATCCTTGTTCAGTTACCAGGCGTGCAAGATTCAGAACGTGCCAAAAGAATATTGGGTGCGACAGCGACGGTTTCTTTTCGGTTGGTTAATGAATCTGCGGGAATAAACCCGACACGTGCACCAGCAGGCTCGGAACTTATAAAGGATGAAACGGGACGTATTAATTATGCCATCCGTAAATCTCCAACTATCAGTGGTGCACACTTAACAGATGCGATCCAAGCGTTTGATGAAAACGGTATGCCTCAAATTAGTGTGACTCTAGATAGTGAAGGCGGTGGCAAAATGCTCGCCATGACTTCAAAAAATGTTAACAAGCCAATGGCTATCATTATGGAAGAAACGAAAGGAATCTACGAGATTGTCGATGGCGAAGAAGTACGAGTAGGAAATAGAGTAGAGAAACACGTGGTGAGCGCGCCAAATATAGGATCTGCGCTTGGCAGTAAGTTTAGAATAACAGGACGATTTACGCTAGCTGAAGCTCGCGACCTGGCATTGATTTTACGTTCAGGCTCGCTAATTGCGCCAGCTTACTTTGTTGAAGAACGAACCGTTGGTCCGAGCCTGGGTAAACAAAATATCGAATTAGGCAAAACCTCGATTTTAGTTGGATTTGTCGCGGTACTAATTTTTATGTTGGTCTACTATCGTATGTTCGGTGTAGTGGCCAATATTGCGCTGATGAGTAACCTGGTGTTTATCATCGCGATTAT